>Ga0214919_10001851_pt1 | contig 34000 bp, 27 predicted proteins | sample LL1503_MetaG_FD_177994 | JGI IMG/M metagenome (GOLD analysis project Ga0214919, IMG submission 177994) | Freshwater microbial communities from Lake Lanier, Atlanta, Georgia, United States - LL-1503 | ecosystem: Environmental > Aquatic > Freshwater > Lake | place: USA: Georgia | collected...
AACAATATAAGAAAACAATATAAGAAAACAATATAAGAAAACAATATAAGAAAACAATATAAGAAAACAATATAAGAAAACAATATAAGAAAACAATATAAGAAAACAATATAAGAAAACAATATAAAGAAGCAATATATATAAAAAACAATATAAAGAAGCAATATATATAAGAAAACAATATAAAGAGCGATATAAAGTAAAATTTAGAAAGAGCGATATAAAGTAAAATTTAGAAAGAGCGATATAAAGTAAAATTTAGAAAGAGCGATATAAAGTAAAATTTAGAAAGAGCTGTATTATTTTACATCATAAAACGGATTATCGCTAATATTCATACCACAGTATCGTGCTGGTTCTTTTTTATAATCTATGGGATTATATATGTTAAGAGCTTTCGCTTCACTAATCATAAATTTGAAATTTTGCCAAAATTCGTCATTATGGCCTATTGATTTTGTGGCTATATGACTAACTTCATGTAAAGCAACATACATTAATGTATTTAAATCTATTAAACGTCCTTTGCTATTTTTTTCGGTATCTAAACAAAATGCTAATTTCTCTCCTTTATTTTCACTGTATGCTGTAAATTCGCTGGTTGGGAGAGTTTCGTAAATTTTTTTAGGATTATAACCACTTATAAGACGCTTAACATTATCTTTGTCTGGATATTTTTTTGCTAAATGATTTACTAATTTATTTAAGTTATTATTTACATGTGCTAATCTGTCTGCTGCCAATTCTAGTTTATTTCTATCACGAACACAATAAGTATTACCATTGACATCTGATATAATACATCTTAGATTGAAACTATCGCTTGTTAAATATAATTTAACGGCAATTATTATAATAAATAGTATTAATATAAAATTAAATATATTTTTGTTAAATATAGAACTCATTAATATAAAATTTTATAATAAAATTTACTAATATTATAAAATTTTATTAAAAAATATTCTAAATAAATAATTTTTATGCAATTGTTTATGAACCTATTTCTAAAGCTTTTCTAAATTGATCTGTTTCAATTGTAGAAATATTCCAAGGCGAATTTGTATTCATTCTAGGATTTGCAGGTTCCGATCTCAATTGTAAGTTGGCATTTCTTAAACTGGAACCCTGTGTATTAATTCCTACTAATTGTGTTGGATTTAATAAATTAACATTTTTTAAATCTGCATTTGAAACAGGATTTAAATTAGCCCATGAATTATTAGAATCATTTGGTAATAAATCACTTGGATTAGCTACTGGTTTGTTTGACACTAATTGGTTCATAGATGTAGCACTATCTGCCGATGTTGCTACATTTGCGTTTGAAGCACCATTATATGGAGCATAAGTAGAAGATGAGGCTTCTGCTGGAACTTGTTGATTAGATATTTCAGAATAATCTAACCTACTTGTCATCGGTGATTGGAATAGATTTTTTCCTTCAGAGTATTTATATAAAGCCAAAACAACGAAAATTAATGCAATAACTCCTAAAACATGATCGGTTTTAATTCCTTTTGTAAATTTGTTTAACACAGTCATTTTATATAAAATAAACAATAAAAAATTTTCAATAATATTTAATTAATTAATTAATTAATTAAATAAATATCATAATCTGTAAATAACTATTTAATAATTATTTAATAATTCATCATCTTCGTCCGACGATGAATCATCTACAATATTATTTAAATTATATTTAATTTTAATATTTTTCGCTTCTAGAAATGCTTCTAATGCATTCTTTCTAATTTGTTTAGCTTTTTGTTTAGCTTTTTTATATATTTCTAAATATATTGTTTCATGTGTTTTTAATTCTATGGGTTCGCTATTTTCATCAAAATCATCTAAATTTGTTAATTCTATTGAACCATCATTATTAGATTCAATTGTTTCTAAAGTATTCATTAAATATTTGAAAGAATTAGGTTCTTTAGATAAATCTTTTTCTAGATCTTCATTTAGAGCAACTTCTTTTATCTCTAAATCTTTATTTAGATCGTCTTTTAATAAACATACATCTTTGTCTAAACTAACAACTTTGTCTAAACTAACAACTTTGTCTAAACTGGTGTCTAAACTAACATCTTTGTCTAAACTAACAACTTTGTCTAAACTAACAACTTTGTCTAAACTAACAACTTTGTCTAAGACTTTGTCTAAACTAACAACTTTGTCTAAGACTTTGTCTTTGTCTAAGTCTTTGTCTTTGTCTAAGACTTTGTCTAAGACTTTGTCTAAACCTTTGTCTTTGTTTAATTTAATTAGCATTTGATTCTCAAATGTATCAGCAGGATATAATACCATAAATTGAACTAAAATAATATCAATAATGAACGATGATCTTGAAAATTTAATACCATTTATATTTAATAAAGGCACAAATTCATTATTCGTATCATATTCTTCTAAACTTACCTTTTTTTCATTCTCGTCATAAATAACTATTTTGTCTTGTTTAATATTCGCTTTAATTAAAAATTTCTTTCCTGATTTATATGATCGCATAATAGGTGTGATATATTCTTGTATATCATCATTTGATATATTAGTTGAATCGTAAAACCATAATTCTTTATTATCACATATTTGTTTAATGCAATAATTTTCTAAATTTTCAAAAAATTCTATTACCAATTTATCATTGCTATTAAATTCTAAATCGCAAAAACATTTATTACTAGTATTAATAATACCTTGCTTTGTCTTACATTTAGGAAGTTGAAGATAAAAATTTTTATTAATATTATTATGAATTTTACTAAAATAATTGTTTCCATTTATGAGAGATGGATTCTCCATTTTTAATGTGCTAAAGTCAAAGTTTTCTGTAATTTCGTATATTTGATTATTCATTTACTAAACTTAATTATATTAAATTTAGAAAAATGAATTTAAATTTCCACGCAATAATAATATAGAATATTATAATTAAATAATATTAATTATGGTTGCTAATAATTCAATAGCAGAACACTGTATTAGTTTTCTAAAAGCAGAAGAAACAAAAAAAGAATTACGAGATTTACTAAACCCTGTTTTAGAATATTTTTTAAAAGAGATAAATATATATTTGTATTTTTTTTTATTCTTCATATTTACAAGTTTTATTTTACATTTAGGAGTTTTAGTTTTATTAATTCGTTATAATATTAAATTACAAAAATATTCAAATAATAAATAAATAATTTTTATATATTTTAAATAATTATTATATATTTATAATATATAAAAATGAATATGTTTAATCTTGATAGTCTTGTTAAAACTGGTGGTAGAAAACATACTCAACGAAAACACAGACAAGGAAAACTCAGAAATAGAACAGGTGGAACAATGCTTGTTGATGTAGCTGCGTCAGCACTTTTACTTGCGGCAACACAATTAATGAAAGGTAGATCAGGCACCAGCAAATATGTTAAAAACGGTGGTTCAAGAAGAAGAAGACATAGACGAAGATAAATAATAAAAATAAAAATAATAAACATTTATAATTTTTTATTAAATAAATAATTATAAATAATAAATAATAAATAAAATGGAAATACAAGACAATATTAAAAGATGGGTGGTCTTGGACAACCAATATAAAAAGTTATATACGCAAATAACAAATTTGAGAGATGAGAAGAACACACTGACAAATAATATTTTTGATTATTTTGATTCAAAACATGCCAAATATCCAATCATAAATATCAGTGATGGCAAATTAAGTTTTATAGAATCTAAACAACCAAATGCGTTAAGTTATAAATTTTTAGAGGAATGTTTTAAGGAATTTTTTAGAAATAATACAACCCATAATGAAGCACAACTTTTAGAATTTATTAAATCAAAAAGAACATATAATAATAGTAAAAACATAAAAAGAATTTACAATAGTAAAGATATAAATGTTTAATCTACTTATATATATATAAAATGTTAAAATTTCTAGATGATTTAGATAAAAAAAATAAGTTATTAAATAATTTGGCATTGATGCCTGGTTTTAATATTATAGATTTAAAGATACAAAATGATGTATTAGATAATGTAATACAAAATGATAAGGATTTAATAGATGATAAAATGTTTTCAAAATTTTATGGTTGTATTGATAATTCTAGCAAAAATACTAACAAAAATACTAGAAAAAAACAAGAGAAAACACATAAAAAAAAGAGTCGCAAAATATAAATAATAGAGTCTAATTTTTATACACTTGACGGTGTAAAATCAAAATTAGATTTGTATTCAAAATGCTTATTTAGCTTATCATAACTATCTTTATTATTTTTTTTACATATTTTATGTGTATCTGCTAAATTGCCATAACAACCAATTGATTTGGTACAAACCTCCAAACACTCATTCATTTTTTTTACCCATATTATACAATTTTCGTTTATAATTGTGTCATCATCTGTTTTCAAATATGTTATATTATTATCCATTATAAAATAATATACTATATTTAATACAGTATTTTTTAAATTGTTTTTCTAAAATTGTGAAAAGTAATAAAATTTTTGTATAAATTATAATATAATATTAAATTATAAAATGCCCGATTGTAGTTCCAATGTTTTTTTCAATGTTACAGGTAATTACAATAATGCTTTTGCCGCAACAAGTTCAGGAGCACAAGTAACAACACCCATATTTTTATCTGATGCACAATCTATTATAGTAAGTAACCTTACAACTAGTATATCTGCTACTAGTTCAAAAATCGCAACTATAGATGTAAGTTTAGCACTATTAAAAAGTCAAGTTTTAGCATTAAATAATTTAGATTTTACTTCTATTGATGTTTCTTTCGTTACACATAATGAATTAGATTCTTCACTATCTAATGTATATACAAAAAGCTTAATAGATGCGTCATTTGTATTAAAAACAAAATTTGATGCTTCAATAAATAATATATATACAAAAAGCTTAATAGATGCTTCCTTTGTATTAAAAACAACATTTGATGCTTCAATAAATAATATATATACAAAAACTCAAATAGAAGCTTCATTTGTTAATCTTATAACTCGTTCAAATTTAGATGCTTCATTTGTTAATCTTATAAATCGTTCAAATTTAGATGCTTCATTTCAAAATGTATATACAAAAATTCAAACAGATGCGTCATTTGTATTAAAAACATTATTAGATGCATCCTTTCAAAATGTAATAAATCGTTCAGATTTAGATGCTTCATTAAATAATTACATTTTAACAAGTAATTTACAAAATAATACTTTTAATGCTTCATTAAATACTTTAGATGTTAGTGGATCATTAACTGCTAAAAATTTAATTTTATCAGGCGATTTAACTGTCAATGGAACAAGAAATATTATAAATTCAAATCAAGTAGATATTAGTGATTTAGCAATTACAGTGGCTTCTAATTTAATAAATAGAAATAATTTAATATCTAATGAAGCTGGTCTAGATGTTTCAAATATAGCATCGTTAAAATATAATGGTACCAAATGGACTGTTTTAGGGGGAGAATTATATGTTGGAAATAATAAAGTTGCTTTAGATGCTTCCTTAGCTAGTTATGCGTTAGATGTTTCATTAACTGCTTTACAAACAGTAGTTGATAATCTAGATAGTGTTTTTGCGACAGATGTTTCATTAACTGCTTTACAAACAGTAGTTTCTGGATTAGATAGCATATATGCGACAGATGTTTCATTAACTGCTTTACAAACAGTAGTTGATAATCTAGATAGTGTTTTTGCGACAGATGTTTCATTAACTGCTTTACAAACAGTAGTTTATGGATTAGATAGCATTTATGCGACAGATGTTTCATTAACTGCTTTACAAACAGTAGTTTCTGGTTTAGATAGCATATATGCTACAGATGTTTCATTAACTGCTTTACAAACAGTAGTTTCTGGATTAGATAGCATATATGCGACAGATGTTTCATTAACTGCTTTACAAACAGTAGTTGATAATCTAGATAGTGTTTTTGCGACGGATGTTTCATTAACTGCTTTACAAACAGTAGTTTCTGGTTTAGATAGCATATATGCTACGGATGTTTCATTAACTGCTTTACAAACAGTAGTTTCTGGATTAGATAGCATATATGCGACAGATGTTTCATTAACTGCTTTACAAACAGTAGTTTATGAGTTAGATGCGTCCTTATCTAATTATACTTTAACTACTTCCTTATCTAATTACATATTAGATGCTTCATTAAATAATTTAGATATTAGTCAAAACTTGACAGTTAATAATTATTCAATAAATAGTTTAATATCCAAGTTTAATACTTTCCTTGGAGTAATACAGGAATTAAGTGGTAGTTTAACAACTATATCAGGTGGATTTTTACAATATCAAATAACAAACTAAATATTATATTTTTCTTCAAATAATATTATTACACGAAATAATATTATTTAAATAATTATAAATAATTATAAATAATTATAAATAATTATAAAAAATTTATGATTTTATTATGAAACTACGAAACCACAAACCATTTATTATTATTAAATGGACTTATCAATATATTACTGATTCTGTCTTTCCAAAATTTCACACGTTCCTCGAATAATAATTCTTTAGTGGTTTTTGGGTATAAATTTTTACTGACATATTCTTTTTCTAATTCACTTTGTTTCGGTTTTACGCCATAACAATTGGATCCTAATTTAGTATGTGGATTTGCCACATAACCACCATTTATTCCGGGTAATCCACAATCATATTGATGACCTTCTTTGTCTTGTAATTTAGTCCAATCACTTTGACTAGTAGGATAAAGACCTAATTGATTTTTACTCCATCCATAACTACACCAACTAGCTCCTTTTTTTTGCGAATCATTTAATTGATTATAATTAGCCATTTCTCCATCAAATGCTTTACATACCGCTTGTGCGTCATGATACGTAAATCCGTTTCCAGGAACATGATAAACTTCATTGAAATTCATAGAAATATCTTCTTCTACAGTAGATTTAATATTTATTTCTGGTTCTTGAGAAAATATATTTTTTACCTCAGTAATTACATCAATATTGAAAAAATAAGATAAACCATTCACAAAAATTAACAAAATGAATAAACCCCATAATAAAGCTTCAATCATAAAGAATGAACCAGAAGGTTCATCATCGCTATCATGATCCCAAGACTTTCCTAAAAATGAAAACAAAATATAATAAACTATTATAATACAAATTAATACAACTAATACAAAAGGATTAGTGCCTAAATTATTCAAATTATTATAGAAATCTTGTGTTATATTGTTAAATACTGACATAATATTATATATAAATAATATAATATTATTATGAATTATTCATAATAATTTCCTATAAAAATAACAATAACCTTTTGAAGTAATTAATTGTGATTCATTAATTTCATTAACATTAGTATCATTAAAATTATACCATTTTTGATTTGAGTTTTTAACAAATGATGTATAATGTCCTCCTAAACATCCTCCACTATGATTACAAATTCCAAATAATTCATATATATAATTTTCTTTATTGTATCCAACAACATATTTACGTAAATCTAATCCAAATAGCGGTGTTTCAATAATATTATTTAATTTCTTATTTGCATTGTTAAATCTTTTAAAATCAACAATTAATATATTTGGCAAACTCCAAAATTTAATACATTTATGTACGTTTTCTTTAGTATTCGTTTTCTCATTGAACCACGCATTTTCCCCTTCTAAAAATTCGGCTTGTGTATATAAATCAAAACAATCATAAATACTATATGTTTCATTATTATTAGGACTAGTTGGAATAGGTAAATTAATTATGCTAAATGGTTCTGGTGTAATACTCATAATGTCGTTTCTAGCACTATTGTTTGTATTATCATTTGAAATAATTAATGATACATGTATTCCAAAAAATAAATCAATCATTTCCGAATAACTATTACTATACATATTTTTTATCATCGCATAACATTTTTTTGCTAATTCATCTATATTATTTTCTGATTTTCCATTAATAGAAATATCCACTTTTCTCTCAAGTGCTTCATGAAAACAATCAAATATAAAAATCAAAAATTCGGGTAAATCATTTTGGGCGTAACCAGTAAATAATTCTCTATCTTTTTTTATTGATACTTGATGAATTGCGTTTAAAAATCTATTTGGACTAACAGTACAATTATTAGACCACATTAGATCTTTTAAATTTTTCCATTCTTGTAAAATTTGACCATTAGTATTAGATATATTATTTTCTATTGCGTTAATCAGTTCATTTAATTCATAACAATGTGATAAAATTTGCATACTTGAATTTATATAACATGTATTTCCTAAATTACATAGTCCTGTCAATCCTTTGTCTTTATATTTATTTATTAAATCATTATCAAGTAAATATTTATAATTTATATGTGACATTATATATTTAATTATATATATTTATTAAAATATATTTAAATATTATTTAAAACACATTTAATCAGTATAAGGTTGTCTTATGTTTTCTTATGTTTGATTTTTTACCACTTTTTAATAATGAACCAAACGGACTCCAATAAGGTAATATAATAGGTTTTTGTTTCAATATACTCAATATTTTTTTTGAAACACATTTTTTATCTACAACAACCTCAAAAGTATAATCTTTAAACCAAGATTCAGCCATATAATAATTTCCTTTAAATCCGCTCTCTTCGCCCCATGAATTTTCAACTAAAAATCCATTAGTTTTTGAATTATCAAAATTATAACCTTTTATAATTACCGCATGATTTGGAGCAGTTTGTCTATAATTTAAAGCATCACCTTTTTCCATATAAGTATTAAATCCAAAAACATCATCATAATCAAATCCATCTTTATCTAAAAATCCGTCAGTAGTTGAAACATATTTATCAACATCTATTCCCGTCCATACAGCTTCCTGAAAATCTATTGATTTTTTGACAGCTGCTATCATTATATCATTTGGAACATTTATAAAATTTTGTTCTTTTTCATTTAATATATTGAAGGCCATTTCAACATTATATAATTTGTAAAATGGTGTATTTTTACTTGGATAATTAATCAAACATATTTTATCTTTGGCATTATATGGAACATGTTTTTTATAAAAATCTAAGGGGCTAATATTTGCTATTTTTTTTGCTTTATTAGGTTTATTTTTATTTTTATCGCTTTCTTCATAATATTCCCACGTTATTTTGGTCGGTGGTTCTCCTAAAAATATCACCAAAATTTTATAACATTCAAATAGCATTTCATTCAAAAATGTATTTTTATTTTTTGTTATTTCGTTATTTGACATAGTTTTTATTTTGTGACCGCATTTACGTAGGAAATTATTATAGAAGGTTTCTAATTCTTCTGAATTTTTGCTATGATAGTGATCGTCCATATTAGATTTAGGAACAATACCATATTTTTCAATTAAATTTACAAAAACATTCCACTGACCTCCATCATTAGTTAAATTATTTAACATGTGTATAGATTTTAATATTTCAGTATCGGTTTTTATACTTTCTAAATCAGTAGCATAACTTTCTAGTACATAATTTAAATAATAATTTGCTTTTTCTAATTTATCATAAAAAAACAAAAAATTTTGTGAAAATTCAAAAGTGGGTAATAATTTATATTTTTTAATCATTTTAAAACGCATAACATTTAAAAATGCGAATAACCAACATCGTCCGCTCTCTTTTTGATCGCTAATAGTTGCTTCAACGTTTATAAAATTTTTAAATACTTTCTTTTCGTTTTGTATATAATCACTTTTTAATATTAATTTTTGAAAATCGCATTTAGTATTTACATTTTTTAAAACTTTATTTGTTCTTTTTTGGTTAAATTTACTTGAATAATATTGTAAATTTTTATGTGTTATATTATTTACCATTAATATATGTAAATAATATAAATCTAAACAATAATATAAATCTAAACAATAAAATAAATCTAAACAATCTATTTACATTCTTTCAAATATTTGTCAAATAACAAGACTTTGACTGTTTTACATTTTAATTCTTCTAATTTTTTCTCATATTTTTCTGGTTCGCTCCATTTTACTCGCAATTTTTCTAATTCCAGTTTCCACGATTGTAATGTTGGTCCTCTTGTCTTTTTAAATTCATTCAAATTCTCCAAATTTAAAGCAAATAATTGCAATAATGGTTTCATAATTTGATTACTAATATAATGACTATAGTCTAATTCTAAAGCATTTTGCTTAATAAAATCAGGTGTTTCTATTTTTTCGCCTTGTAACGCTTTTTTATTAGTATTTTTTATATAAGCATAATACATTCTGTCACCTGAAGCAGGTTTATTTCCCGAATCACGTGCTCCAATACGTTCAGCTAATACTTTATGTGCGATTTGTTTAGGATTTTTATAATAACCTTTTAATGATTTTGTCACTAATAATTTTTCAATAGGGTATTTGCCAGCTATCAATTTTTCTATAGAATCATTTAAGAAATTTATAGCTTTTACCATGCTTTTTTCTTGCATGATAATATTAACAATACCACCATATATATCTTTTACTAGAGGGGCATTATCCCTGCGTTTTAATACAATACCCATATATTTCATTTTTCCTTTATCTGGATTTTCTTCATATAAAATACCCACATAACGTTTTTTAGATAATAATACCCACGGATAAAATGTTTTCTCATATTCTAAATCGTGCGGTTTTTTCAGAAATTTACTAGCTAATAAACCCGCTTGTTTAGCTAATTCAATAGTATAAATTAACGATTGCTTATTCAAAATTTTCTCATTTGTTTCTGCGTCACGTAAATTAAATGTAAAGAATACTGAGTCCGTATCACCGTACACGCATTCCGCCTTAGCTTTTACCATTTTACCATCATGAACTTGAACGGTTACTTCATTATAACATTCCTCAATAATTGAACGCCCGTAAAATAATAATTTGCGTCCAATAGCGGTTGTAGATGCTGCGATGTCTGGTTCATAAAAAGCACTGGTTGTAGCACCCATTTGACCGTATAAAGAATTGGCTGTCACTTTAATGCTTAATTGTCGCTTATCTAACACATTTTTCATAAATTCATCATTTTCCAATGTTATAAGCTTACGAGTTGCTTTTCTTGCGGCCAATAAATCTTCTAAAATTGCTGGCATAATTGCTTTGCCATCTGGAAATTGTGCGAATCTACATACTTTATAACCCATAATGACTTTTTTCTCGGCTGCTTTAGGAGTGAGTCTTTTATAATGATATGTATCATATTTGACATCCACATACTTATATCCTAAATCATACAAATTGTCATATTTATAATTAGCGTTTTCACCTTTTTCACCGTTTTCACACTTTTCTCCTGTTTCATTAATTAACACATTATTCAAATCATATTCTTTCGTCCATACTTTGCTGTCATGCGATAAATTTTCAGAAATAATAGATGAAGGATATAAAGAGCTATAATCTACACAAGCAACAGGATCTTCTAAATATATACCTGTTTTAGGTGTGAAAACATGTGCTCCTTCATATCCTCCGCTAAAATTCTGCTTTTTAATTACAGGCATAAGAGTGTTTTTTTCGCCACATTTTTTAGAAATATAACTGTGGAGTTTAATACCTTGTCCTCGTAATAATAAGAAGCTCAAAGGAACATCGCATAAATTAGACATTTCAACTTTATCAGTAATAACATCTACTTTCAATAATAGCCAAATAACATTATCGCAATCCGCAAGACAATATTTACCTACAATCCATCTATCATAGTCCGTTCCGTTCGCAAGGGCAAATATTTCTTGAGGTGTCACATCGTCTTTAGCTAAACCCCAATTATATTTATAATTTGATAAATCCAAATCTTCAACACTATCAATTGTGAACCAAGATTCCTTATTGCCTTCATCTTTATCTTTACCTTTATTTATTTCAGTAATTTCAAATTTCTTACCTTGCTTGTATAAATTACTGCTAAATCCTACTTCGTCAAATTTAATAAAACTCCCAACAGATATACCTGTTAAATTTTTGCTGTATATTTTGCTTGTATTGTTTTCTATATTTACTTCTATTTTGGTAACACTATCACTGATAAAATAGCTTGATGTAAAATCTAATTTATTTGAACTTAATGTAAATTCTTTCCTAAAAATTATACACATATCAATAATAATGCGACCAGCCATTTTTATGAATTTGAGATTGTATTCGCCACTCGCTAATACAATTTTATTTGTTTCAATATCTTCAATTCCTGTTCGCCAATCTTTAGACAAACAAAGTTCGTCTTTGTTGCGTGATAATTTAATAAATTCCTTAGTGCAATTTAATTCTTTTGACCGTTTATACATAAATTCAAAATCAAAACCAGTTATATTGTAACCAGTAATAATATGTGGATTTTCGCTAATAATAAGTTTTGTAAAGGTCAACAATACGTCTTTTTCGCTATTACGCTCTAATACTACAACATTATTGTCTTTTGACCATTGTAAATACTTATCAGGAATTTTACATCCGCCTTTAACAATAATAATACGCTTATATGGCTTTGATTCAGTATAATTGATAAAACTTAAACCAATAAAAGTGATTATGTCACCTTCTAATTCTGGAAATCCAGTATTTTTAAATGCTTCTGTTAATTCTAATAATTTTGTATTGTATTCACAATCTTCATCTTTGAGTAATTCTATTAATGTTGCATCCTTTTTATTGTATGCTTTCACTTTTACTTTCTTTTTATGTTTAATGCTTTTTATATTTTCATTTTCATTTTCATTTTCATTTTTTTCATCGTCTGACTCAAGTTCTACTTCTGAATCTGAATCTGAATCACTCATTTCTGTTGTGCTTCCTTTATTATTGAAATTAGCTGGAATATAATTTAATAAATTTTCCATCAAATTTTCAATATTTAACGAGTCAAGAGTTTTCGTTTTTGGATATACTTTAGCAATATAACTTAATTTCTCTTGGGTCAATTCAAACGCAGTCAATATTTCTTGCTTCAACATACTAATATCGTAATTTTCTTTGAATTCACTAGTGGCCGATACATAATTTTCAAGTATATTAGTGGCTAATTTTTTGTAATTTTTTATTGGAAGAGGGAAATCGCCATGACTGCTACTTGCCTCAATATCAAAACTACAAATATTATATTTTACTAATGACTCTTTTTCTTTATATGAATATATATCATCATAACTTATACAATATTCATAAGCACAATGAGTCGTTTTATTAGTTACTTTTTTAACTTTATTAGATGGCATTTTAATCCACCCACTTGGACTAATTTGTTTTTCATGAAAGAATTTTAATAATGGAGGAATATCTGCTTCATACAAATAACAGTTTGTTGTTCCTTGATCGTCACTATAAATATATCCAGTATCGTTTAATGTTCTTTCAAATCCTGTATATTTATTTGTAGTGTCAGTATAAAATAATTTTTTTGCTTTATTATACGCAGCACTATTTGTAAATGAAATTTTTACAAAAGTATGTAATTTTTTATTATCAAAACCGTATAATTTTTGCCGCTTAACAAGCTTCAAACTTAAAATGCTTTCTTCATAATAATTTCCCACTTTTTTCTTTAAATCCGCCATAAATAAATTTTTACGTTGTTCGTTCCACGTGTCATTAACCATGATGTAGAAAAACGGATAAAAATCTTCTATTAATATGGAAGCCGTTTTATTAGAATCATTTATACCAAATGCTTGAATAATGAATTTTTTATTATCTTTATATGGATTAAATGCATTATTGAGTAATTTATCAGACGCTGCTGTATGCTTATTTATACCGTCATATACATTATAATCGTATAATCTGAAAGATTTAAATGTAGTCATTCTAATAACTATTAAATAATAGTAGTGTTTTATTTACAAATTTTTATCTTAAAAACTTATCAATTTTTAAAATAAAATAAAAAATCAAAAAATTCAAAAAAATAATTTTTTACAATATTAGTTGGGTCCTAAATATTTTCCTTTTCCTGTTCTAAATAAAGTAAAAGGTGTTCTAACTTGAATAGTAGCATAATTTTCAGGAGTCAAAGTTTCAGTATTGTTTCTTAAATTATTTATACATGTTTGCGATAATCTATTACGAGCATTAGATTTAACTAAATTAGCAAAATTTTGTTTGCTTAGTGTATTAGCTGTAAAGGTTCTTACCTCTTTTACGGAATCATGTTTATTCGCATTAATTTTCAGTTTTATTTGTTCTAAATCGCTGGGACAAGTATTATTTATTTGAAATTGATTAATGAATCCCCGACCATTTATAACATTTGGGTCATATGGTTGAATAGACAATAATTTAGGAACATTGTCTAATCCAATTAAACCTTGTATCATTTTTCTTGATAAATTACTGCCATTTTTATCTGGAATAAATACACTATTTGTGGTAGATGTTCGTGATCCAGGTAAAACAACTATTGCTTTTGCTAGTGTATCAATAGTTGGTTTTCTTATAATTTCAATATTATTATTGGGATATCTAAAATTTGGATCAGGATCAGTTATAGGATCATGATAAATAAAAATACAACCTACATTATCAAAATCACTTCCAGCAGTTGTAGATATTAAATTCGCAATTTGTAAGCTATAAAAATTTAACAAACTATAAGAATATAAATTTGAAAATGGATAATTATTGGATAATTCAAATAAGCTATTCTTCAATACTATATCAAAAGTAAGATTAACATAAAATATTGAATCATAATTAAAACGAAGATCAAATGTTTGGTTAGAATTTAATTGAATAATATTTTTACTTAAATCTTCTTTATTATTCAATTTATATTCATTAGTATTTATGTCTTTTATATCAATATTTAAACCATTATTTACATTGCCTATATAAGTTGAAAAATATTTTGTTTTATTATTTAGCAATTCTATAGTATTAAAACTATTATTAAAATAATTATTATATTTTGAATTAGAAAAATCTATGAACTTATCAAAATTCAAATCAAAAATTTTACTAGTCTTATATTGAAAATAATTATATAGCACATTATTGAAATTTATTGTGTTATTTATGTTATTGCTATTTATGCTATTTATGCTATTATAGTTAAAAGAAAAATCTAATAAATAGAAATTATCTTTTTTAACAGTTAATTCTTTATATTTTGGATTGTTATTAGTAGTATTTATTTGCGAATTATTTATATTTTTTGAGAAAATGATTTTTGTAATATTGGTATTACTATTGGTATTAATGTATGTATGATTATATAAATCATATTGCGTGAAACCTGTAATTTGATTTCCTAAAGATAAAAAAATGGTATTTTTAGAAGCAGCTGTTTTTTTAAAATTAGTATTATTATAATAGAAATTGTTACTATAATCCAATACTTTCACATTTTTAAGATATATATTATTAGCATCAAATATGATTTTGCTATTGTTTTTTATAGTATTCAATATGGAAAAATTGTTAGTTTTTATCAAAAAAGTATTTATTTTATTATTACTTAAATCTAATATATTATCACTATAATCTATTGTATAAGTATAATTGTTCTCATTTTTGAAATCTAATGTGAGTTTATTATAAGAATATATATTTTGATATATAGAATATGAAGTATCTATTAATAATCTTTTGATATTTGTATTTGTATTAGTATTTGTATTAAAATTTGTATTTGTTGATGAATCAATAAATAAACTTGAAAAATCAGAACTTTTATAATTTATAATGGATTGTTGCGAAGTAATATTTAAAAAATTATTTGTGCTTGAAAAATCGGTAATGTTATAAGTTATATTATTATAACATAAATCATTATTTACACGATTTAGACTTAAATCTGTACTGTATTTGTATAAATAATCTTTTAAATTTATTTTATAATAATCTGTATTGGATAAATCATTATTAAAATAATAATTTAAATGAAATAAATATTTCTTACTATTTTCATTTAAATTTAAATTTGTAATTGTACCATTTATATTTGTTCTTGCAATATTTTCAAATAAATAATTGTTTGAATTGTCGTTTATATTTTGGTTTTTAACAAATAATATTTTACCATTTTTTTTATTAGAATCATAAATAAATTTTATATTATTTTTTATATTATTTTTTGTAATAAAACAAAAATTGTTTTCATCATTAGAACTACCTTTTAATTTTAATGTTTGGCTTAATATTATTCTATCTTTATATTTATTTGGATATTTATTACTAAAAAATGCGTTTAATGAAGCATCGTTATTATTTTGATTATCTATAATTCTTGTATGTATATACAAATTACTACCAACATTTGTTCCATTTATTGTATTATTTGCTAAAATAATATAATTTTTTTTTATATCATTTATTGTTGTAGTCATACTTATAATATATAAATTTTATAACTATGAATATTAAAAAATATAAATCTTGCTGAATAATATTTTATATTTTATTTTATTATTTTATTTTATTTTATTTTATTTTATTTTATTTTATTTTATTTTATTTTATTTTATTTTATTTTATTTTATTTTATTTTATTTTATTTTTATTTTATTTTATTTTTATTTTATTTTATTTATTTTATTTGTTATGTCAATACATCTGTATCATTAGAATACCATTGTGATGATAAATAATAAGGTTTTGATTTTTCAATATTGCTATCTTTCTTAGTTTTGAGACTTGGTCCGTTTGTTGTAATTGATGTTATTTCAAAAGTCCCAATCGCGTAATTATAATATTTTAAGTCGGATATATTACCTGCGAATCCGCCATTATAATTAACATATAAATTATCATAATTTTGTTTAACAATATTTGATAATTTATGACGTTTTGTTAAATTTCCATTTATATATATATCAACTATATTTTGTGATGTCACTCTAATTACTATTCCTACCCATTTTTTAATTGGTATTGCGTCAACATAAATATCATCATAATACGCATTTTTTATGCTTTCATTATTATGATATACATTCATTCTTACTAACATTCCTAAAATAGGAAATTTATCTAATAAATTAGCATTTACATTTTTCTTTCCAGTATATAAATATACGCCTGGACTATTATTTGGTCCAAATAACCCTGAACCTCCTTCTCCTGTTGAATTTGGAGACGAACCTTTATTAAATACATGTTTAAAATCTAAATCATCTTTATATTCTAAATTATTTACATAAATCCAAAATGAATATGTAAATTCCACTCCTTCATATTCATCTATACTTCTTAAAATAGGTATAGATGATTTTGTTCCCATCGTTTGTGTAATAGTTAATGCTTCCGTAGCATCTTTCATACCTTTTATTAAATAAGGAGTTTCAGATGGAGATAAAAAATAATATAATACCTTACTTCCCAAATAAAATAATAATGAAAATAAAATACTTATTGCCAACAAAAAAGTCAATCGTGCTATCATGGTATTTGATGATATGAAATCATTAAATATTCCTAATTTTTTTTCAGCAGTATATGGAATCGCCGCATTTATATTTTTTTTTATATTATCTAAAACACCTTCTGGTTGATTCATATTATTTATATTATTATATATAAATAATATAAATTATAATATATTTTTCATTATTATAGTTGAAAAGTTCCTTTTTCTTTATTATATTCTAAAAAGCTTACTTTCAAACTATACTTATTAAACATTGAAGAGGCTAATGAAGAACTAATACCTTCTTTATAAATGTTATATGCTTCTTGAGGATTAATTGAATAACCTACATAACGTATTCGTGTAATAAATCCTGCAAAACCAATATTAGTAGTATCAGTTGTTGCTGATGATGTTTTCATATTTCCTATATATATATTTTTCTTCTTTGAATTTTCATAGTAATTTTTATATAAGCCATGCATAATAAATGAATTACGTAATTTACCGTCTAAATATACATCTAAAGTTCGTGTATCTATACTTATTGTTAAATTATTCCATTTTTGAACTGGTATATTTGGAATTTTATATCTCGTGAAATTTGTTTTATTTGAACCTTGATTTTTGTCTAAATAACTTTCAAGATCAATAAATAGATTGTTTTCATATTTATCTAATGCTATGTTAATGTTTTTATATGGTGTTACAGTATCACCGCTTATTGTTACTTTATTACTAATACCAGATAATTGTGTTTGTAATGCTGACACTGTTTTAGAACTTTTGTCTGTTGCCATATATAAAATATTTTTTTCATTTGCTATATTATTACCCCAATTGTCTATATAAAACCAAACACTTAACATAAAGTTTGATGAATTAGTTTCAGGTATATCATTTGCTAAAATTACGTTAGCTTTAGAAGTCTCATCGTTAGGCTTTTCAGCATCACACATTTGATCGTAAATTATATTTGTTTTGAAAAATAAATTTTGCAATCCCCATATTAATACTAAAATTAATATTACAACAATAATTATATTTGTTACACCCATAATAAAATATTAATATATAATAATATATTATAAAATTATTTAATATATAAAATATTCTCTCGTTAAAGTTTTTCTTTGTCTTAACTTTTGTTTTTATTCTTAGTTTTTATTCTTAGTTTTTATTCTTAGTTTTTATTCTTAGTTAAATTATATAAAAATTCAATAGAATCAGGTGTTTTAATTTTATCATAATAATATATTTCTTTTATACTTCCATATATACCATCTTTTTCGCCTATAGTTACATTATCGCCTTTAAAATATGGTGTAACATTATCTTTTGAACCTACTAATTTGCCATCTATAAAAACATCTATAATATTGTTCTCATAATTAATTACGAAATATAGCCATTTTTGATGTTTAACGTCCTTCATTTCATAAATGGTGTCTAATTGATCTGATTTATTATTTATTGTTCTAGATTTAATAATTATTTTTCTAGATTTTCCATTATAATATATTACTGGTTTATAACCATAATTAAACAACTCTGTATCTTTTGTATAAGCAATAGATGTGTTTGTTGGTTGTGGATTTATATAAATATAAAAACTAATACTATAAGTATAATTATACGGAAATCTATTTTTTCCTTTTGCTGGATTATTATATTCTGTTTCAATATTATATTGAAACTCATTTTTTAATAATTTAAAATTAAATCCTTTTGTCAAACCTGTTTTAATATCTTTTGTTAAATCTTTTAAGTCATCTGGTATAATTGAATCATTTGATAAATCTTTTGATAAATCTTTTTTTATATTAAAAATATTGAAATCATTATCCATTTTTAAAGCATTTAACAATGTATCTACTTTATTTTCTACTTTACTTTCATTTGATTTATCGTCCAAAGTTGGTAAATTTATTGTGCTATTGATATTTTTATCTAAATTTTGATATTTTCCTAAAGTTTTCTTTTCGTTCAAGTAAAATGGGCCTTCTCCTGATAATATATCGCTCTTATTTATGGTTCTTAAATATTTAAATATTAATGGTAATAAAAATATTAATGTTACTAAAGTTAATAAAATAAAAAATAATATATATATAGAAGATGGTGTTAATTTAATATCTTTATTAATTTCATCTGCTAAAATAACTAATAAACAAGGAATAAAAAATACAATATTTTTAAGAATACATAAAATATATGTTGAATATTCCTTTAATAATTCTGTAAATGTTGGTTGTGCCTTTGCTGTATTTGGATCTGTCTTTGAATCTGTCTTTGGATCTGGTTCTAGACTACATCCATCAACATTATCAGATTTTATAGAAAATAATTTCGCAATTATAGCAAATATAACAATAAATATTGATAGTCCTATTATGTTTTGGGTAATATTGAAACCTTCACTATTATTTTTGTGTAAATATAATATATAGTTAATTACTATCAAAGGTATTACTATTATTAAAAATAACGTTGCAACATATTTTATAATATTAATTAATGGACTAGTTACTGTAGCTTTTAAATTTGTTGTATTTAATTTATTATCTTCTGTTAATTTTCTGGTGACTTCAGTATAAGTTCCTTTATATCTTGTTCCTGTTTCACTATCCCATTTTCTATTATTTCTATAAACAAAAAATAGAAAACAATAGATACTAAATCCTAACATAAAAAGCGTTCCCAATAATTCATATTTTGTGTCTTTTATAAAAAACAGATTTTGCTTTTCATTTAAATAGTAAAATAATCCTAATATCAATATTATTACTATGCTAATGAAATATCTATAATACTTATGCTCTGCATCTAAACCATTCACTGTTTTATCTAAAATAATTGAAAAAATATTGCTAATGATGTTAATAAAATCATCAGATTTTTCTTTTATATTTTTATAATTATCATTTATACTTTTTTCCATAAATAATATATTACATTATTAGAATATTATTTTATAAATTCTTTATAAATTTTCTATAAGTATTTTATAAATTCTTTATAAATTTTCTATAAATTTTCTATAAGTATTTTATAAATTCTTTATAAATTTATTTATAAATTTACTATAAATTTTCACAAGATGTTTTTCTACCATGACAATCTCTACATAATGCTTCTAAATTATCTATATTGTTTGAACCTCCGTATTCTAATTTTTTGACATGATCTACTTCAAACCATGCGGGTAATTGTTTTTGACAATGCTTACAGTGCCAATTTTGCGAGGCGGCCACATATTTCTTTTTAGTTTCGCTAACACTTCTTTTTGTAGATGTGTTTCCCGAAGACAAAATTTTGCGTTGTTGTTTTGATAAATTATTTTGCTGATTATATAAATTTGGCGATTGTGGAGGACCATATAAATTATAATTGTTATTCAATTCGCTACTTATAGACCTAGATGTAAAATCAATAATTGGACTAATAATACTAGCCGTGTTTCTATCAATAGGTAAATATTTTATATATCCATTCGCATGAGTAACAAAATCTTTATAGTTGGCTGGATTTTTTTTTATAAATAAATATACACATAGACCTATAAATGCGAATAATGTCATTTTATAATATTTTTGATAGTGTTTAAGTTTATTAAATAATGTTCCTTCATAATAAGTATTCGCCAAAACAAAAATTGTTACTATTAAAATTATTAATTCTAGTTTCATAATTATTATTTATTATTATATAAATATATTATTACTAGGATAATTGTAATTAATAAAGCACCAAAGATATATTTTTGCTTATTTTTTCGTTCATCCTGTTTTTTAATTTCTTTCAATTTATAATTTTCGTAATATTTGTTTAAAGCTTCATAGTATGATAATTCTGGTTTTCCTAAATAAATATTTATTTTATTATGTATAAAATGAACCCATTTTATGAAAGATTCTCGTGAATCTAGATAGGGTGTTACGGGATAAGAATCTAAAAATTTGCTAAAAACATTTCCTATATCAGAAACTGGTAAAAAAAGAGGCAAATTAGTTATAAAATCATAATATTTCTTTTTTGTAGATTCATTTACACGCATAGGATACGATAAAGCAATCGTATATAAAACAAACCAATAATGTGGTCCCCAAATATTTGGATTAAATATATTATTATCTTTATTCATATTAAATTTGAATTATATTTGAATTATATTTTTAATATGACTTTTTTACATATAAACATATAAACAAACAAATAAACAAACAAATAAACAAACAAATAAACAAACAAATAAATAAAATATACATAAAAACATTATCAGTAAATATACTATCGCACTTAAAATGAATTCAAAAAAACATATTTTTTGTAACAATTGTGGTAAGTTAGGCCATTTATTTCATCAATGTAAAGTTCCAATAACAAGCATTGGAATTATTCCGTTAAGAATTGTTAAAACTTTGAATAAAAGTTCATCGGTTGAACTATTAATTATTAAACGTAAAGATACTTTATCATTTGTAGATTTTATGAGAGGTAAATATGCGATTGAAGATAAGAATTATATTTTAAATTTATTAAATAATATGACTGTTAAAGAGAGATTATATATATTAAATAATAATTTTGATACGATTTGGCAATATTTGTGGAATTACAATACAAGTAATTTATACAAAAATGAAGAAAAAACATCAAAAGTGAAATTTCATATTTTAAAAAATGGCTATTCAAGCATTTTAGAAAGTTATGATTTGAAATCATTGATTAATTTATGTAATAAGAATTATTTGGAACCAGAATGGGGATTTCCAAAAGGTCGGCGGAATTATCAAGAGAAAGATATAGTATGTGGGCTAAGAGAATTTGAAGAGGAAACTGGATATAATAAAAATGATATATTAATAATTAATAATATCGTTCCATATGAAGAAACATTCAGTGGTTCTAATTATAAATCATATAAACACAAATATTTTTTAGGAATTATTAAAAATAATTATCAACCAGTAAATGATTATCAAATATACGAAATATATGAAATGAAATGGATAAATATAAATACTGTAAATGAATATATAAGAGATTACAATTATGAAAAAAAAATAATTATAAATGATTTAAATAAATTATTAAAAACTTATAAACTATATATTTAATATATAGTGATGAGCAATAAATTGGAAGATGGAGCTATTGTAGATATTCCAGATTTTGATGATTTTAAAGATGATTCTAAAGCATTAGCAGACGATTTGACAGAAGAAAAAGAAGATTCTTTAAAAGAAGAAGAAAAAGAAGAAGAAGAAGAAGAAGAAGAAGAAGAAGAAGAAGAAGAAGAAGAAGAAGAAGAAGAAGAAGAAGAAGCAGAAGATGATTCTAAAGAAGAAGAAGAAGAAGCAGAATCATATGATTCTAAAGAAGATGTAAAAGAAGACGAAGAACTAAATGATGATCTAAGCGATGATCTAAGCGATGATCTAAAAGAAGATGTAAAAGAAGATTTAAAACAAGGATTTAAAAAAGAAAACAACAATTTAAGATTGGCATCGCTATTTAGAGATAACATAAACAAAATAGAATTAAATAAAGATGAATTAGAATCATTAGAAGAAAATGTATATACTAAAACAGATCTCAAATATTATTTGAATGCTGTAGAATTATTGAACGCTAAAGAATTCGCAGAAGATTCAACAACAAATCAAAATTATAAATATTTATATCCACATTTAGATGATGAATTATTCAATATTAAAATAGCAAATAAGAAAGAGTTTGAAGAAAATAAGTTACTAATAACTATTGATGAAGATTTTGAGAAACAAAGCAATGAAATTTGCAATAAAGATTTTGAATTAGCACCTCATCAAAAATTTATAAAGAATTTTCTCTCAATACATACACCTTATAATGGTTTATTATTATATCACGGTTTAGGGACGGGTAAAACATGCTCTGCTATAGGTGTCGCTGAAGAAACACGAAAATATTTAAAATATATGGGTTATAATGAGAGAATAATAATAGTGGCATCACCCAACGTTCAAGAAAATTTTTATTTACAGTTATTTGATGAACGTAAATTAGATTTTACAAATGGAATATGGACTATTAATAATTGTGCGGGACAAAATATATTAGATGAAATCAATTTGATGCAAAAAAATTTGTCACGAGAAAAGGTAGTTAGAATCGTAAAAAATGTAATCGCTAATTATTATTTATTTATGGGATATACACAATTTGCGAATTTGATAATTAAAAAATCAAATGTTAATACATCTATAAACGATTCACATAAGAAAAAATTATTGATTAAAAATAAGCTACAGAAATTTTTTAATAATAGATTAATAATTATTGATGAAATTCATAATATACGGCAATCGCAAGATTCCAGTAATAAATTAGTATCAAATGAATTAATGAATCTAGTCAAAAATGTGAATAATTTGAAATTATTATTTATGTCGGCGACCCCTATGTTCAACGATTTCAAAGAGATAATATTTTTAATTAATATATTAAATTTAAATGACAAACGTTCCATTGTTGAATTGAAAGATGTATTTAATAAAGATGGAAGCTTTCTAAAAAATAGCGCAGGCGAAGAAGTAGGGTTTGAACTTTTTAGAAGAAAAATAAATGGTTATATTAGTTATGTTAAAGGTGACAATCCGTTAAGTTTCCCATTTAGAATTTTACCAAATAATTTCTCTAAAAGTGCTAGTATTTTAAATACAGCATATCCACAATTGAAAATTAACAACAATCCATTAACAGAAAAAATAGAATATTTTGATATATATGTGAATAGTATATCGCCATATCAAGAATTCGTATATAATATTATTTTGAAAAATAATATATCAAAATTTGATGAAGAGAAAATAAATGCGATGGAATCGTTTGGCTATACGCTATTACAAAAACCATTAGAATCTTTAAATATGGTATTTCCAAACAGCAAATTAGAAAATTACTTTAATGAAAAGATGATCTTACATAATAATGCGATTCAGCAAGTATTAAACACTATAAATCTGGAAGAGATAAATAGTATAGTAAATATTAAGGATATTGTTGGTAAATCAGGCATAAATAATATAATGGGTTACCAAGAAACACAAGCCCCTAAATCTAGATATGATTATAGATATAAAAATATACAATCTAATATGCAAACTAATATTTTTGATTATAACGTGATTGAAAAATACAGTTTCAAAATCAAATCTATAATGAATTCTATATTAGGTTCTCAGGGCCCTATTATTATTTATTCGCAATTTATTGATTCAGGGTTGATTCCCTTAGCTCTTACATTAGAATCGTTGGGCTTCACTCGTTATGGAAGCAATAGGTCATTATTTGCGACGCCTCCAAGCGAAGAATTAGATGTTAATAGTTATAAAAAGAAATCGGAAGTTTCAGGGCGCTTTAAAGGGGCTAAATATGTCATTATTAGTGGCAATCCTAACATATCGCCTGATAATGTAAGCGACCTAAAAGCATGTACCGATTCAAACAATATAGATGGCGAAAATGTTAAAGTGATACTTCTCTCGGCCGCTGGTAGCGAAGGGTTAGATTTTAAATATATTCGTCAAGTTCATATTTTAGAGCCTTGGTATAACATAAATAGGGTGGAACAAATTGTTGGACGTGCGATTAGAACATGTAGTCATAAAGATTTGCCTCTGAGTAAGAGAAACGTCCAAATATTTATGCACGGAACCTTATTACACAATAATACCGAATCTGTTGATTTATTTATTTATAGAAAAGCCGAAGAGAAAGCTAAGATAATTGGAAATGTTACACGGGTTTTAAAAGAACATAGCATAGATTGTATTCTTAATTACGAACAACAAAGATTTGATGAGAAACTTTTGAATAAAAAATTACAAATTATTCTCTCAAATAATGCGACAATTGAATATTCAATAGGTGACAAATCATATAGCCCATTATGTGATTATATGGCGGAATGTAGTTATAAATGTAAGCCTTCACCTTCTTTAGATATAGAAGATGTAAATTTATTCACATACAATCAATCATTTATGCAAACAAATAATGAAGCAATACTCAAAATATTGAGAGATTTATTTAAAGAGAAGTATTTTTATACAAAAGAAGACATTATCAAGCACATTTTAACATTTAAAGAATATTCATTGATTCATATAAATAATGCGTTAGACGAATTAGTAAATAATGAAAATATTTTCATATCAGATAAATATGATAATTTAGGGAAATTAATAAATATAGAACACTTGTATATTTTTCAACCGATAAATTTAAATACTGATGCTACATTATTTGAGAGATCTAATGTTGTAACGAGTAAGCAAGATAGTTTGAAATTTGAGGTTCCAAACGATATACAATTATCTAATTTAGCTAATTTAGCAAAAAAAGATACACCCAAAATAAGATTGGATAATGACGATGATAATTTGACACAAGATAATGTTGCTTTTACAAAATCAATTATACAAGAATTAAATACCAATTATAATTATATTGTAACAAGTTACGAAGAGAAGAAAGGAGACAAAGCATTAAAAGATAACAAATATCTATTATATGGAAAAATTATGGATTTTTTGAGAAATAAAGAAATTATTAAGGGTGATGAGGGTAGTATTTTAGCAATAAATATATTATTAGATGATTTAGATTTTAATAAAACCGTTTTATTGGTTATTTATTTATTAAATAATGGGTATTCTTTGCTAACAGAATTTGAGAAAAATTTACTAACTTATTATAATTCTAAAATATTGAATAATGATAAATTGAAAGCCTTGTATTTACCAACAAAGAGCGAATTTAGAGAACATACATTATATATGATTAAAAATGATGAATTGAAAAAAGATGAATTGAAAAAAACTATAACATTAAAAATTGCTGAACCCGAAGATTATAACGATTTTGATGAAATTATTAGTAATTTAAAAATAAGTGAAGCTGATTTAGCAATTCCATTAGGTATTTTATCAATAAATAAAAAAATAGTCAAAGAATTAATAACTGATTTTAAAGTAAAAACGGGAACAAATAAGGGGGCGAGATGTTCTCAAGCAGGAAAAGCCAATAGTGAAAAAATATTTCAATCTCTCAATGTTGAACAAGAGATTATTGAATTATTGAAAAAATTTAATCAAAAAGAATTTTGTGCCGCACAAGAATTGTATTTTAGATTGTATGATTTGCGAAAGATAGATGATAAGCGATGGTTTTTAAATCTATATGAAGCACAAATAAATGACTTATTATAATCTTTTTTTTAAATCTTTTTTATAAATTTAATACTTTTTTCAAAATTATCATATTTTTATAAATTTAATACTTTTTTTTAATAAAATTATTTTATATTATAATTGAAATAATTTTAAAGATTAATTTGCTATTATATATTAATATGTCTAAAACTATAAATAAGAAGAGAGATAAATCAGTTAATAAAATTAGTGTAGATAATTCGCATATTTATATTAGATCATTATTGACACAGAAAATTGTTTTGAATTATCATGAAGTTAATTCGGAATTATTTAATATTTTAGAAGCGAAAATTAAGAATTTCAATGAAGGTAAATGTATTAAAGAAGGATTTGTTAAAAATAACAGTGTGAAATTATTAACATATTCTAGCGGAGAATTGTTTGGAAACAAATTATTATTTGAATGCGTAATGGAGTGTCTATTGACTAATCCAGTAGAATCAATGCTGATTAATTGTATGGTAAAATCTATTACAAAAGTAGGAGTCAGGGCTGAATTAATTGTGGATGATAATATTAGTCCATATGTTATTTTTATAGCACGAGACCATCATTACAATAATGAAACTTTTTCGCAAATAAAAGAAAACGATATTATACAAGTGCGTATATTAGGGCAACGTTACGAATTAAATGATAAATTTATTAGTGTAATTGCGGAATTAATCAGTATCAATAATTATAGAACATTAAAAAATGAATTAGAAAATAATGATGATATGGTAGTTGCTGATAATGTAGCTTTAGAAAAAATAGGCGGCAAAAAAATTAAAATAAAAGTGAAAAATTCTCTCGTTAATAGTGTTAAAAATTATAAAAAATAGGAATTGTTCTACTAATCACTATTGCATCATGAACATTCTACGTTATTTGTTTTTGCTCTTTCTTTTTGTTTTTCTTATATATAATAAAAAATTAATGAAATTCAAGAGCTTCAGCTTTATCTCTGGAGTAAGCTAATGTATTAGCAGCTTTTTCTGCATCAGTTAATTTATTCCATCCTGGTGAGTTGGATGCTGTATCGTAGTAACTGGATGACGTAGATTCTGGGTAAAATATTTCATCTAATTGATCCCGTAATTCTTCATCATCTATATTTGTATTCATTCTATTCATTCTATCAAATATTTTTTTGTGTTGCATGATATTTTGTACATATAGAGGAGTTCCAGCAGGAACTGTTCCTAATTTGATATATTTTAACGCACTTTCTACTGGTGGAGAACGCGGTCCCCCCCCCCTCATTTTTCTATAAGTCTTTCTTCTTTTATTATTACGTGATTTTTTTAACTTTCGTGATTTTTGCTTTTTGCCTAAAGTTCGTTTGCGAGCCATTTTATAATATAACACAATATTATAAAAATATAAAAAACTTTATCTAAACAATTTTTAATTTACTTAAAGGTATTTTTTTAATTATTAATAAAAATGGAAACATGCGTAGAAAATATAACAACTAACAATATAAATACTATAAATACTAAAAATAATACTTTTATTCTTAAAACCAATATAATAGATTCATTAAATACCGATAATGATAATAATTTGGATTCTAACGAGTTAATGAAATTATGTAAAACAATAGAATCTTTGGAAAAAATACATCATATTGAAATAGCCAAGATTTTGAAAATAAATAATGTTTATTTAAATGAAAACAATAATGGCATATTTGTTAATTTAAATAAAATATCAAGTAACGTCCATAAGCAAATATATAATTATATTGAATTTGTTAAAAAACAAGAAAGCGATATTAATAAAGATGAAAAATTGAAAAAAAATTTGGAAACAATTTATTTCAAAGATAATAAAGATATTGTTAGTAATAATAGTAACAAAATACAAATATAAAATATGTTATGTTTAAATAAAGAGGAATTATCAAAAGATATAGATTTAGAAGAGTTAAAAAAATATATGTTATATGCTATAAAAGATAATACAAACTTTGCTAAGGAAGAGATTACTAAAGAAGAGCCAAAACCCTGTATTAAAGAAGAGATAAATAATCCAATTAAAATTCCAAGAAGCCAACTCCAGATAAATTATACAAAAAAATATAGTAAATACAATGAACCAGCTAAGATTAATACTAATAAAAATTTCGCAGATAAATTATTTTGGATATTTTATAAAATAATTAATAATTTTGACGATGTAGATTTAGAAAATATTAATTCATTTAAAACAATTAAAGATTTCAAATTCAATATTGTGGAAAAATTAAGAAGTCAAAAAAACATTTTGAAAAATTTTAAAATACAAAAATCACTCGTGGAAGACGACTTGACAAATAATGAAAAAATAAGTTTTAAAACTTTTCACGCATTATGCGTATTACACTTAGTAAATGTAATACTATTAAAAGACAATAATACTTATTGTGTGTTATGTTGTAATAATGATGAAAAAGTTATAAATTTACAAAATTACAAAATATTGAAACTATCAAATATCAAAATGAGTAAAGAATTTAATAATTTTGATATAGAATTAGCTAATAAAAATATGAAGGAAGAAGAGTTACAACAATTACTACTAACTTATTATAATATAGAAAATATTGATAAACCATTAAAAGCATTTTCCAGTTATAAGTTAGATGATTTAATAGGAATTGCCGAAAAATTAAAGATTACTATTTATGACGAGCATGGTAAGAAAAAGAAGAAGCAAACTTTGTATGAGAATATACTTCAGCGTTTAAGTTGAGAGTTGGCTTCCTAATTATAGTTTATTGTTATTTCTTTAAGTAGTAATTTATATATATTAATATCGCTTTATTCTTTTTTATATAATATATTATTATTATATTGTGCTATATTATATTGTGCTATATTATAAAAATGGCTCGTAGGCGAACTTTAGGAAAAAAGCGAAAATCACGAAAGTTAAAAAAATCACGTAATAATAAAAGAAGAAATACTTATAGAAAAATGAGGGGGGGGGTCCGTATGATGATGAAAAGAAAAATTATATATTAAAAGATGTTACAGATACAAAATTAATGTCAGACAGTGAATATGAACAATTACTAATACCAGAAAAATTTGCTTTTTTTTTCCTTATAAAGAAAGATAGAAACTTCACAGAAAAACAACAAAATGATTATAAAGAATATTTCTCAGATAATAATATAACAATTTATGCAAGTTTTTATCCAAAATCACGACTTATAATGGATTCGATAGAGAATACAAATGAATATCAATTATACCTCAATACAATTGATACAAAAGTATCAGGTAATCCAATCGATAGCGGTGAAAGGGCTCATTAAATATCTAAATTGTTTGAATTTATTTTTTAATTGTCTAAAGTAGAAATAATATTTAATAATAAATATCCTTTTTTATATAAAAATTGATATTTATACAAAAGTAATAATAGTATAAATAATAAATAATAATATATATTAATGAGTAAAAATACATCTTTGAAAAGTGAAATAGAAGAGAAAACGGAATTGAGCGAAAGATTTGTGAAATATATTGAAACTTATTTATCTAGTTATACACGATTTCCTGAAAATGTATCTCCAGAATTTGAGATTCGTTTTGGGACAAAAAAAATAAAAAATATTAATAAGGTGGATTTTTACAATATTATAAAGAGCTTAATAAATTATGATTTCAAATTACATAATGAAAATTATCAGTTGAAAATTATGAATAATAGCAATTTGTCTAATATTAGAACCCAAATAGACGGATTACCCAATATTCAAAGTTATTGTAAGTTAAATAATTTCTCGGGAATTTTAGATGAAAATAATATTAAATTCGTAGAAAAAGAATATTTCAAAAATGAGAAAACACAATTATCACCGTTGGATTTTGATGATTTCAATTTTAGGGTTTGTTATCAAATAGAAAAAAACTATTCAAGAAACCATAATACGATTGTTGAATTACACGATAAATGGAATTCTACAAAAAAAGTATTTAGATACATTAAACGATACGAATACAGACATTCACAATTACCATTTTTAATACATTGTAGTATTGTAAAAACATCCAAAACATTTAATGGAAAATTTATAGAGCAATTTAATATTACAGATTCCGAAGTTTTCACTTCATTAGAGAACTTTGAAATAGAAATTGAGTTAAATAATGAACTGATTGGGGCTAATAAAATGTTTTCTACAAAAGAATTTCTACATAGTAATTTGAAAAAAGTGATTAAATATATATTGATCGGCATACAGGAAACAAATTATCCTGTATCTATTAAGGAATTAGATTTTGTAGCACAAGAATATTTGAAATTGGTGAAAGGAAGTGCTGAAATAACAAAAATAAGTGTGAAAGATTTTATCGGTCCATCATCTTTAACCTTACAAATGATTAATATTTTACCAGAAACCGAAATAAATGATACAAATAATTCTATACCAAATATTCGGAAAAATTATACTGTAACAGATAAAGCTGACGGTATTCGCAAATTGTTATATATTTCTTCAAATGGTAAAATATATTTTATTCCTATGAATATGAATATACAATTTACTGGTTTATATATTGAAAAAAAAGAACTCTTTAATACCATTATTGACGGAGAACATATTTTACACAACAAAAAAGGCGAATATATTAATAAATTTGCTTGTTTTGATATTTATTATTTTGCTGGTAAAAATGTAACTGGATTACCATTTATTAAATTGGACGAATCTTTAAAAAAGGATTCTTTAAAAGACGAATCTTTAAAAGACGAATCTTTAAAAAAAGACGAATCTTTAAAAAAGGATTCTTTAAAAGACGATTCTTTGAAAGAAGAAAAAATGAGTTATCGTTTAGTAATATTGAATAGCGTAATAAAAACTATGGAATTAAAATCTATGACAAAAACTAACACTACTAAATTTGATGTTAAGAAATTTTACGGCTCTCATATATTTAATGGTTGTGCTACGATTTTAAATAATGTTAAAGAAGGTTTGTATGAATATAATACGGATGGGCTAATATTTACTCCAGCAAATACAGGCGTATGTAGCACTAAAGTAGGGATTGCCGCACCAAATTACAAAATCACATGGAGCGAATCGTTTAAATGGAAACCTCCTGAATTTAATACTATTGATTTCTTAGTTAGATTTAAAAAAAATGATTTCGGTGAAAAGTTTATCGGAACTCTAACTAACGAAGGACAAGATTTAACATCCTATAATCAAGTAAATAATTATTTAACGTTGATTTTAAATGTCGGGTTTGATGAGAAAAAACACGGTTATATTAACCCATATAATGACATTATAAATAATTATATAAAACGTGACACCAAAGAATCGTATGCTAATAATTATAAACCCGCTAGATTTTATCCGACAAACCCTAACGATAATAATGCTGGATTATGTAATATTTTAGGAAAACTGGACGAATCAAATAATCTTGAAATCTATACGCAAGAAGGCGAAGCGATTGAAGACAATACAATTGTGGAATTTGCCTATAATCCTTTGAAAGAAGATTTGTGGAAATGGGAACCGTTGCGTATTCGGTATGATAAAACATCGGAGTTGCGCTCAGGAGTTAAAAACTTTGGCAACGCATATCATGTAGCGAATTCTAATTGGCAATCTATACATAATCCAATAAATGAATCTATTTTAATGACGGGTAATGGTGTAACGATGAATAATGATGATGATGTGTATTATAATAAAATTTCTAAAACATCTGAAACACAATGTTTGCGTGATTTTCATAATTTATATGTGAAAAGTATGTTAATAAATAAAGTGTCAAAATCAGGCCACTCGTTAATAGATTATGCTGTTGGTAAAGGCGGTGATTTGCCTAAATGGATTTCGGCTAATCTTAATTTTGTATTAGGGTTGGATTTGAGTAAAGATAATATAGAAAATAGATTAGATGGCGTATGTGCGAGATATTTAAATTACGCACAACGTTTCAACATTATACCAAAAGCCATATTTTTACATGGTAATAGTTCCAAGAATATTAAAGACGGAACAGGTTTATATGATGATAAATCAAAACAAATTATTAAGGCACTTTTTGGTGAAGGCACGAAAAATGAAGTCTTGTTAGGTAAAGGTGTATATAATAATTATGGTATTGTTAAAAACGGTTTCAATATTAGCTCAATTCAATTTGCGATGCATTATATGTTTGAAAGCGAGGCTATTTTGAATGAATTTATTAAAAATATCAAAGAATGCACTTCCTTAGAAGGTTATTTTATTGGAACATGCTATGATGGGTTAAAAATATTCAATATGTTAAGCTCTTTAAAAAATAATGAAGCTATTAGCATATTTAAAAATGAGAAAAAAATATGGGAGCTAACTAAAAAATATGATGGTAATGAATTTAACGATGATGAATCTAGCGTGGGTTATGCGATTGATATTTATCAAGAAACTATTAATAAAACATTCAGAGAATATTTGGTGAATTATAAATATTTGCTAAGAGTTATGGAAAATAATGGTTTTGTATTGTTAAATGAAACAGAGTATAAACAATTGAATTTGCCTGGTTCAATGGGTAATTTTGAACAATTATATAATTTTATGAATAATGAAGTGAAAAGTAATAAAAATTTATTGAAGAAATTGGGTAGAGCCCAAGATTTAAGCGATGAAGAGAAACAAATCTCGTTTTTAAATAATTATTTTATATTCAAAAAAATACGAAATGTTGATTATGATTCAAAAGAATTAGTATCAAAAAAAGTGGATCAAAAAGAACAAGAATTAATGGATGAGGCGAGAGATGATTTTGAAAAAATAGATAAAGAAATATTTGATGAAGAGAAAGAAAAGATAGACGAAAAATCTAAAAAATTAGCGGAAAAATATTTGGAAGAAAGTGGGGACATTGAGCCAAACGAGATAAGTAAAATACCTGTTAAAATCAAATTATCTATTGATGAAAAAATAAAATTAGCAGAGGAAAAAAAGAAAATCAGGGAATCTGAAAAATTACAAAAAGCACAAGAAAAAAGTAAAATAGCAGACGAAAAGAAGCAAATAAAAGAATCGGTGAAACTTAAAAATATACCTTTAGGAAAGGTATAACCAAAATATACCCTATACCTTAAAAAAAAAGGGGGTAAGGGGGATATATCCCATTAGAAAAGGGGTAAGGGGGATCCCCTAAAAAAGGTATAAAAGGGGGTAATGGGGATCCCCTAAAAAAGGTATATTTTGGCTATACCTTTCCTAAAGGTATATTTTGGCTATACCTTTCCTAAAGGTATATTTTGGCTATACCTTTCCTAAAGGTATATTTTGGCTATACCTTTCCTAAAGGTATATTTTGGCTATACCTTTCCTAAAGGTATAT
>Ga0214919_10001852_pt1 | contig 33979 bp, 38 predicted proteins | sample LL1503_MetaG_FD_177994 | JGI IMG/M metagenome (GOLD analysis project Ga0214919, IMG submission 177994) | Freshwater microbial communities from Lake Lanier, Atlanta, Georgia, United States - LL-1503 | ecosystem: Environmental > Aquatic > Freshwater > Lake | place: USA: Georgia | collected...
GCTATCATGATACTAAAATCACCGGTATCCAACTTGCGATTAATTCTATTTGACAACAATATCGTATCTACTTTATTTAATTTCCAAGCAGATAAATTTGCAGTATCTATTGAATTTAATTTAGTACTTCTTAAATTATTTAATGAGGCAAGATAATTAGCTAACAGTCCAGCAGTATCAGTAGTAGTTAATTTAGTTGCGATAGTACTATCAATGATATTGATAGAATTGATCAAGTTGTCGCTAAGTTTAGCACTATTCTTACCTATTTCTTGGGCTACTAATGAACTCACAAATAAAGTAGTAGCAATAGAACTATCACGACTAGATAAAGATGTGGTAGGAGCCGAAGGATTTCCCATTAAAATAGGTGAAACCAAAACTTTATTTGTCAATACTTCATTACCACTTAATGTAGATAAGGTTCCAGTATAAGGCAAAGTAATATTACTATTTCGGGTGGTGTTAATGACCAAATCGCCTTCCCCTAAAATGGAGAAATTATTTTTTAGTTCAAAGGTTTTGCCTTTATTATCTACCCCTGTACCCCCTTTATTACTAGGCAAAATAGTCGAAATCGTTTTGGCTATATCCGTATATGCAGCATTGGTAGAATAAAAGGCATAAGGTACTGTCCAAAACTGGGAGGTTCCTAAATCAACGTATTCTTTATCCTCCTGCCAAATGGTATTTATGATAGTAGGAGCCACTGCAATTTTCACGTTTACAAAATATGCTTTGTCCCATACTATACTATTGAAAGAATTATAGCCAGATAATCTGTTACCCTTCCCAATGACTAAAGTAAAAATGCCATCCACATTGGAGGTAAGCGTAAATTTTTCAGTATATATTTTTGAATCCATGTTATTAGTAGTAAGAATAGAAACAATAGCATATATAGTTCGATTATTAGCAGCATTGCCATTATTGTCCTTTGCCATGGCTTGAAAGATAATACCATCAGGTATTGACTGCGCTATCAGCTTTGTGGTTAATAAAAATGACCAGAATAATATGAAAGTTATTTTCTTATACATTAGTCAATTTTTAATATTTTGTATAGATGGGGGATATTATTGATATTGATATCTAAAACATAACCACCAGAAGCGATTACATTAGGTTTTATTTGAATGCCCGAAAAGAGTACATTCTGATTCGCTACTGGAGATGAATACACCAATTTACCTTCCACAGCAGTATATATATTGATAATAATATTATCGGTAGATGTTAATAATATTTCAGATCTAATATTGATATAAGATTTAAATGGATTGGGGTACACTAAAAAATTATAGCGCTGATCTGGAATCACAGGAATACATTGGTTCACAAATTCATTGTGACCTACCGACATAAATTTGGATAATCCATTTGACACTTGCAAGCAATTATTAAGCGTCAAAGCAATAGAGCTGGAATTATAATTGCTCGAATTAGGGCTCGCCAAGCAACTTATATTGTAGGATACATTTATTTGCGCATCAGTTTTCTGAACGCATAGCATGAATCCAAAAAAGAAAAATATAATATGTCTAATTTGCAATAACATATATGTATTTAATTTTTTTAGAAGAATTTAAAGTGCAAATGAATTTTGTTGAACTTATTAAGTCAATATGATAGCTTAATGAATCAAAAAGATATCTTCCATTCGTGTCATACAAATACTCTTTTAAATTATCTAAAGTCGCAATATCCCATTTACCTGCTACCCCATCTTTGTCGTAAAATGTGCCGTTAGAAAGATACGTTTTGGTAAATAATTTTTGTGCATTTGATAAAATGATAGAAGTGTCATTCACGGACATAGAATCTATTCTCCAAACTCTTTGCGTGTTCAAATAAGTCCCCTTTCCCCCTAATAAAGATTTTTGAAAACTTAAATTAGTTATAGTATCAGACTTACTGCATGCAATAATAGCAATACCAACAACGAGAATAAATGAGAAATGCTTTAAATATTTACTGGTCAACATAAATTAGAATTTGAATGAATAAAAAATTCCAAAAATGAGATACATATCAGAAGCACTATTTGGACTATTTCTTAATTGGCCATAATTAGTTGATCTTGAAGTAGGGTTGGAAAAATAAACAGCTGCTTCTGAAAAAGTTTTAGAAGCTTTATATAATTTGGCAGGATCAGGATAAGGGTTTGAGCCTACATCATCTAAATAATCTGATAAACTTTTATGTATTGAAAAATGTACCCCAATACTATTTCTTTTAGAAATTTGATACTTCAGTTTGGCATCAAAAAAATAACCCTGTGTCATTAATGAATAGGGCTTTGATAAACTATCTAATAATTGCCCCCCAGTTCCTAAAGACTGTAAATTATAAGTGGTCCCCTTGTATTCGGAAGTAGGATTAAATGAAATCAAATCCACCCCTAAACCAATTGACGGTCGCCATCTTTTAGCTTTCGCGGCTAATCTATTGTCAACAAAATCAATATCAAAAGATGGTGAAACACTCATCATATTGGTAGAGAAGGACATCCCTCTTGCCAATTGTTCATTATTATCCGAACTATAGTCCGAATTACTCAATTTAAAATTAGCAACAGAAATATTGAAACTTAGATTAGAGAATAATTTATAATTAAATGAAACGGAATTATATATGTTCAATTCATTTTTGAAATAGTTGGAATTACTAATGGTTCCTAGAAAAAAGACACCACCTGATGCCAATGTCATTTCAAATTTATTTTTTATAGGCGTCTGAAGAGTAGTATTATTTTTTTCGATAGTATCAATTTTGTTCGCTTCAACCGGAATAGTATCTTTATTAGTTAATTCAACCTTGATGAATGAAAAAGGCTTTCTTTTCCTGTATTCATACAAAAAGCTATAGTATCCTAATTCAACGTCTGGTAACATCTCTCCTTCTGCATCTTTAATATTAGTTATTGAGTATTTGATTAATTTGCTATCTATAAGTGGCGTTTTGTTTAATTTGAAAGTAGCTGTGTTATTATTCTTTTTAATGGTATATATTAAAGTGTCAGAAATTAATAACTCAGAAGTATCATCTTTAAAACTGGTAACAGCAATAGTAATTTTAGAAAAATCTATGGGCTTATTAGAGAGCAATTGAAATTCATTAATAGGCGTCTTGATTGCCTGCGTGTCTTCAATAATCTTATTGGTATTGGAAAGTATTTGATAAATATGAGAGGGTGTTATGCTATTGGGTTTAACTAAAAAAGGCTCAAAATCAATTTTAGGCGAACTGTAATTAATTGTTTGGTCATAAAGACTGCTAAGTATATACTCTTTTTTGTCTTTGCCTAAATAATTTTGTTTTAAGTTGAAGATCTTATCACTTCCATAAATTCCAAAATTTGCAGAATGAACTAATGAATCTGTATAACTATCAATTAAATTGTTAGATACAAAACTATTACCTTCTATAACGGCAGCATATTTATTGAAAAATTGATCTGCTCTACCGTAAATAATATTAGTAGCTATATTATAGTTTTTAAACCCATACACTCTGTTATTGATAAAAACGTTGTTAATTATTGAAATTTTTAAATGGTCACTTTTTAAGTCTTCAAAATAGATAGGGGCGTTATTCCCTGAAAATAAATTTTCTGTAATATTAAAGTGAACAGAAGTGGTATCGTAATTATAGCTAAATGGTTGGTTTAAAACTTGAATAATAGATACTTTGCCTGTATTATTCATAAAATAATTAGACAGAATATTAACTTTAGATCGTTTCCATCCAAAATCAAAAAGTAAGGGAAATTGAAGATTTCTAAAAATGATATTTGATAAGATTACGGCAGAGGTATCAGTGTTCTTAATCACCATACCCACACCGGGACGTCCAGATTTACCAACAATTTCAATGTTATGTGACTTTCCAGATACATTGACTCCCCCTTCACAAACTAATCTACCATTATCAATTAATTCAATTTTTACTCCAGGAGCAATGGTCAAATTATCTTTAATCACAATTACTGAATTGATATAATAATTGCCTTTGGTCAGGTTCAAATTTGAATAAGAGCCCATTAGAGTATCTTGCTTTAAATTCTGTGCAGAAAGTGGCAAACTAGAAAGACATAATAGCGTAAATGTGATATGTATAATATATTTCATTAGTCTGTTATTTTATATATTATAGGTGATGCAATTCGAGTAGTTCCATCCACTAAAGAAATACTTACATTATCAAAAATTAGTAGGTCATTCTTTTTTAAGGATCCTAATATTTTTTGAGTAGGTGATTGAAATATTTCACCATAATTAATGTAATAATCTTCTTCTTTACCATTATGTATTTTTATGACTTTATAGCTATTAATTCGTCCTGGGAAATAACGTAAATTATTAATATCTAATTTAGCTTCTAAGCGAACTGCACTCATTAAATCACTAATACTAATATTGTAGTTATGAAGATTATCGCCATCTACGCTAACTACTGGATCTGGTATTTTATTGACGTTCACTTTTTTCTCAAAAAGTAATTTGCGACCTTTTCTTGTATCAAAAAATCTCAAATTATACTCCCCTGTTTTACTAAATATGATTTTAACTTCTTTGTCTGATTTAAATATTTTAGCCTTGGGCGTAATTTCCAATTCAAAATCCTTATCCAAAACATAATTAAAATCGTGCAGTATAGAATTAGAAAGGCCAACAAACACATTTTCGGTACTCAAAGAATGAATGATTTTATTAAAAAATACATCTTGATACTCCATGCTATCTAACTTTGCTATAGAATCTACTTTATGTGAAATTTTTAAAACGGTATCTTTTATGGGATTCGTCAAATCGTATAATTGTGGATTCAATTTGGAATAATAAGTGGCTTGGTATCCAATAGCACCCAGAGCAGCTTCTTGATAAATTAATTGTGTTTGTATGATTAATAGCTTGATTCGCTCTAATTGCATATAACTAATACCCATTGGCTTGTGATAAAACAAATAGGACTTCCATTCATCTTTTCGTCCTTTTAAAGTGGTCACTTCCTTTTGTAGTGGAATTAATTCATCCAATCTGCTAGAAAGCTTATAGGGTGAACTTTTAATAAACTGAGACAAGGAAAATAAGTTTTGCTCCATTAAAATGACTCCATTAGGGTCTTTTAATGTTTTTTCAATAAAACCTCTACTATTGAATTGCTTTGTTAAATTAGTTTCATTTATTTTCATTTGCTTATTAACATGATCAATCACTCGATTTACTACTGTTAGACTAGCACTTAATTGGGCTCCTATTTTCAAATAACTTCTAGATTTAGGTATAGCCAAAAGCGTATCTATATTGTTAGCAATAACTAAATTGCTGATCCCTAATTTCTTCAATTCTTCCTCCTGTATAGTTTGAAATGTTTTAATAGTATAAGTATTAGAATCTAAACTGGAGATTTTAATATTTAAAACTGAAAAACAAACAAAAATGATATACAAAAGACTAATAATCTGGTATCTTTTGACATCTACAACGCCAGTTGCCATATACTAGATTTAAGATTTAACTATTATACTGTTTATACAATAAAATAAAAGCCAATTGCGAACCGTTGGGTGCTATTTTAGATTGTGTTAGATAATCATTTAGTTTGTTATGAATTTCTAATTTAAAATCATTCATTTGTAAACCAAATAACTCATCTAATGATGCTTTTGCAGCAATTCTTGTTCCAATTAGTTGTTCTATCACTAAATTGATGAACTTAATATGTTTAAGTTGTTCAGGTTGAAATAAGTCATTAAGTAATATGGTATATTCATTATTGATCCCAAAATATATTGCTTCGTTGTGGTAGTTAACAACATCATTTAAAACAAATTGATTTCCGCTATTGTTAATAAATAATACCGAATCTTTAAATATTTGTCTTCCCTTTTGGATGTCTTCAAAACTCAATCCTATTTGAACATAACATTGCAAATATTGGAGACTTAATGCATCATCATTCTTATATATGAAAGGGGTGTTATTTTGAAATAACTTAGCACGTATTTTATCGTTAGAAGATGAAACTATGTTAGTTAGGGAAATAAACTCTTCTAAATTTTCATAATTGGAAACATGGATCAATTCCTCTAGCAAACCAATATCATATAAAAATACAAGATCCTTGATAGCTTTGATATTTGGGCTTATGACAAAATCTACTTCTAAATAATTTTTAATGTGGGCAATACAATCTTCTTGTTCACCACCAAAAATTTGTATTTCATTCTCATGTTTCATTCTTAAATAAAAGGATTCTTCTACTTCTTGAAAAACAAAATGATCTAAGAAATTATAATCATTCACTAAGGCAAAAGCTTTACATAAAATTTCAATTTCACCTACTGTTAATTCAACTGGATCTAATATAGTGTAGCTTTCAAAATCAGGGACAGGTAATTTTACAGGAGTTTGAATTAAAATAGGTAAAAACTCAAAATTTGGCATTCTCATACCAAATATATTTTTGACTAAAACAATAAGCTTATTATAGTCATCTGTGTTTAATTGATACCAATCTGGATGATACAATAGATCCTTCACCTGACTTAAAGCAACAATTTTATCTAATTGAGATAAGTTACTAAGCAAGTTTAAATTGCCAAATTGATCTACATTAAGGTCTATTGAAAAAGTATCGGTTGTGTCTAAATAAGATTTATAATTATTTAAATTAATATCAGCTTGAGATAAGTTAGGGTCTACTCCGTTTTGAATATTAATATAGGTGCCTGTATTTGGCTGATCCATTGGTGGAAAAGTAGAAGGCATGTCGTTAATGTCATCTTGAACGATATCATTTTTAGGAACAAACTTAACAGCTGATAAGGCGAAAATAAAAATTTCCATACTAAGTCCAACAGTCATTAGTATATCTTGACCTTCCCATTCTAATAATTTAGCAATCACTCCTAACAAAATAATTACAGCTCCAAGGCTGTAAAAGAAATTAAATAAATCCAGTTTTTTCTTCATAACTATAGCATTTTTAAATCAATAAAATATAGTATTGATTAATTATGAACTAAAATAGATAAGAGAAATAATGGATTAGTTCAGAATAATAGCTAAGCAAAATAACTTGGTATTCATTTAGAAACGTGTAAAACTTGAATGATAAGTATGTAGTACAATAAGTGTTGTTTTGTAGTATTAAAACTACAAACTACAATCTAGAAGTAAATAAGTAGAAATAGAGAGAGAAATGAGGAGTATTAAGAATTGAGAATAATGTTCAACTCGTAAATATTTTTAACAGCGAGTTTACTTAGAATTCTTTTCTTATAGGTAGAGATAGATGACTTGTGTAAATTAAGTTCTATAGCTATTTCGTTAATACTTTTGCCAACCAGTAAATTTTTCATCACATTATACTCTTGTAATGACAATTTACTTAATGGATTAATAGATGAATTATTAGTTTGTTTATCGAAATGCATTTCTAATAATAAATCTTTGTCATCTTCACTCATATAAATTTTATTATCTAAAATTTTAATAAAGAGTTCTTTAAAAGTATTGTCGTAGATACTGTCTCTGTCTATATATCCGATGATATTGAATCTGGATAAGCGATTAAAAAATATATTGATAGGTATATCACTTATAACCACAATATTAGTAGTTATCATGTTTGATTCTATTAATTGCATAGAATAAGAATCGAAGGAATTGATGTATATAAAATTCAAAAAATCTTTATCATAATTAAAAGACTCCAGATCTATTTGTTCCTTATTAGAAAAAGCATGAATTTTGGTGTACGGCAATGCTTCTTTGATTAAACCACTAATAGATTTAATTCCGATAAAATTGTCATAAATTAAAACATTCTGGAACTTGAGCATCAGATAAGCATTAAATTACACTCAAATTAGTGTTATTTACACTACAATGAATAAAATAAGTTAAATATTGGTGTAGTATTAAAACTACAAGAATATTAATGTTCTACTAATCAACAGATTTAATCCTTTAATTTGGAGGATTAGCACTAGAAAAGATGATATCATTTCCAAACAATAGAAATTTGAAAACATGAACTTAATCATGCAACCGAATTTAATAGTTTAATATAGTATACAACAAGTACCTTGTAGTACTAATACTATAGTGTTAGTATTAATATTATTTATAAATTCACTTCATAATATTTTAAAACTTTGTGACCTTCTAAAAGCTAGGGAATATGTATCAAATAGTATCCTTTATATCGTTTTTAAAATTTTTGATCTATAATAATATACGATTTAATGATCAAAGATATTATAAGATTGGATGTGCTAAATCCAGCGCTTTTGCTTTAAAAATATTCTATAATATAAATACTATTTTGCAACTAGATAATCTAAATCTACAAGATAGATTTTTGTATCGACCTATTTCAAATTTAAAATACGCTAGAATAACCATCGATCGTTCTTTATACTTTTTAGAAGATTGCATAGAATTCTCTAAAGAAGAGAAAATAATATATAAAAATGAAAAATTGAAAAGCGAAATTCATAATGCAAGAAATATTATCAACAAATTATACATAGATGTTGATAAGAGAAATATCCCAGCGAAGGTTTCAGAAAATGTAGCACTAGGAGTCAAAATGAAAAGAACCGAAATGATGACAGTAAATGATCAAGAATTAAGTAAAATTATTTATTGGAGACAACCATTTCACTGGAATTATTACACAAATCACAAGACAAGTTTAAATATCAGAATAACATTTAAAAATAACGAACTGAAAATAGTTAAACAATTCAGATAATTAAGGCATATATGCCATTTTATAAGATTTGTTTACTTTTCTTGTAGTTCGAATTTATCCTATTGTAGTTTTTTTTCGCACACCTATCGTAGAAGTTTACATAAACTATTCTACAAATTCTACATCTAATTTTGGTTATAGTTTCTAGGTTTGTATATTATAAATTGAATTGATCATTCAATTATTATTAAATAAATAAACTTTTATTAAATGAACCAAGAACCTACCCTTCAAAAGCCAATGGATAGACTATCCATTTTTATCGAATTTATCCAAACTAATCCAAGATCATTCGAACGAAGTATTAATATCTCTAATGGATATTTTGCAAAACAAAAAAAGAATGGCTCTATTGGGTCTAATATTCTGGAAAAAATACACCATCATTATAAAATCCTAGATATTAAATGGTTGTTAACTGGCGAGGGTCATATGCTCAATAAAAAAAATGTTTTCATTGAAAAAAATCCAGAAATAGAAGTAATGAAAAATAAAATTCAAATACTAGAACATAATCTAGAAAGCATTTCAACTCAAATGAAGCTAAGTAAAGCAGTATAAGGATTTTCCCCAAAGGTTGATAGGTGTTGTTATTTAAGGGCGTATTAAATACGCCCTTTTTTAATTTTAAAAATCATGTAAAACTTAGTATATAGTCTCAGTAAACTACAAAAATGTTAAAAATGTAGTAGTAATTCTAATTAAATATTTAATTAATCTTACAAGTAATTTTTAATAGTCGCCCTAATTTTATAATTCATTAAAATAATATATTATGAAAAAGCTACTATTTATTTGTTTATTATTGCTTGCTGTCACAGAGACTACAAAAGCAAACTCATCACATTTAAATTCTAAAAAGTCATCTACCAATCAAGATTTTAGTTATATCTTTTTGTATTATGAAATTAGATTATTAAATGACGGTTGTTTTCATCTCGTAAGTGTGTATGATGGATTTTATATTATCAATGATTTTAAAACCTGGGCTGGAAAGACAGTTTTTGGATGTATTACTGAAGATGTTTTTGTAAACATGTGCTAAAATTTATACTATGAAAAAATTAATAATAGGGATCGTAATTTTAATAAGCATTCATTTAACTAGTTTCGGACAATCTAAATGGGACGTAAATAGCATCATTGTCACAGACGATTTTTCAAACAACCTACCCTTATCTAATGGTCTTGGTGGATATAAAGTTTTTTACCAACAGGGAAATGAAAAATATATGGAGGAAAACAGCTATGACGACTTAACTGAAATGGCGGATTCTTTAATGAGAGCAAAAAATTACGCAGCAGCAGTGATAAAATATGAAATTGCTTTTAAAGAAAATAAAAACTTGGGTAAAGTAATTCACCGTATTTATGCAGCCATATGTTATGCTCAGCTTAATAAACCAGACAATGCTTTTTCTCAATTATTAAGAGTTGCTGAAAAAGGAAACTTAAGTAATAAGTATGTTATTACAGATAATGAATTACTAGATGCGCTTCATTCCGATAAAAGATGGAATAAAGTATTAGAAATTATTGAAAATAACAGATTAAACAGAGGATTAATTTCAAATGGTCAAATTATCAATATTGGATAAACACCTAGCGTGATTATAGTGGCTGTTTATTATACCAGCAGGATTTGGTCTGGTAATTGCAATAGGTGTAATTAGTTTATTATCATTCATTATTTCAACAACTCGTCATTAATAATGAAAACTAATACTATTTTAGATTACGATTGGACAATATTATTATGTAATAAAAAATAAACCTAAGCTCAATCCGGTTTCAATTTGATCTTAGTAAATATTTGCAAATGAGGGAGCGCTAATACAGATAAGCTTATAAAAAGCAGTGTAAAAATGCCAGATGCATCTTTACTATTTAGCGTTAAGAAAGTAATATAAGCAAATCCAAACCATGCCATAATTGAAAATGGAGCAGCTTTAAATAGCAAACTCTTCCATCCATTAAAATCATTCGGCATACTAAATGTGATTCTTATTTTATCAAAAGATAATAAGGAATGCCAGAAGCCAAAATAAAAGGCGAAACACAGCCAAAGAGGCATAAAAAAGGCAAAAACGATTAGTGTGATTTGCTGCATGACCGAATAGTAATACCATTTATTATTTGAGAAAAAATGATTCTTAAAAAAGAATATTATAAAATAAATAATAAATAATCCAACTAGTGTTAAGGGATAAATTTTATGCGCTAAAGCAATTAATTGATTTTCATTAAATGCAGAGCGCTCCATTCTAATAAATATTTGCAGTGCGAAATTAATATTCTTAGAAAGCAACAATAAAATCCATAATAATCCGATCACTGAGTATGCTACTTTATGAACCAAATTATCAGTTTTTCCCAACCAATCTATTTCTCCAAAATGGAAAGCAGTAATAAGAATAAAGATGATCAAAGCTGCAATGGGGAAAAAATACCAAACTAAAGCATAAGCAATAATGTTACCTATATATTTTAATAAAAATATTTTTTGATTGCTATCCGACTTATGTAAATATTGGTCTATGTATAAATCTAAAGCCCCATGGGGAACGCCAAAAAGAATTAATACAATAATTAAGAATGAAATTTGAGTGCTGTTATTTAAAACGAAAACACTATCTACTAGAAATAAAAAAAATGCAAATAATATTAAATAAAGGCGAAGTTTTATTTGCATGTATATAAATTAAAAATGGGGCAAGTAACCAACTTGCCCCATAAAAGTTATTGTGATAAATTAAGCAGATTTTCTACTTAAGCTATAAATAACCAAACCAAAACCAATTTTATTAACAGCATCACCAATATTGTAAATAACGTTCATGTCGATTCCAATATTTTTGAAGCTAGCATACCATTGACCATCAGCTGTGCCAATTAAATATCCTAATGGATAAATAGCCCAACCAACTAATACAAACCAACCTAATGCAGCATTAGCAGACGCTACTGCAGTACCAGCACCAGTGGCTAATTTTTTAACATCTCCTACCCAAACTTCATACACAATGTAGAAGTATGCGATAGCACTTAAAGTTCCCCATAAAGTAGCTTGAGCTGGGGCAACAGCTTCACCCCAATAGCCTGTAACTAACATTACAACAGAAGCTAAAATCATCTTCCATAATAAGCTTGTAGTACCACCTGCTTTTTTTGTGATTAAATAGAATTCAACACACATTAAAGGCACAGTTAATAACCAGTCTACATAACGGAAAAATGTAGGACTATCATGCGTCTCTAAATAGTAACCACGCATGTAGTAATAGTGAACAGCAGCAATAAAAGTGATTAACCCAGATACAAGTACTGAGGTTCTCCATTCTTTACTAGTGTTGTTCAATTCTAAAAAGAAAAATACAGCCGCGGCCATCATAGCCATTGTACCTACGAAGAAAGTGAAAGACACATAGTCGGTCTTTGCAATCGCCATCGTAGCATCAAGAAGAAACAAATGATCCATATTGTTGAGTTTTGGTGAACATATTTATATATAACAATCGACAATTCGTTATAGCTGTAATTATGTATTTTTTTAATACGTAATGATGGGCAATAGCAAAACAATCGTAGATGTTTTATTGAAAGAAAAGTTAAAAATAATTTTTAAATAAAATGTTAAAAAATATAAAAAAATAGATTTTTATTCGTTTTTGTTTAACAAATTATCTGTTAAAATGAAACAATATTTAAACAAAACGGCTCCCGTTAATCAGTTTCATAAAATAACAGCTAAAATTTTTCATGGAATATTTTACCTGTTATTTGCCCCTACTATTATTTATTTCTCTATTTGCAAATTTATCCCTGAAAATAAAACTATTGAATAGGAGGAACCTAGGAAACCATAGATTTTTAGGATCCATTTGAATGAATTTTAATGAATCGAATTGATCTAAATTTGTTGTAGAGCACCAAGGGAATTTACTTGGATAAATAATCTGAAATGCGAATAATTGAAATATAAAATGAAAATAAATTTCCCCAATATTATAAACCAAGATGGTAAGGCTCATTACTTTGGTACCCTATTTAATAACGAACAAAATGATTACTATTTTAATGAGTTACTTAATAAGATAGAGTGGATAAATGAAAACCTAATCATGTTTGGAAAAGAAATAACGACTAAAAGAAAAGTCGCATTTTATGCAGATAGCAAGATTCATTATACGTATTCCAATAAAACTAAGAAAGGTAAAGAGTGGACACAATTATTGATGGAAATAAAACAATTTATTACCAATCAAACTGGATGTAATTACAATGCATGTTTATTAAATCTGTATCATGATGGAGATGAAGGTATGGGTTGGCATTCCGATGATGAGAAAGAAATTGTCCCCAATAGCTCCATTGCTTCATTAAGCTTTGGTGCTGAAAGAAAGTTTGCTTTAAAGCACAAAAGCAATAAGGAATCACATTCAATTGTGCTTGAGAATGGATCTTTATTAGAAATGTCTGGGAGCTTACAAAAAAAATGGCTACACTCTCTACCAAAATCAAAAAAAATTAAAAGCCCTAGGATTAATCTCACTTTTAGACAAATGATAGTATGAAAAATGGAAAACAAAAAAATATAAAAAAGGGAGACTTACCCACCAAAAATTGCCTTCATTGCAATAGACCATTCAGTTGGAGAAAAAAATGGGAGAAGACCTGGGAGGACGTAAAGTATTGTAGTGATGCTTGTAAAAAAAAGAAATTTACCCCTGTAAAAAAATAATCATAAAATAGGATTTAGCTGTGCGATATAGCAATTAAAATTTACTAAATACCATTTATCATAAGATTTTAATTAATTCGGTCTTTGGTAATGGTTATTTATATATTTTTACGCACTTCATATGAATAAAATCCTAGGTTTAATTTTAGCGGTCCTATTAGTAACAAATGTTATTGCACAAGAAAAAAATCTGGCTGCCTTAAAAATTAATACCCCTATAAAAATAGATGGTATTTTGGATGAGGCAGTTTGGCAACAAGCTGCCATAGCAGATAGTTTTATTGTAAATTTTCCAACATTTGGTATTCCTGCAAAACAAAAAACAGAAGTAAGAGTATTATATAGTGATCAAGCGGTTTATATAGGCGCTTATATTTATGATGATCCCCAACTCATGCGCAAGCAGTTAACGGCACGTGATGGAGAATCTCGCCAAGATATAGACTATTTTAGTGTTTTTTTCGACACCTATAATGACAATCAAAATGGATATCAGTTTTTAGTAACTGCCCGAAACGTGCAGTCAGATGGTCGTTTGGTGGCTAATAAAGTTTCACAGTTTGGTTTGCCCACTGATTATACTTGGGATGCCGTTTGGGAAAGTAAAGTAACGATGCAAAATGATGGCTGGATAGTAGAAATGAAAATCCCTTATTCTGCCTTGCGTTTTTCAAAAAAAGAAATTCAAGACTGGGGTGTTAATTTTCAACGATATACTCGACGAAATAATGAAGGTTCTTTTTGGAATAAAGTAGACCCTAAACAAAATGGTTTTGTAAATCAATTTGGAAATTTAACAGGCGTAGTGAATATTGTACCCCCCCTCAGGTTATCACTATTGCCTTATGTTACAGCCGGTATTAGAACAACCCCTCTAGCAAACGGAAAAACCAATACCAATTTTTTACGCAATGGCGGAATGGATTTAAAATATGGTGTGAATGAAAGTTTTACCTTAGACGCCACATTAATTCCGGATTTTGGTCAAGTAGTTTCAGATAATGTGGTACTAAACCTTACCCCCTATGAAGTGCAGTTTCAAGAAAACAGGCCCTTTTTTACAGAGGGGTTAGAACTCTTTAATAAAGCCGGATTATTCTATTCAAGAAGAGTGGGAACGACCCCCTCCAATTACCTAGCGGTAATGAATCAAGTAAATAGTGACGCTAATTTGAGAATGATTACAAATCCGGGCATTACGCAATTATACAATGCTTCAAAATTTTCTGGACGCAATAAATCAAAATTAGGAATTGGAATATTCAATGCTGTTACTGCACCCATGAATGCCATCATTGAAAATAAAACTACTGGCGCAAGAACTTCCATTGAAACAGAGCCACTCACTAATTATAATATTTTAGTGTTAGATCAAGCATTAAAAGGCAGATCATCTATTACATTTACAAATACAAATGCGCTTCGAAGTGGCGGGTCTAGAAATTCGAATGTGAGCGGTCTTGATATCAATTTATTTGATAAGAACAATCAATATAATTTTACATGGGGTGCAAGGTATAGTAACATAACAGGGGCCAATACATATGGAGGTTATGCGAATTACCTGCAATTCGCCAAAGTGAGTGGAAACTGGCAATACAGCCTATCTAATACCATAGAATCAGAAAAATACGATCCAAACGATTTGGGATATCTTAAATCTCCGAATGAATTTTCTGCCATTGGGAAAATTGGATACTATGTATTTACCCCCACTAAAAATTTTATAAGTCAAAATTTTTCAATAAGTGTTTTGCCTACTTATTTATACACGCCTTTTAAATTTTCAAGTCTACTTCTTAAAGGATCAGGATTTTGGGTGTTTAGAAATTTTTGGGATATCAATTTATCTGCATATTATCAACCTGTATGGCAACAAGATTTCTTTGAGATGCGAACACCTGGTAAATCTTTGAAACGTCCTCCGTTTTGGTATACCGGTATAAATGGTAGTAGCGATAGCCGAAATAGTTTTTTTATTCGTTATACTTTGGGTATTGCGGAAGCGCCTAATTTTCCATTAGATTCCTATAATAATATTGAAATTGGCCCTCGCTATCGTTTTAATGAACATTTTACTTTAGACGTCGATTTAAATCGAATAGTTGATAATGGACAATATGGATATGTTTTCAGAGAAGCCAATGGTGAACCCATCGCAGGACGTCGCAAAAATACAAGCTTTACAAGTGTATTAAGTGGTATTTACAATTTCACTTCAAGAATGAATTTAACCATGCGTGCACGTCATTATTGGAGCCAAGTTTTATATAGCACCTTTTATTCTACAGATATGAATGGAGATTTTAAACCGCATGCTTTTGTGAATGGCAAGGATCAGAATTTCAACGCCTTTAATTTAGATATGTTTTATACTTGGGATTTTAAATACGGAAGTAAATTAATTATAGGTTGGAAAAATGCTTTAGGTTCCGATTTCCCGATTGATGGTTTGCAGTATAACAATTATACCAAAAATTTATCTCAAGTATTTCAACAGTCTCATGGAAATGAATTTAATGTAAGGTTGATTTATTACATCGACTATTTGACATTGCAGAAAAAGAAGCCATAATTTAAGCACTAATGCCTAACTTATTATAACTTTAGAACTGCCCTAAAGGTGTTAACTAATTTATTATGAAAAATATTTTTCTAACTTCATTGCTTCTTGTTGTAAGTCTGACTGTAATTGCCCAAAAATCAAACCCTCCTGGTTTAGATTTAATTAAGGAATCGGATTTGAAAAAAGACTTATACGCTTTTGCCGACGCACATTTCAAAGGCCGATCCGCAGGAACACTCGATGAATTAAAAGCTTCTATGTGGTTAGTTGAAAAATATAGATCTATAGGCTTATTGCCAGCAGGAGATGATGGTACTTACTTGCAATTTTTTACAATGTGGCGTAACCGCATCTCGGATAATTCTTACGTTCGTATTCAAAACAAGGAATTTAAATTATGGAAAGATGTAACTGTTGCACAAATGGCTAATGTGAATTTAAATGCCTCTATTGTATACTTAGGTAATGCTTTGAATATTGATACTAATAAAATTGATGTCAAAAATAAAGTAATTGCTTTTGAAGCGGCTTCTTTGGGAATTAATTTAAATGTTTCTTTGCCTACTTGGAGATATAGCAGAAGTGTGTTGACTAAATATGCAATGCCTTTAATTAGAAGAGGGGCTGTGGGTATTATTATTATTGCAGATGATGTAGCAGAAAATGCCTGGGAAGACGCCAATGAAAATTTTAAAAGAGGGAGCTTTGATATTGAAGGCGGACCCAATACTAGCGTTAACACAAAAGTGCCTGTATTATGGTTACATAAAAATGTAAAAAATATTTTCACAAATGGGGCTTCGAATATTGAAGCAAATTTAATTATCGAAAAATATCCTTACCCTTCTGTAAATATTATTGGGAAGATAGAAGGTACAGATCCTAAATTAAAATCTGAATACTTATTATATAGTGGGCATCAAGACGCACATGGTATTCGAAATGCCATTAATAATGACTCTACTTTCTATGGTGCAGACGATAATGGAAGTGTTGATGTTGCTATGCTAGCCAATGCTAGGGCATTTATGAAACATCCTGCAAAACGTTCCATTCTATTTGTGATTCAAGGTGCAGAAGAAAGAGGCCTATTAGGTTCAAGATATTATTCTTCTAATCCTACTGTTCCTATTACAAGTATTGTTGCAGTTTTAAATGGAGATATGATTGGCAGAAACAATATTGATAGTGCTGCAGTATTGGGAATGCAATTACCCCACCGAAATTCAGCAGATCTTATTAAAATGGTGTTAGATGCTAATAATGAGGGGCCCCAATTTAAATTAGACACTACTTACGATAAAGTGACGCATGTAGAAGGTTGGTATTTTAGAAGTGATCACTTACCCTATGCCCGTCTAGGTATTCCCGCAATCATGTATACTACATTATTACATGAAGATTACCATACCCCTTTAGATAATGCCGAAAATATCAATTACCCTAAATTGAAAAAAATGGCCGATTGGATGTATCGTACTGGGTATAAGGTAGCTAATGCCCCTAAAAGACCTAGCACAGATAAGAATTTTAAACTGGAGAGATAAAAGAAAGGACCTAAGTTCAAAAAATTCAATGTGGCCTCTTTTAATGAATGTGGGTTCTTTTAAATAGTAGATATTAAATAATTAAACAAAATATCAAATCAATGATATAGTGCAGTACTTTCGAAGTAATATATATATCATAATGACAATTCTGCTTTTTCTAATACTACACTGGTACCTATCTTTATTCGGACAGACTTTTTACCTACATCGATATTCTGCTCATAAAATGTTTACTATGTCTCCATTTTGGGAGAAATTCTGGTATGTTTTCACTTGGATGACACAGGGTACCTCCTATTTAAATGCAAGGGCCTATGCTATTCTGCATCGTATGCACCATGCCTATAGTGATACTGAAAAGGATCCTCATACCCCACACTTTTTCAAAGAAGTGTTTACCATGATGATGCACACTAGAAATATTTACAATGGAGTATTAACAGGCACTATTCAAGTGGAACCAAAATTTGATAAAAATTTTCCTGAATACCCTGCCATTGACAAAATAGCAGACCATATAATGACTAGATTGTTTTTTGCGGGTCTATATATTAGTTTTTACATCATCTTCGCTACCCATTGGTGGATGTATTTGTTGTTACCCATTCATTTTTTAATTGGCCCTATACAAGGTGCCATAGTTAATTGGGCAGGCCATAAATACGGTTATCGTAATTTTCCTGATGAAAAAGACCAATCAAAAAATACATTGATTTTCGACTTTTTAATGTTGGGTGAACTATTCCAAAACAATCATCATCATGCAGGAGCAAGACCTAACTTTGCTGCAAAATGGTGGGAGATTGACCCTGTTTATCCCATTATCAAGTTATTTGATAAAATCAGAATCATTAAACTAGTGAAAATCAAAGCTGTTCAATAAAACTATATGAATATTGTATTATTTGATGGCGTTTGTAATTTGTGTAATAATCAAGTATCATTGTTAATTAAATATGACAAAAATAATATTTTTCAATTTGCGGCAATGCAAACACCTGGTGGTGAAAAAATTATAAAAGAGTATCATCTTTTAGATGATAGGAAATCCATTATTTTAATAAAAGATGGGATTGTCTTTTACAAATCTGATGCGATCATTGAAATTGCAAAACAGATTTCTGGTTGGCCTCATATATTAAAATATGGTTTTCTTTTCCCAAAGTTTTTAAGAGATGGCATTTATAATATCATTGCAAAAAATAGATACTATTTATTTGGCAAACAACAAACCTGCCCTATTCCTTCCGAGGATAAAATTAAAAGATTCATACTTTAATTATCCTATCGCTTACTTATCTTATTCATTGATATGGCTTTTTGCCTGGAGCATTTAAATCTTTTCATCTGAGCAGATCTTTTCATTAGGTGCTTTTGACTGACACCGCTATTGACTCTCTTACGCCAGAGATTAAAACTGTTGCGTTTTAATTCAGTTCGCATCAATTTAATTGTTTCAGCTTCTGATAAACCAAACTGAAATGTAATGGCTTCAAAAGGTGTTCGATCCTCCCAGGCCATTTCTATAATTCTATCAATATCTATTCTTTCCATTCAATTTTGATTAAGATTTTTGCTTCATTTATTTAATTGTTGCTTAAAAGACTGTAAAATAATTTTAGTAAATATGCAAATTTATGAAATCCGAATTTGGGAAAAGTAAAAATTTAATACGCCCTTCCTATTGTGTCGCATACTGCTTTTAACAAAGATAACCCATCTGTTCGGTCCTGCCCTTTTTCCCACATCATAATTCCATTAGCCATTGATTGTGCTAATTTTGCTTTACGTTTTACAGTAGGCAACCCATTATAATAAATAGTATAATTGCTGAATCCCCCTCCACTTACTACTGCAGAATCAGAAAATGCACTGCCCGATCCATTGGTAATAGTACTGTATGTTAATACTGTACCTGTTTGTGTTATGCCACTTGGCCTGCCATATGCTGGTATACCTAATACTGCTTTAGATGCGGGCATTCCTCTTGTATTAACCCAATAGTTTAAACAAGTTTGAGCCAATGCTAAATCACTATGCTGTTTGAAAGGAACTGTTGTGCTAAAATCGTCATATGCCATGATATTAAAAAAATCAACTGTATTATTGGTCCATAGACTACTACTGATTGCATCTCGAATGGCTCCTGAATATTTTCCAGCAGTTATTGCAGCAGATAAATAATATTTAGCACCTGTATGGCAAGAATCGCTTAACTCTCTCATGAATGCAGTATATGTAATATCAGTTCCATCATCGGTTCTAGGATATTCCCAATCTACATCTACTCCGTCTAATCCATAAGTTCTTACTACTTCCATGATAGATTTTACAAAGCTATTACGTCCACTGGGTGAAATAGCCATGTTTTTAAAATCGGCTGCTAAGCCAGAAATACTAATGAATATTTTAGCATTATTTGATTTTGCTTTTGAAAGAACAGTTGTAAATACAGAGGGACTAGCCACTGTTAATCCTCCTGTAGAAGTCACATTCGCAAATGCATAATTGATCACATTACACATCCTGAATTTCTGATCTGTTACAAGAGCAGGGTCTCGATAGCTAGGAAAATATCCAACAACGTAAAAACCAAAAGGAGTAGGAGAACTAATGGTATTTCCCGATGGTGGAGGAGGTGTGACAACTGGTGGAACTACTACTACTGGTGGAACAGTAATAGTAACAAATTGATCTTTTTTACTACATGCAATAACAAATAACATAATTGAAGCAATAAAAAAATATCTAAAATTTTGTAATTTATTTTTCATGATAATTAGTTTGATGGAACTCCCCATAACTCTTTCAATAAAATATTGATATTTTAACTGAATTTATATGAAAATAAATAAATACACAAAAAATACAATAAATAAAATAATGTTTAACCCATATTATTCGAAATTGTTGTCTTTACCGATATCATCTTAGGTTGACAGTGTGAGAAACTTTAATTTGTCCAGAATTAAGGGGATGTTTGACTCACACAGAGGCGTAAATTTGTAATCTCTGGTTGATTTATTAGTTTTGACCAATAAATAATATTTAGCAGCATTGGAATTAATAGAAATAAAAAATATTGATGGGACGGCCGCCGAAACTTTAAGTAGTTTGGCTAAAAGTATTTATGTGCATCATTATGCTCATTTATGGCTAGCAGGTGGTATGGATTGGTATATCAATGAATTTGCATACCCTGTTTCAAAAATTACAAGTGAAATAGAAAATGAAAACTGTTTACATTATATAGCCTATAAAAATGATGAACCGGTGGGCTACTTAAAAATTAATATTGATGCCGCCATAGAAGGTGGAGATAAAAAAGAGGGTATTGAATTAGAAAGAATTTATATAGATACAACAGCTGTTAACAATGGGCTAGGAACTTATTTAATGAATTTTGTTTTTGATATTGCCAAGTCCTATCAAAAAAAATATATATTTTTAAAGGCAATGGATACCGCAGCGTTAGCAATGCAATTTTATACTAAAATAGGCTTTGAGTTAGTAGGCTCTTTTCGATTATCAGATTCAACTTTTCATTTAATGAAAGAAGAGTACAGAGGTATGTCTATTTTCAAAAAGCAAATAATTTAATACATCTCAATTAGTGAAGAAGCAGGGATTTGGACCCAATACAGGGTTGTTTTCCTCACGCAGGGAAACTCAACTTATATTGACAATCCATTTTTCTATGATTTAGCAATACAACAGTAATCAAATTATGAAAATTTTTTAGAAGTCTATTTCTACTTCTAATGTTGAACTTTATTTGAATATTTAATTGATAATTATTAACAGAGATGTTAATTAATTGTAAATACATCATTTGTGAAAACTTTTATTACCATTATTATGTTTATTATTAATAAACAAAACAATTAATATGAAAATGAAATTTTTATTGACGATGCTTATTGGAGGTATTATCTCTGCATCAGCACAAAAAACAGTTGTAGACGTTGCTATTGGGTCTAATGCGCACACAACTTTAGTTGCTGCCGTAAAAGCAGCCGATTTAGTAGCTACTTTGCAAGGCGCAGGACCTTTTACAGTGTTTGCACCTACTAATGAAGCATTCGCAAAATTGCCTAAGGGAACTGTAGAAAACCTTTTAAAGCCAGAAAACAAGGCCACTTTAGCAAAGATATTGACATATCATGTTGTAGCTGGCAATTTAGACGCAGCTGCAGTTTTAAAGGCTATCAAAGACGGCAAAGGTAAAGTTACATTGAAAGCTGTAAGTGGTGGTACTTTAACTGCATCCTTAAAAGATGGTAAAGTTATTTTAACAGATGAAAAAGGTGGCATTGCAACAGTTACTGCAACAGATTTGAAAGCAGGAAACGGTGTAGTACACGTTATAGATGCTGTGGTATTACCTAAATAGTTTTTTTAGTTGAGATTCTTAAAAGGGGGCAATTAACAATAATTGTCCCCTTTTTTATTACTAAATGTAAGCTCTTAAGGTAGAACCTTTTAAGATTGCGTTGTATTGTTTTATCATATCAATATCAGAACCAGAAATAAGAGTAAATTATATATAACAGATTTTTCGTTTCTTATATTATTTGATTCTTTTAGCCTACATTTAAAAAATGAAAACCCAATATACTAGAAATATATTTTTAGTCGCTTTGATATTATTCTATCTATATGCTGGGGCTAATCATTTCATAAATCCATCCTTTTATTTACCCATAATACCTCCCTACTTATTGGAATGGTCTAATGTAGTTAATATTCTATCTGGGGTAGTAGAAGTATTACTTGCCTTATTATTAGTACCAAAATCAACAAGAACAAAAGCTGGGATAGGTATCATTATAATGCTATTGGCCTTTATTCCTAGCCATATATATTTTATTCAAAAGGGGGAATTTATGATAGGCTCAGTTATGTTTAATCCATTGAAATCATCTATCCGCTTATTTATAGGTCAACCCCTATTAATTTTGTGGGCTTATTGGGCAAGCAAAAGCCACTTAAATATGTTTAGTTATTTTAAGTAGCGAAGGTTCCAGGAACCGATTTATATTTTAGAATCTATTGAACTTAATTTGCATCAATTTAGTGTTTAACTTTAGGCTAAAATTTAAGTAATTATAATAAACAGATTTGTTAATTATTTGCAAATAAACATTTTCAAAAAAAATAACTATTACTAGTCTTCTAAAACAAACTTAAATTATATATTAATTCCAATTAATAATTCTACATTACAAAAAACTAAAAAATATGTTTAAAAAATTCACTCTATCTGATACTATTATGCTAGTATCCGCTTTCTCATCTTTGATATTTTCTGAATTTTTATGGTTCAAAGGGGAAAAGGAAGCTGGAATATTTATTGGTTTATGGGTGCCCTCTATTTTAGGGTTTGCAATATTATTAAAATTAATAAATAACCAAAAATGATAGAAATTATACCCTATTTCGCAGCACTAATAACAATTTTATTTGGTGTGGCATTTATTCTAGCCTTAAATAAATACAGAGGCGAAAACGAGAACTAAAAAAAGCTATATGAAAAATTTATTGCAAAATTCAGGAAATTATTTTGATAAATTTTTTAATACTAATAATGTAAGAAAAATAGAGTTACTAATTCTTCGTGTTGCAGTATTTGCCTTTCTATTTCATTTATCTATTATATTTTTAGGAAATAACTTTATTTATTTCAAAAATTTACAACACAGCTATTTAAAGGCAATATATACACCTTTTAGTTTTATATTATTTTATGAGGTATTTCTTCTGGTCATCATCATTCCAAAATCGATATCTGAATTCATTGGTAAACAATTTGAAGTTATTACTTTAATAACCTTAAGAAGTTTTTTTCATGATATCGCTGATCTTGATTTAAAAAATTCCATAAACATAAATAATCCTGAGTTTATTAGCTTACTATATGACTTAATTTCTTCGTTGATAATGCTAGGACTTACTATTCTATACTACAAAATTTACCAAAATTATCGTAAATCGGAAATTGTAAATGAGCTTAATGACTTTATTAATATTAAAAAGATAGTATCATTAAGTATGATATTGATTTTATTCCTATTAAGTATAAGTAGTTTTTTCGTATGGAGTACAGATATGTTGGAAGCATTAAAATTAAAACAAAATTATCCTAATCCTAATACAGTATTTTACGCGGATTTCTTTTCTATTATGATTTTTGTTGACGTATTTTTACTTCTCATTTCTTTTACTTTTCATTTTTCTTTTTTCACTATTTTCAGAAACGCTAGTTTTATTATTACTACCATTTTAATTAGAATGTCATTAACTATTGAAAAGCCAATGAATTATATAATCATTTTAATTGGCTTTTTATTTTCAATCATATCATTCTATTTATATAGCTTAAGAAATTCGACTAAAAAGTCCAAAGATTAATTTAACTAAAATTATATCTTAAATAAACTTCATACAAAAATTATGGAAAGAAAGGATTTTTTAGAAAAAATTGGATTTGGTACTGCAAGTTTACTCATCCTTGGATGTATGCAAGCATGCTCAAAAGCGGAGACCGCTGTTGCTGTGTCCAGTAATAATAATGGTTCAACTACACCAAAAACTGTTGATTATACTATTAATATTTCACTTGCACCATATAATGTATTAAATAATCCTGGCGGCTATTATGTTGATAGCACAAACAGTATTATTATAGCAAGAACATTAAACAATGAATTCATTGCTGTAAGTTCAGTTTGCACCCATGCAAGTGTAACCATTGAATACCAGGGAACAAATAATCGTTTTTTCTGTTCTGGTCATGGTTCGACGTTCACAAATGCAGGCGCTGTGTCAAATGGTCCAGCTGCACAAGCCTTAAAACAATATAAAACTGCACTCTCTGGTAATAACCTAAGAATTTTCGCTTAAAAAAATTCTATCTTATTGACCGCACTAATAAATAGGTGGCATTTTTCTGAGACCGATCCTTTCTCGTAATCAGTGATGCGAACTTTTACTGAATTATAATGGACATTGATTTCTGGATGATGATCTTGATTCATTGCAATTTGCATTACTTGATTAGAAAATAAGACCACTTCATTATAGTTATCAAACTTAAAAATCTTTTCTAATTTATTATCTATTTCAGTCCATTCGGTAGACTTTATAGGTGTATACTCAAACTTTATTAATTCATCCAAGGAAATATATTCTAAAGTTTTTATATGAGTTGCCTTCAAAATAATAGGAGGCGCAAGATTGGCTTGATAGGCTTCTATCCATCTAGAAACACAAAGGCACCATTTATCACCTGCCACTAGCCCTTTAAAATTAGAGGGCGGGTAATCCATTGTCAAATCATTGCCTCTTGTTTTTGAAAACTGTAAAAAATCATTAGTCACGACCGCACAAACGGTGTGAGTACCTCTATCGTTTACACCGGTGTTGCAACAGCCATCTCTATAAGCACCCGTCATTGGGTTTGTCCCACATGTAATTAAAGGCTCATTGAAAACATTTAAGGCTTTTTGAATTGTATTCATTAATAGACCAAGATTTAAAATATAAATTTCGTACTCAAAAAATTAGAATCATCTGAAGCAACGATATCATTTATGATTTCTTTATTTTCTTCTGTTAATTTAGCAGCAACCAGTGACCTAATTGAAAATGACCTCAAAGCATCCACAACAGATAATGTACCCTCGGCACTGTCTTTTCTGCCCGTAAAAGGAAAGCTATCTGGTCCTCTTTGACACTGACAATTGATATTGACACGACTCACTTGGTTTACTAAAGGGTCAATCAAACTTGCTAATTCAGCTTTATTTTGTGAAAATAAACTCACTTGTTGGCCATGCGTTGATGCAATAATATATTGAATAGGCTCTTCAATATCATCAAAAGGGATAATAGGAATGATAGGACCAAACTGTTCTTCACTATAAATTTTCATCTTATGATTTACAGGATATAAAATAGCTGGATAAAAAAATGTCTCCTTCATCGTCCCCCCATTTTCATTCATCACATTTGCTCCATGTAATTTTGCATCCTCAATTAAATCATTTAAATAAGCAGGCTTTCCTGGCTCTGGAAGCGGCGTTAAAGTGACTCCTTTTTCCCAAGGCAATCCAAACTGTAATTTTGCAACCTCTGTTTTTAACAATTCAATAAATTCATTTGCAATGGATTGATGTACAAAAATTATTTTAAGTGCAGTACACCTTTGTCCATTAAATGAAAGTGACCCCAAGACAGTTTCTTTGACAGCTAAATTAATATCAGCATCTTTGGATACAATGGCTGCATTTTTTGCATCTAATCCTAATATCGCCCTTAACCGATTTACTTTGGGATGTAATTTTTTTAATTGATTTGCCACCTTGCTGGAGCCTATTAAAGTAAGTACATTTATTTTTCCAGATTCCATTAACGCAGGTATAATCACATTACCACGTCCATAGATTGTATTTACGACCCCTTTAGGAAAGCATGATTTAAAAGCTTCAAGCATTGGATAATGTAATAAAGTTCCATGTTTAGGGGCCTTGAATAATAAAGTATTCCCCATAATAATTGCAGGAATCAAAGTGGTAAATGTTTCATTCAAGGGATAATTAAATGGCCCCATACACAAAACAACCCCTAATGGTGATCGTCTAATTTGAGCTACTATACCTTGTTCTATTGTAAACCTTGACGAATCCCTATCAATATCCTTAAGTGCTTCAATGGTAGCGTAAATATATTCAACAGTTCTGTCAAATTCTTTTTCCGAGTCTGCATAGGTTTTACCAATTTCCCACATTAATAATTTCACAACAATTGCTTTTTGTTCAAGCATTTTTGTGATAAAATTTTCAACACATTTTATGCGTTCAGAAACAGACATGGTTGGCCACTCCCCCCTACCATCATTATATGCTTTACATGCAGCATCTAAAGCAATTTTTGCTTCTTTCTCTGTACAAATGGGATATGAACCAATTTTTATACGCTCTATACCTTTGGGAGTTTGGATACAAATGGGGGAAAATACTTCATGGGTTGGACCATCCCAAGTAATTAATTCTCCATCAGATAAATAAGTTTTTTGATCAATAAGTTCTGGTAATACAAACGCTTCTGGTATTGTATTCTTTTCTATTATTAAATGATCCAGTTGTTCTTGGAATGTCATACTTTTTATTTTATATTATTAATAACAAATATTCAACACTATTGTTGTAAACTAACAAATGTAATTTTAAAGGTAGCATTGATTAAGTAGTTAGAGAATTGTTATGCCTCAACAAAAGAAAAATGAATATAAGTTTAACAAAAATTTTATTTCATTGACTGAAGACATTTTTCCCAAAATTTAAAAAAGGAGGGGTAATAACCAGTAACTGCTGGGAACATCCAATCACGCTGATCATTAATACCTGGATAATATTCAAATGCTGGATGCTCTTTAGAAATGAATACTTCATTTATATTAATGTGACTATCATTGTAAAGGGATAATAATTCCGATATCTCTCCAACAAATACTTGAATGTTAGGAATATTTTTAGAAAGTGAAAGTATAAAATGGATTACCTTTTCGCTAACAGGATTTATATTAAAATGAGATGGCTCTAAAAGTAATACCCTATTCACATTTTCATTTGAACGCCAAGTTGGATCTAAATTGTAAGAGTTATATAAAAGCGTGGGTTTAGATAAATCTAATATAGGGCTTTTTGTTTCGGGTAAAATTGTATTTAATTGTAATGAAGTTGTACTTGCTAAAGTAGCAGGTACATTTATACTAACAATTTGCTCATAAGTATTATCTAAAAAAGTACCACTTTGATTTGTATGAGTATACTTATTAATATTTTCTTGATTACAATAATATTTTTTGGAAGAAAATGACCCAGCTACCCATTGCCAACTGCAATTGTTACTTGCTATGTCTCCGTCCAACAAATGATAGTATAACCATTTAGCAGGTATTTTCCAATGTGCTTTTCCAATATTGCATGTAATAGTTGCTAAGTACATTCTTATATGGTTATGAAGATATCCTGATTCGTATAGATAATTAATCTTTTCATCAATTACTTGAATCCCCGTATTAGATTTTAATAAAGAAGTTAACATTTCATGATGGCCAACACCTGGTTGTGCTTGTTTTAAGTCATCCCAAATTTGTTCTTTTTTAACCTGCCATATTCTTTGGTAATATTCACGCCAAGCAAGTTCTTGAATTAATTTTTCGCTTTGAATCAAACTAAACCCGTTTTTTAAAATAGCATCCATTACATGCTTAGTCGAAATGACACCCCTCGAAATATAAGGGGACAAATAAGTAATATCTCCATTTAAAAAATTCCTTGTTTTTGAATATTTCTCAGGATGAATTGTATTTATTTTAGAAACAATTAACTCGTAATCTGTTGGAAACAAATGGTTATACTTTTGCATATGGAAGTCGCGCTAATTTAGTAGATACATGATAGCTGTCAAGCCCAGAACAGGTGATAGTTCCTGCTTTTTCAATATCCAAAAATCCATCTTCCTGCATACAGTCGTCGGGAAAATATATATTTTTAATTTCGCCGATTATCATAATGGTATTATTAATGGATAAATCAATTCTTTGTTTAAATTCAAGTTCAAGTTGCACATTGCTTTCTTTTACAAATGGCGACTTGCAATTAGCTTTATATTCGGTACTTAAGCCTGTAGCATCAAATTCGGAAACCACTTTAGGGTATCTTGCTGAAGTTTGATGCGCTTGCTTATAAATAGATGCATTCAAATGATTAATGGTATAAGAACCCGTCTCTAAGATATTCGCTAAAGTATGTCGTTCTACAGAATCTGGTCGCATAATGAAACTAATCAATGGAGGATTGGCACCAATATGGACTATAGAGCTAAATATTGCCAAATTAGTTTGGCCCAGTAAATCAACGGTTCCTATAAGACAAATGCTTTTAAAGCCGCCTACGCTATTGATTAAGTGCGCTCTTTTTCGTTGCTCCATATTCAATAAATCAGCTTCTGTTATTTGTACTTTCATAACTTATTTTGATTATCTAATTCTTTTAAAAAAATATTGGCATTATGAAGATGAATATCTTGTTTATCCGAACTCATTTTGTCAAAAGTGTGTACTAGCATACCAATTCTCGGATTACTCAAGAAAAAGGTTCTATGCTGATGCATAAATCGCCAAAATAAACCATCCCAGATTGGTTGCCATTCACCCTTTTCATAGTCACTCATTTTCATTAAATAATTGCTCCCACTGATATAGGGCTTAGTGGTCATTAATCCGCCATCTGCAAATTGTGTCATGCCGTATACATTGGGAACCATTACCCAGTCATAGGCATCGATAAACATTTCCATAAACCACTTATAAACTTCATTAGGATCAAACTCACATAAAAGCATGAAATTACCAAGCACCATAAGCCTTTCAATATGATGGCAATATCCAGTGGCTAATACCTTTTTTATGGTACTATCTATCGGTGTAATACCTGTGGTACCGTTCCAAAAACTTGCAGGTATTTTTCTAGTAAACTTCCAGTAATTGGTTGTTCTTTGTTTAGATCCTTCCCTTTCATAAACAATTCTAATAAATTCGCGCCATCCGATTATTTGTCTAATAAAACCTTCTAAAGAATTTAGTGGAATATTATTTTTATTTGAATAGGCTATTGCTTTTTCTACAATTTGTTGAGGACTTATTAAACCAATATTGAGCATTGGACTCAGCACAGAATGATGTAAAACGAATTCTTTTGTAACAATCGCATCTTCGTAAATACCAAATTTTTCAAATCGGTTGAGCAAGAATTCCTGAATCCATTTTTCAGTGTCATCGAAATTGATGGCAAATAAATGATGTTCATTGACCAATCCATAATTATTCGGGTAATTGTTCTGTATATAGATTATCGCTTCAGTCATATATTTGTTAAGTGGGGCTGAAGGTATTTTAGGGGCTTGTTCTTTTTTTGGGAATTTAGATCTATTATCTGCATCATAAGTCCATTTTCCACCCAATGGCTTGCCCTCTTTTTCTAATAGAATATCCCTTGATTTTCTTTGCCAAGTATAAAAATCGGTTTGGAAATAGGTTTTCTTTTTTGAAAAAAAATCAGATACCTGGTTAATAGTATTTAAAAAATTGGGACTATCATAAACGGTTAGTTCAATTTCATATTTTTTACAACTTGAATTAATTTTTTCTGATACCCAGTTATCAACTGGATCTACGATATGAATTTGTTTGACATTATTAGCATATAGTTTTTCAATAAGCAACTCAATTCTATTTTGAGTTTCGAATGATTTAATATAATGGACAACAAACCCCTGCTGTTTTAAAAAATGTTCATAAAATTTCATACTTGCTCTATGCAATACCAATTTTTCTTTATGAAATACGTATTGATTAAAAAAATGCCATTCCTCCACCAAATAGACAGGTGTATTATCATGAATAGCTGGATGTTCATGATATAATTGATGTGGTAATACTATTGAAACTTGAGTTGACATTTAGTGCTTATTAATCTATATCATTAACAATTTCAGCTTCAGATTGTTTTGAATAAATTGAATTAATCTTGGCCAGGTTCAGGGCAAGATTTTCACCGAAACCTGTAAAAAGAGGTGAGCAGCAAGAAATCGTGGATATTTTATACCTAAAATGATATAAAACAGACTTGGGCCGAAGTTTTCCAACCCAACAAAGGACTCTCAAATGAACTTAAGTCCATGAATTTCATCTAGCAATATTAGTATTTGAACTCGCGACCTAACGACTAGAAACATTTTTCTTTTTAAATAAATTAGAATATGGAAATAAGGAAGATGTTGTACGGATATATTCTTGGTAGTTTTCTAAATGACCCCATTTCTCCATACCTGAAATTTCTAAAATCCTAACACCACTTATATAAACAAGTAGAATATATGTAAAAAGAGGAGAAATTAAAGTAACTAGCTGCCAACTTGATAATGATGAAAAAGACATCATTGAAATCCCCAACCATAAGATAATTTCACCAAAATAGTTTGGATGTCTTGAATAATACCAGAGACCATGACATATAAATTGATCTTTATTTTCAGGATTTTTACGAAATGTAGCCTTTTGCCAGTCAGCAATAATCTCTATAACAAAACCAAAAATAAAGACAAGCATCCCAATATAAAAAAATCCATTTTGAATGACTCCATTTTTACTTGCAATTGCGGTTAAGGCGCACATTGAACATAAAGAAACCCACATCCCTTGTAAAGTCCATGTCATAAAGAACCTTGTTGGCGAGGGCTTGATGGATTTAAACCTTTTATCTTCCCCATTTTTATGAATTCTTGTAAATAAAAAGCTGCCTAAACGGGTTGCCCATAAGATGATGAAAGAAGCTAATAGGATATTACCTATATTAACATTTATTGCAGAATAACTTTGTGAGCTTACATAAATTACAATAAATATGTAGGTAGCACTCCCCGTTAGGTCATAAAATTTTTCTGTTTGAAATATAAAGGCAGGAATAAATAAAATCCATTGAATAACAAAGGCAATCAATACAGCTTGCTGAATCAACGCTAGTCCAGTTAATAGTGAAATGCTATATGCAATGGAAAAAGCGATGAGGGAGAATAATAAATTAATGAGTGCTTGCTTCATGATATTTCAAGTATTTTTAAATAGTATTTTTGAAGATCTGTAAAATATTAATTTAATTTATAAATAATAAATAAAACCAAATAAACAGCTAAATAGATTTGATAGTAATTTCTTGTTTTGAGGTAATTTTTATTTTCTGGATACATATTACTGAATAAACCGACAATCTCTTTTTTGAATAGTGGTTTAATATTTATTTTCCAATCATTAGTTTGGTAAACAATTTTTCTAAACTTACTCCGAAAATAAGTGCTGGGAATACTCCAAATAATTAGAATGAAAAATACGAGTTGCTTAACTGTCATAAATAAAGGTATAAATGTTTAGCTGAATTTATTTATAAGCTAGCACAGAAACAACAAAGAACACTCAATTTGACGTAAGTTCTTGATTTGTATTTAGTTATATTTTAGGGGGAACTGAAATCAACCTATTTGAGCCGAATTCAGGGGGTGTTTTACTCACACAGGATTACGTTTAATGTATTATCTAGAATCGCTATGATTTGGCTTGATTGTTGTCGATAACCAAAAAACTTTGAAGTACATTTACGGACATATTTGATATTTTTAAAACCGAAATCAATAAAAAAAGGAATATGAATATAACTATAATAGGAGCCTCGGGGGGATTAGGACTTGAAACAGTAAAAAGAGGATTAAACAGAAAACATACGATCACTACACTTTCTCGAACTGAAATTAAAATAGAGGAGAAAAAATCATTAAAAATGATCATTGGAGATGCCACTAATAAAACTGACTTATTTAATTCAATACAAAATGCAGAAGCTATAATTGTAACATTGGGGACTGCTAAGAATATGAAATCTACTACCCTGTTTTCAGATTTTGCAAAATTAATGGTGGAAATAAATAGGGAGAACAAAATAAATATTCCATTTATATTCGTTACTGGATTTGGAGCTGGGGAAAGTAAAAATTATGTTTCTTGGTTAATAAAATTATTTTTAAACTACTTATTAAAAGATGTCTATGCTGACAAAACTAAAATGGAAGAAATTATCACTGAATCAAATTTAAATTGGACAGTGGTGAGACCAGGAAGACTTTTAGATAAAGAATTGACAGAAAAATACCGTGTTGAAAACAAATTATACAAAGGAATTAATATTGGAGGAATTAATAGAGCAGACGTAGCAGACTTTTTAATAAAACAAGCAGAAAATCAAACTGAATTAAAAAAGTACATTGGTCTATCTGAAAAATAGAATATGAAGGATCTTAAAGCTGGAATTTATATCAAAAGCACTGATGACTTGATTGGCAGTTTCTTCGAGAATACCACCATTCTGCTCGTTCAACACAATGAAGAAGGAAGTATAGGGTTTGTAACCCATAAATCCTTTGAAAAGTCGCTGCATGAACTCATTGAATTCAATTATATTAAACCATTTCCACTGCTGGATGGCGGCCCCGTTGATAGAGAACACCTTTTTGTATTGCATAAGCGACCGGATCTCATTGATGGAGGCAAACAAATACCCAATGGTTTTTATTTGGGTGGTAATATGGATCAAGTAATTGAAGCCATCGACACCATGGGTGCCACTCAACAAGAAATACAGCTTTTTATTGGCTATTGCGGATGGGATCTGGGAGAATTAGAAGCAGAGCTGGAAGAAGGAAGCTGGACATTCAGCTAATTTGAGGGGGTGTTTTCCTCAAACAAGATTCATTTAATTGAAATAGTGAATTACTATGCACCTATAAAATCATCATTATACAATAACTTCACTTAAATTATAATATGAAAAGGACTACTCTAATCTTTCTTCAGTCTCTTATCATCATTTTCGGTATTGTGATACTCAGTTTTTTAATTCGTGTACCCCTTACTGAGGGAAGGGCAGTCAATTTAGACCTTTACCATATTTATGCTGACCCATTTATATTATTTGGATATATAGCTTCTATACCTTTCTTTATTGCTTTATATAAAGGTTTCAAAATACTAGGATACTATGGACAAAATAAAATATTTTCATTAATTGCTGTTCGAGAATTAAAGATTATAAAGTATTGCGCCATTTTATTCAGCATTTTTATACTATCTGCGGGTATATTCATAATATTATTTCATAATGTAGAAGATGACCCTGCCGGTTTTATTTCACTTTGTATTTTAACTACTTTTTTATCTATTGTAGTTGCTGGTATAGCAGGTGTACTTGAAAAAAAATTACGAAAAGGAATTATTCAAAAAATAGATATATGAATTTCCTCAAAATAGAAAGGCTTAACGTTTATACAATGGTAAACCAATCAAGCCTGACAACTTTTCTGCTAGCTTTTCGCCTTCTTGACTAAAAGCCCAGAAAAATAGCGCCTTTATGGAATGATCTATCTTAATACTTTCTATTGCTTTAACAGCTAAGGACCCACGAATTAACGTAAGTCCTTGATTTTCATGTAGCGAGACCGGGATTTGAACCCGGGACCTCAGGGTTATGAAGATATTTTTTGAGAAAATGAAGGCGTTGATTTGTAACGCGTTATGTTTTGATAAAACTGAAAATGACCGATTTGGGCCGAATTCAGGAAGTGTTTTCCTCACGCAGCGGTTTTCTCAATTATAGAGCTGTTTAATTTTGAACCAAGGAATTCATAATTAGAACAATTTTGAATGTAAAAGATATTTATATTAATTTAAAGGATCGAATCAACTTT
>Ga0214919_10001853_pt1 | contig 33974 bp, 51 predicted proteins | sample LL1503_MetaG_FD_177994 | JGI IMG/M metagenome (GOLD analysis project Ga0214919, IMG submission 177994) | Freshwater microbial communities from Lake Lanier, Atlanta, Georgia, United States - LL-1503 | ecosystem: Environmental > Aquatic > Freshwater > Lake | place: USA: Georgia | collected...
ACCGCCCCAAAAACTCTATGCTGATTGGCGGCGGTACAACTTCCGGCCTGCGGGCCATGTCGTTGTTTTATGTTCTTGGCTGGCGACAATTTGAATTGTTTGGCTACGATTCTTGCAATGATGGCGAAATGCTGCGTGTCAATGGTGATGGCCTAAAAGACGGCGACAGCTTGATTGAAGTCAGGATCGACCCTGATGGCGAAACTTTCTATTGCAACACGGCAATGGCTTTGCAGGCCGAGCATTTCCAAACATATTACGACTACCTACCGGATGCGGTGTTCAACGGTCATGGGCATGGACTGATCCAAGCCATCATCCGCAAAAGGGCAGAAAACATGATGGAATTAGGCGGCATCATCAATACCCAAGCGCAGCAAAATGATCGGGTTTCGTTCATTCACTTTGGCGATGTTTGGTCTGCAAGCTGGCGTTACCGCGCAAAAATACCGGCAGGCACATGGGCAAGCCTCAATGACTTGACCGCAGGCACATTGGTATTTGCCAAGCCTCAAGCGCATGAACTGATGGAAATGGCGCGGGCCAAGGCGCGTGGCGCACGGGTCATTGTGGATTTTTGCGATGACCATTTTGATTGGACGCACTACGCCGAGGCGCTGCGGATTGCCGATGTGGTGATTTGTCCGACCCAAGAAATGGCAAAGCGTATCAAAGCATTGGGCAAAGATGCCGTGGTCATTCCCGACCCGTTTGAATACGATCAGATGCCGCCACATTGCAACGGCGTGAATCTGCTGTGGTATGGGCACGCCGTCAACAAGCAAAGCCTACAGCGCATTTTGCCGGACATTGAGCATTACCCGCTGCGGGTGGTGTCCAACTTTGGCGGGGCAATTCCTTGGTCGCATGAAACCATGTTGGAAGAATTTGCCCGCGCTGACATTGTGGTGATCCCCGCCACCGATACCTACAAAAGCCCAAATCGGGCAATTGAGGCAACCCGTCAAGGGTGTTTTGTAGTCGCAGAGCCGCATCCAGCATTGGAGGGTTTTCCTGGCATTTGGATTGGCAACATCAAAGAGGGCATTGAATGGACAACACAGAAGAACGTGTCAAGCAATATCTTGGCGGCGCAACAATTCGTGATGGAAAAATACTCGCCGCAAATAGTGATCGATGCATGGAAGACGATTACGAAACGGCCTACAACCTTGGATGCGGAAAAAAGCATTGGAACGGCTGGGTAAACGTAGACCTGTATTCCAAAACATCGGACATCAAATGCGACTTGCGTAAGCTGGAACTTGCCAGCAACTCAGCCGATGCGGTTGCCGCCATTCATGTGCTGGAGCATTTCTACGAATGGGAAGTACACGCCTTGCTGACCGAATGGATGCGTGTTCTCAAGCCAGGCGGCAAGATGATCCTTGAACTGCCGTGCATGGACAAAGTATTTGCCTACATCCACAATTGCGTGGTGCATAAAGAGCCTTTGCAACCGTTTATGGTCACCTATGCGCTATGGGGCGACCCCAAACACAAAGACCCTGCCATGTGCCACCGGTGGGGCTGGTTTCAAAACCCGCTGCGCGATATGCTGCAATCGGTTGGCATGGAGCGCATCGAATTCTTTGACCCGCGCTATCATTTCCCGTTCCGAGACATGAGGATTGAATGCTACAAGGTGTCCTGAGTAACTCCGAGCGCCATGCCCAAATGTCGCAGGCACATGGGCAAATGCTCAAAAAAAGGCCCAAATTTAATGACAAATGGGCATCCATTGTCTGCTATGGCCCAAGCCTTGCGGACACATGGAAGCTAATAAAGCGGCCTATTGTCACGGTGTCGGGTGCACATGACTACCTTGTTAGGCGCGGAATCGTGCCGGATTTCCATGTGGACTGCGACCCAAGGGAACACAAGGCGCGGATGCTGCAAAACCCGCAGGCCAAGACCATTTACCTGATGGCTACCGTTTGCCACCCAAAATATTGGGAAGTGCTGAAGGGCCGACAAGTGCGGTTGTGGCATCTGATCAACGGCGATGACCTAGAAACCGTGGCTTGGGTTATGCAAAACCATCCCGAGGGCGCAAACAGCATGATTGGCGGCGGCAGTTCAGTCGGTCAGCGGGCGATGAACGTCATGGCGGCGCTTGGCTACCGGCGGTTTAACATCCACGGCATGGATTGCTCATTTACGACTGACCGCCATGCTGCGGCGCATTTGGGCAAAGAACAAGCTAAAATTATGGTGAAAGCTGGAAATCGAGTATTTCAGACCACAAAGCAAATGCTACAGGCGGCGATTGAGATGGAACAATTCATCACAACTCAGGATGCGGAGATCGCATTTTTCGGTGACGGGCTTATGCAAGAAACGGCACTTCAACTAAAGGAAATGGCATGAAGAACGAAACGGCTGGATGGACAAATGAAAGTTTTATGGAAGACAACCGAGGCAAGATGGCGGTGTTTTTCCATGCTGTGCAAATCAAAAACAATTACAAATCGGACTTGGAAAAGCGCCCAATTTTTGAGGAACGCATCTATTTGAAGAAGCTGGTTCCAGGCGATTCCACGCTGGTGGTTGACCGCCCAATGCGCGAAACCGACATGGAAGAATATCCAATTGAGTGGGCGCGGTTTGAGCAAAAGAAAGAGCAAAAATCCGATGGCACTCCGATTGAGGCATGGGCAGCAATTAGCGACACGCAAAAAGCTGAATTTCGGGCGCTCAACATCTTCACGATTGACCAGTTTGCCAAGCTGCCTGACTCCGCAGGCAACAAGATTATGGGGTTTAACGAACTTCGAGCCAAAGCTAACGCATTCATTGGCGCAGCGCAAGATAGCCAACTGATGGACAAAATCCGCGCTGAGACTGATGAAAAATTGAAGGCCCAAGAGGTTGAAATGGCTGCACTTCGTGCCATGATTGAGGAATTGACAACCAAGAAGGCTGGCAGACCTCGCAAAGAACTGGTGGAATAAATGGCTTACACATTACTGCAACTGGTTGACCAAGTTTCAGGCGAACTGGGCTTGTCCCAACCAACGGTAGTAATTGGCTCCACCAACAATCAAAGCACTCAATTTTTGGCTTTGGCGCAACGGCTAGGCAAGGACTTGGTGCGCGAATTTGAATGGCAAAGGCTTGTTAAGGCTTATGTCTTGCAGACAACCGCCGGAATCAGCACCACCGGCACAATCACGGCAGGCTCAAAAGTCATCACGGCAATCCCGTCTACTGCCGCTTTGGAAGTGGGCAATGTGGTCACCGGCACAGGCCAGGCTCCATACGCTGAGATTTTGACCATTGATTCGGGAACTCAAGTTACGTTAAACACGCCGGTTGCAACTTCCACGGCGGCGGTTTCTATGACGTTTGCCAAGCAAGACTATGCGATGCCAACCGACTTTGACCGCATGATTTCGGACACAAATTGGGATCGCACAAACCATTGGCGTAACCTTGGAACGAAAACCAGCCAAGAATGGCAATGGCTGCAAGGCGGCATCATCTCAGTTGGCCCACGGGAACGCTATCGCATATACAACAACCGCCTGCGAATTTTTCAAGCCCTGACAAGCATCTACACATTTGCGTTTGAGTACGTCAGCAATTATTGGGTGATGAGCGCAGCGGCAACGGCAGGCGACAAAAGCGCGTTTACCCTTGACACCGACACAACGGTTTTTCCCGATGACCTTATGCTGGCGGGTTTGAAATTCTATTTTCTCAAAGCTAAAAAGCTAGATTATTCCGTGGAATTGGGCGAATTTATGCGAGCGTTAAGTTACACCAAGGCGCAAGATGTGCCTGTACCGGCGCAATCTCTTGCCCCAATTGGCATGAATCCGCTGGTTGGCCCTTGGAGTGTTCAAGACGGCAATTGGCCCGCACAATAGGAGATCATATGAAGCTAGATGGACTTTATGCCAACATCCAAGCAAAGAGGGCTAGGATAGCCGCAGGATCAGGCGAGAAGATGCGTAAGCCTGGCACAGAGGGCGCACCTACCGCCAAGGCTTTCAAGGAATCTGCAAAAACTGCAAAGCCCGAGCCAAGAAAAAGCAAAAACTAATGCTTGCATCATTTGGCAGAACGCCATCAACCCAACGTAGCCAAACGGTATCTGTAGCCGCGCCCCTTGGCGGGTGGAATGCTCGCGATGCATTGGGCGCAATGGAGCCAATGGATGCGGTCACGCTGACAAACTTTTGGCCTGGCACAAATGCGGTCATTTTGCGAAACGGCTACACCAAGTATGCCACCGGCATTACCGGAGTGGTGCAAAGTCTATTTGCTTACAGTTCGGGAACGTCCAATAAGCTATTTGCGGTTGCCGTAGATTCAATCTACGATGTCACTGCGGGCGGTGCAGTTGGTGCGGCTTCGGTAACTGGTTTAACAAACGCTAAATGGCAATACATCAACATTACAACCACAGGCGGTTCGTATTTGATGTGCGTCAATGGTGCGGACAAGCTGCGTACATATGACGGCTCTGCATGGCACAAAGACGGTGACGGGTCGCCTTACAACATTACTGGCGTAGACAGTGCAAATTGTGCAAACATCACATTGTTCAAAAACCGTGTTTGGTTGGTCGAAAACGGGTCGTTAAAGGCATGGTATTTGCCCATCAATAGCATTGGCGGCGCGGCAACTGCGCTAGATATGACCAGCCTTGTCCAATTGGGCGGCTACATCATGGCAGGCATGACATGGACGCTAGATGCGGGCTACGGTGTGGACGATTACCTTGCGTTCATTACGAGCAATGGCGAAGTGGTGGTATGGCGGTTAACCGACCCTACAACGCCAAGCGGCATTTCCATGATTGGCATTTGGCAAATTGGCGCACCTATTGGGCGGCGCTGCTGGATCAAGTACGGCGGCGATTTGTTGCTAATTACCCAAGATGGGGTAATGCCAATGTCCGGCAGTTTGCAATCGTCGCGTCTTGATCCTCGGGTGTCCATTACCAATAAAATTCAATATGCGGTAAGCCAGGCGGTCAGTTCTTACGGGGCAAATTTTGGATGGAGTTTGCTTTACTACCCTAAAGAAAACCAACTGATCTTAAATGTGCCCATTGCCACAGGGCAAGAGCAACAATATGTGATGAATACTATCACTAAAAGCTGGTGCAATTTTACCGGCTGGAGTGCCAATTGTTGGGAAATTTGGAAAGATGACCCTTATTTTGGTGGTGATGGTTACGTTGCATTAGCTTGGCAGGGCACGGTGGATGACACATCCAACATCAACGGTTTTGCTTTGCAAAGTTTTCAAAACTATGGGTCGGCAACCCAAAAACAATGCAAGATGATTCGTTATCATTTGTTGAGCAATGGAACGCCAGCAATTTTTGGCAATGTGAACGTCGATTACAACCTTGCCGATCAAAACGCCCAGCTGACTTTTTCCCCGTCCCAATACGCAACATGGGATAACGCTTTGTGGGATTCGTCTTATTGGGGCGGCGGGTTGTCCCCTACGGCTGATTGGCAAGGTACAACGGGCATCGGATATTCTTTTGCGCCCACGTTAAACACCGCTACTCAGGGTATAGAATTGCAATGGGTCGCAACCGACTTGGTGTTTGAGGCTGGTGGTGTCCTTTGAGATCACTTCAGACCATTCGGCAGGACATTGGACTGCAAAAAAGGTTGATGGTGGTTACTTTCAAAAGCGCAGCCAGTCTATCGGGTTGAAGAAAGACGGCGAATTTGTCGCCGGTGTCATCTACGAAAACTGGCATGGCAAGTCAATCACTTGCCACATTGCGGTCACCGGCAGAATGATCCCGGCCTATCTGTTTGCCATTTTTGACTACCCGTTTAATGTTTGCAAGGTCGGCAAAATCATTGTGCCGGTCAGCAGCGCAAACCTTACAAGCATCAGATTTGTTGAAAAAATGGGCTTTCAAGAAGAAGCGCGGATCAACAATGCGATGCCAGACGGCGATATGGTGATCTTTACCATGCCGAAGGAACGATGCAAATATTTGGAGAATCGATATGGGAAAAAGTGCACCAGCAGCGCCACCAGCACCTGATTACGCTGGCGCTGCAAAAGAGCAAGGCGTTGCAAACGTCGAAACGGCGCGTGTTCAATCTAAGCTGAACAACCCCAATATGTACACGCCTTATGGCAATCAATTGGTGTCGTATGAAGGTGATCAGCCGACCATTACACAGTCATTAACTCCGCAAGCGCAAAAGACGTTAAATGAACAGCAAAACGTCCAATATCAATTAGCTGCACTTGGCGGCAAAGGCGCAGGACTTGCAAGCAATGTTCTTGACAAATCTTTTAATTTTGGTGGCCCTGCTGTTCAAACTTCACTAGATTTAAGCAACATTGCCAAGATGCCGGTCAACGCTGGAACAACGGCGCAACAGGCCATTATGTCGCGCCTTGACCCATCTTTGCAAAAGCAACGCACATCTACAGAAACCAACCTTATCAACCAAGGATTGCGGCCTGGCACAGAGGCTTACGATAACGCCATTCAACTATTGGGACAACAAGAAAACGATGCCCGCACACAAGCAGCATTGCAAGGCATAAACGTCGATATTGGCGCAAATGCTCAAGGCTACAACCAAGCCCTACAAGGCGCACAGTTTGGCAATACCGCGCAACAGCAGGCGCTTGCAGAAGCCATCCAACAACGTCAAATGCCATTGAATGAAATCACCGCATTGATGTCTGGAAGTCAGATTCAAAACCCGCAATTTGGCGCTTACCAAGGCACAAATGTGGCAACAACGCCTATTTTTGCAGCTACCCAAGCAAAAGGTCAAGCCGATCAAAACACTTATAACCAACAAGTGGCTACTCAAAATGCAAACACCGCAGGGCTGTACAGCTTGGGTGGCGCAGCCGCTAAATATGCATTTGCGTAAGGAGCTATAAATGGCAACAGTCAGCTTGATTGATCCTTATTCGCAACAAGCGGAAGAAATTGCGCGGCGGCAACGCATGGCGCAAGCATTGCAAGAATCAGGATCGCAAGTTTTGCAAATGCCCACAACGCCAGGCGTTGCAATCAGTCCTTATGCTGGATTGGCAAAAATCTTAGAAGCTGGTCTTGGTTCATATCAAGAGAAAAAAGCTCGGCAAGATTACGCCAATTTGCAAAACGAATACCGCACAAATTACAACACGCAATTTGGCAATTTGGCACGGGCAATCTCTGCGCCTGCACAAGAAGCATTTGCCGGACAAGAAGCCGTGCCAGGCCAAGAAGCTATTCCAGCCCAACCAGCAAAAATGGCTCCTCAAATTGAAAAAAGTTTTGGCGGTTATGGAATGCCGCGAGAAGTTGGGCAATACGAAGTTTCTCCCGCCGTGGCAGGCAAAGAAGCTGTGCCAGGCCAAGTTGCAATTCCTGCACGTCCCGCCGTGCCCGCTGGCTATATCAGCCCTGAGACGCTGCAAGGAATTGACATTCCCGAAGTCAAGCAATTGGCGATGGCTAAGTATTTGCAGCAATTTGAGCCAAATCAAGTCAAACTTGGCCCTGGAGAAAGTTTATATACGCAAACCGGCAAAGGTGGCCCGCTTACGCCATTGGTTACGGGAACAACAAAAGCTGAAAAACTTGCACCACATTGGGAAGCAACAACCCAAGAAGTTGGTGGAAAACCTGTGGCTGGTTGGATTAACTTAAACGCCGCAGACAAAGCAGCCTCTTTTGTTGCTGGTGCAAAACCAACCGAAGTGAAAGCAGCTACGCCGCATTGGGTTGTAGGCCAAAAAGACGTAAATGGAACAACACAATTTGGTTGGTATGACTTGAATGCTGCGGATAAAGATGCATCATTTAAAGCCGGAGCCAATCCACCGGCAGGCGAAAAATCCAATTGGAAAGAAGTTACCCGAGGCAACCAAGTGTTTTACGAAGATTTCAATGTTGCTGATGCTGCAAAACGTCAAGCTGGCGCAATTGCAAAAGAAGCCGTTAAAACGCCGCCGCATTACAGCGAAATTGAAAACAATGGACGGGTGGTTATTGTTGACCTAAGTTTGCCAGCAAAAGATCGTTTAGCTAATGCTCAAGACAAAGGGCCAATTCGCAACAACCTTGAAAAAATTGAAACAAACGACGCAAATGGTCGGCCTGTTACCCGCTATGTTGACAAAACTGAACTTGCTAAATTGGGAGACATTCCTCAGCAATACACAGGTTTGTTGCTTGAAATGGCTCAAGCTGGTCAATTGAAACCAGGTTGGGAAAGCGATCCAAGAATTGCTGGTGTTATTCGCGACAACCTTATCAATCAATCCGGCGGCATTACGCCTGCAAAATTTGCAGAACTTAGGGTTAGGATTGCAGAAGCTGCTGCAAAACTTGCTTACGAAGGTGTACCAGGATTTAGTGTTAAAGACCTTACGCCATCATTGTCTAATTTGACAACTTTGCCAAGCGGGTCATCTGCGCCCGCCGCGCCAGCAAGCGCGGCATTGCAAATGCCTAGCAATAAAAATCAATTAGTCAATGGGCAAACATACCAAACGCGCAATGGCCCTGCTAGGTGGGATGCGGCATTAGGTCAATTTGTACAATAAGAGGGCAGCATGGCAACTTTTAGTTTTGAAGAAGCGTTAGGACTGCCTGCACCTGCAGCGCCAGCGACTAAACCGCGCTCTGTTCAGCCGGTTGTAATGCCACAGACTGCGGCATCTGCGCCTGCGCCTGATCCATTGGTTGCCGCAATGCAAACAATGAAAGCTGGTGCGGTTGCCCCTGCTGCAATTGCAAGTGCATCATTGCCGCGCCAACCAGGAGAAAGCCCACGCGCTTACGACACACGCATGGCAATTGCCCGCGCAGAGGCCGATAAAGCGGCAAGGGAAGCCGTTGCGCCTAAACCCGTCAATGATCCTGCGGCGTTTTCAGCTAAAGAACAAAAGCTGAAAGACTTTGAAGGGTATTTGACCGATTACAAAAACGAACTAGCAAAAAACCTTACTGTTTTTCCGACCAAAATACCTTTGATTCCATCTCAAGGGATTGAAATTCCATTGCCGGTTGGGTCTGATACGGCCCGTATGCAAGCTAAGTACAACGCCCTTTTGATGGGTGTAAAAGATGCGTACCAATTGGGCGCATTAGCAGGGCCGGACATGAGCATTGTTGAGGCGCAGATCACAAATCCTGCATCGATCTCGGGAATGATGCATAGCAAAGAAGCATTTGGCGAACAAGTCAAGGTTTTGGATGACATTCTTAGCAGAGCAAAATCCAACCTTGAAACTTCTTACGGGCGCAAAATAAATTACGGGCCATCCGGCGCACCGGCGCAAGGTAGCGACCCACTTATGCTGCGGAGACGTTAATGGCAACACTTGCTGAATTTCGCACAAAATATCCCCAATACAACGATATGCCGGACGTTGAACTGGCTGATTCGCTGCATCAAAAATTCTATTCCGACATTCCAAGACCGCAGTTTTTCCAACAGCTTGACATTGTTGGATCGCAATTGCCTGGCAGCGAAAAAACCATCACATTGCCCAAAGCCCAGCCAAGCATCATGGACAGGCTTGGCGCTGTTTTGGAAGTCCCTGCAACAATGGCAACGGGGTTGGTATCAAGCGCAGCAGCCGTGCCTTATGGCCTTTACAAAGGCATCACCAGCGGCAAGTATGGAACGCCCGAAGGCGTACAAATAGGCCAACGTGAAGCGCAAGCATTTCAAGAGCGCAATACTTACCAACCGCGCACAGAAACGGCACAGGACGTTCTAGGCGGCATGGCAAAGGCTCTTAGCGCAGTACCGCCAACCCTTGGCGCAACGGGCAGCGCATTGACGGCTCTTGCACCGGCGGCGGTAGGCCAAATGCGGATGGCGGTGGTTCCCACTGTGGCGGCTACTCAGCAACGCATGGCGGCTCTTTTAACGCCTAAATCCACAATGATGGGCGGCGGTGCAGCATCCGCAGATGAAGCCCTAGTGCGCCAACAACGGGCTTTAAGCCAAGGAATTCCGCTGACCAAAGGCCAGCAATTGCAAGATTTTGCACAGCAACAATTTGAATCCGATGTAGTTAAGCAAAGCCCTGACCTTGCCAAAGGTTTGCAAGAATTCAAGACTCAACAAAAGAAAGACATCCAAGGACGTTTTGAACAATTGATTGACCAAACCGGCGTTGACGTTGATGTTTCAAATCCACGCAAGGTTGGCGCAATTGTGGATTCCGCATTGGTTAAGCAATTTGAGGCAAAGCAAAAATTGGTAAATGATGCCTACCAAAAAGCTAGAGATGCGGGCGAAACCAAAGCAATAGTAGACACATCAAGATTGGATCAATGGCTTGCTGACAATGCGCCCGAGGCCATTTCTGTGCCTCAAATCAATTCCATCAAAGCTAAATTGGATGCGTTGAAAACAGCCACCGGTGGAAAAGTAACCGTGGATGACTTGGAAAATCTCTACAAAGCTGCCGGACAACTTGGCAAGCCAGGCGACCCATCAAATGTGTTTATGAGGCAAGTCAAAGGCGTAATCAATGATGTGACTGAAGGCGCTGGTGGTGATCTTTACCGCGCCGCCCGTGCAGAACGCGCAGGCTTGGGTAGGCAATATGAAGACACTTACAGGGTTGCCAAGCTATTGGGCACAAAGGGCGGCTACGCTGACCGCGCCGTGGCATTGGATGATGTGTTCTCCCATGTTGTCCTTGATGGCGATTTGGATCAAATGCGGACAATCACAAAGTTGCTCAAAAATGGCGGCGAAGACGGGCAAAAAGCCTATGCCGCACTGCAAGGTCAGACCATCCAATACCTTAAAGACCAGCTTAATAAAAACACAAGCGGCAAACTGTCCTATGACGCATTTGCCAAGACACTTGCGACATTGGACAAAGAGGGCAAGCTGGACTATATGTTTGGCAAAAAAGGCCGCGAAACCCTTACAGAATTGCAAGGCACGTTGCGCGATGCGCTTGTTGAAATTCCTGGCACGGTCAACTATTCCAACACCGGCAGCGTAGTTGTGCGGGCATTGGACAAGCTGGCTGCATTGCGGATTCCATTGGCAAAAACAGTCGCTGACATTGCCAAGGAAAGCGAACTAAAGAAAAAAGTTGAACAATCCATCACTTATGATGCAACAAAGGTGAAACCATGAGTTACAACGGCTCCGGCACATTTCAGATTAACACCTCAGGCCAGCCCGTGATAACCGGCACGGTTATCAGCAGCACTGCATTCAACGCCTTAACCGCAGACTTAGCCACCGGTCTATCCACTGCAATTACAAAAGACGGGCAGACGGCAACCACTGTGCGAATCCCGTTTGCACAAGGCATCAACTCAAGCCTTGCCACAGACTCCACAAGCGGCTCTACAGGCTCGATCTTTACCGCTGGCGGGGTAGGTATTGCCAAGGCTTTGTTTGTTGGAACAAACGCCACTGTTGTGGGCACTTTGGGCGTTACTGGCGCAGCAACATTTAGCGCAACACCTATCTTTTCTGCGCTGACAGCATCAAGTGCAGTGGCAACCGATGCATCTAAAAACTTGGTCAGCGTCACCAATACCGGCACGGGCAGCAATGTCCTTGCAACAAGCCCCACATTGGTAACGCCTATTCTTGGAACGCCACAAAGCGGCACATTGACCAATGCAACAGGATTGCCGTTATCTACAGGGGTTACAGGCACATTGCTTGAAGCTAATGGCGGTACAGGCACAACAGTGGGCTACAACGGCTTCAAAAACCGCATCATCAACGGCGCGATGGTGACTGACCAGCGCAATGCTGGGGCAGCACAAACTATCACGGCGGCGGCAGCATTGGCTTATACCGTGGACAGGTGGTATGGCTACTGCACGGGCGCAAACGTAACGGGTCAGCAAGTGGCTGGTTCAACAACACCATCAGTCACACAGAACAGATACAGGTTTACAGGCGCGGCATCAGTTACCGCAGTAGGTTTTGGTCAACGCATTGAGCAAAAAAATTCTTACGATTTAGCTGGCTCTACTTGTACATTGTCGGCAGATTTGGCTATATCTGCAACATTGACCACAGTTACATGGACTGCCTATTACGCTACAACAACTGCGGATACGTTTGGTTCATTGGCAAGCCCAACCGTTACTCAAATTGCCACAGGAACATTCACAGTCAGCGCAACAGTTACCAACTTTTCAGCAAATATTAGCGTCCCCGCTGCGGCTACTACCGGTATACAAATTTTGTTTACTGTTGGCGCATTGACTGCTGGATTGACATGGACAATTGGTAATGTACAGCTAGAAAAAGGCAGCACAGCCACATCGTTTGATTACCGTCCATATGTGACTGAGTTGGCTTTGTGCGAAAGGTATTGTTTTGTTCCGGCATCAACTTCCCGTTATATTGGACAGTGTGATTCAACGACTAGAGCTTTAATAATATATGTTTTCCCACAAACAATGAGAACAGGGCCAAGCGCAACATTAGCATCTGCGACTTCCTATATTGTAACAACTGCAACTGGTGGAACTATAGCTTCAACGGCTGTTTCGTTATCTGGAGGTTTTTTAAATACTGCTCAGCTTGCAATAACTGTTGCGTCTGGTTTGGTTGCGGGAAATGCGACAATTGTTACAGCAAACGGAACAACAATATTTTCAGCGGAGTTATAAATGTATAAATTAGAAAAGCCAGATTTAGCGGATAACACAGTTAAAGTTGTGCAGCGTATTTCAGACAATACTTTCATCCCCTTTGACCCCGATAACACCGATTACCAGCAATACCTTGAATGGCTTGCTGAAGGCAACACGCCACAACCAGCGGACGAATGATTATGGAATTCCAGCCAATGTTCAACTTTATCGGTGGCGCAATCCTGGTCGCTATTGGCTGGTGGTGTAAAGAAATATGGGACTCGGTAAAAGCCCTAAAAGCTGACATCAAAGCCATTGAAATTGACTTGCCCAAAAATTACGTCAGCAAGGCAGATATTGAGAGCCGCCTGGACAAAATTGATGCGACTTTAGAGCGCATTTTTGACAAGCTAGAAGCAAAAGCCGACAAATGAATGCGCGGCCTTGTCATTTTTTTAATTGCCGTTTTTGTGTATGGCGCAACGGTCAAACGTGAATGCAGCGTTTCTGAGTTTGTAAACCTTATGTACTCAACCAATGATCCAAAAGAACGCGCAAACAAGGCATGGGAATGGTTGGATGAATCAGGGCCGGTTTGCAGCAAACAGCAATTGACATTGATTTACGCAAATTTGCCAACCCTTATGGGGTCATCTGACAGCATGAAAATACGGGCAAGAATTGAGCAATTGCATGAAAGGGCAAAGTGATGGACGCTAAAGACCGGTTGATTTATTGGGTGACCATGATGGTGACCGCAACCCTTTGCTCTGTGGTTGTTGTCCTAATCGGGGCGCTTGTGCATGGGTTGTTTGTGAAAGAAGTAGACAATACCAAGATTTTTGAAATCATTGGCCCTGCATTTCAGACCATTGTGGGCGGACTCATCGGATGGCTTAGTGGCTTGAAGGTCGGTAGCCACATGGATGAAATCAAAGTAGGAGAAACAAATGGCGCTTGACCCCGTATCTGCACTGCTCGACATTGGTGGCAAAGTCATGGATCGGCTGTGGCCTGATCCGGCACAGGCTGCTGCCGCAAAACTAGAACTTTTTAAGCTACAGCAATCCGGCGAATTGGCAATGATTGCGGGCCAGCTTGACATCAACAAGGCAGAGGCAGCAAACCCTAGCGTGTTTGTCAGCGGTTGGCGACCAGGCATTGGTTGGGTGTGTGGCGCAGGCTTTGCCGTCCAGTTTGTTATTGGCCCGTTGGCTGAATGGGGAAGCGCAATCTATGGTCACCCTATCAAATTTCCAAGCATGGACATGGGCACAATGATGCCTTTGCTTTTGGGAATGCTTGGCCTTGGCGGTATGCGTACTGCTGAAAAAATCAATGGGGTTGCTGCCAAATGATCAATTCCCGCAGTTTGGATGACTTAGCCCCGCCCGTTAAACAGCGGGCACAAGCGTTTGTAGATGCTGCCAAGGCCAAGGGCATTGATTTGCTGGTGACCTCCACTTACCGCGACAACGAAAGCCAAAACGCGCTTTACGCCCAAGGGCGCACAACGCCTGGCAACATAGTGACAAGAGCCAAAGCAGGGCAATCATGGCACAACCACCGCTGCGCCCTAGATGTTGTGCCGCTGGTCAATGGAAAAGCAATATGGGACGATCAGGCCATGTGGAAACAAGTGGGCGAGATTGGCAAATCTTGCGGCTTAGAATGGGCTGGTGATTGGAAGACGTTTAAAGAATACCCGCACTTTCAATATACGGGTGGAATGACTCTTGCCCAACTTCAACAAGGCGCAAAAATAGCTTAATTTGTTTGTGTTTTGACTTGATGCACTAATGCGGAATGCATTTTTGAAACTTCAATAAGCGCCTCTAAAGTTAAAGTAATAGCCAAGTCATACTTATTGTCCAGCACGGCCCAATGTGCGTCTTTAAGCGCCTTTTCAGCGTTCATGCAAGGTCTTGCGTAATCAATCATATTCTTCCTCTGGTGGTATGCAAGTGTGAATGTCGGATGTACGTAAAGCGCAGCAAGGATAAAGGTTTCCTTGTGGTAAAGAATAAAGCGCCATGCCAACAGGCAAAACCATTGCGGGGTTTAATGGTTCAACAATAAATCTACCAAAAGACATTCCAGTTACACGGGCTATCGGCTCCTGCGCTGGCTGTGCCAAAACTGTTCTTTTTCCTTTTTCATAGCCGTCTAAATATGCAATGGTCAACATATCGGATTCATCTTCCAATTTATCCGCAGCCGCTGCACGTTTGGCTTGGAAGCCACTGCCCCAATCACCCTGCCGCTTGGCAAGGTCGTCAAACGCTTCGTTTTCTGCATCTTTCATATTAGCCCCCAAACAATGCTACCAATCACGGTAACGAAAATTAAAAAAAGCAATAGTGCAATAATTGTTTTCAGCAGGTCGAAAAAAAAATCGTTGTCTCCATCGTCGTTCATTTGCAAACCCTCGCAAAGATTGCCAGCGGGCTGTTGCACGGTGGGTTGTAAAGGGTGTATCCAAAATAAAAAAACATTACCGTAACGGTGGCGCACAAGCCAATCAAGGCAAAGATGGTTTCAATCAGTCTCATATAAATGACCTTTGTTGTGGTTGAAATGCCCATTCACGTTCCAGCCGGTTTGACAATGATTTGACCAACTGGCCCGTTTGCTTAATTAACCCCTGGCGTTCCAGTTCGGGCAACCGGCGGCTAATTTGATTCTTGTCCAGCTTAGACAGCAGCATGATGCCGTCTTTGCCAAGCGCCCCGTACTTTTGCAAGCAATCAACAATGATGATGGCGTGATCTTTTGCCAAACTATAAGCCTGATCTGCCGCCATGTGGCTTGTAATTGGATCGGTGTTTCTAGAACGGAATGTCATCATCATTCTCCTTTGGCAAACCTTGATACTTGTCCTCGCGTGGGCGCGGCTCATTGATAAATGCCCAACCGTCCCAACCACTTTCTTTTAGCGGAATCACATCCAGTTTGAGCATTTCGCCTTTTTGTGTTTGGATGATTGACCCAATTCGTTGGTAGCGGTTTTTTTGTTGACCATCGGAATTGGTGTAGCTTCCAACGATACAAGTGATTTCCATTTTGATTTTTGACATGATTACCCTTTAAGTGATTCGGCGTGTTTCTTAATGTTGCTGCGAGTTTTGCTGTCAAGCATTCCCCACAAAGCGGTTTTTTCTTCCACATCGGTGATGCCCGAATATTCTTCAAACGCACCGATTAGGTCATTGGCGCTCATGCGCTCATCAATGGCTGCTGCAACGTCTGCAACAACTGCCATGCGGGTGGGCGGCACAAGGTCAGTCTTAGTCGCTGACACCTTTGGCGCTGGCGTGTGCGTGTGTGCATCCGCATCATTGTCGGATTCGGTCGGAATGCTAAATGCTTGAAAACAAGCGTATTTGTAGGCAGCAGACATGGCTTTGTTGGTGGCCTTATCGCCGCTGTCCATTGCTTCGCCAAAGGTTTTGACGGTGTGTTTTGTGCCATCTTCAGCAGACACAAAATCAAATTCAGCATCCACCGTGACATAAAACAATGCCCCGCCTTTTTGCGATACGCGCTCCACACATTCCCGCGACAAAACCCGTGGAAGAATGCATAAACCGTGTTTGGCTAATAGCGGTGCAATGGTGTTGTAGACATCATCAATGCCCCGAAAGTTGTAACCGCTGCCTTGCATATTGCGGCGGTCTTTCGTAATGCCAAGCACAGACAAATCAGCCTGGACGTTGTTGATTGCTTTGTAAACTTTCATAGGTCACCCCCAAAATCAATTCCACAATATTCACAATAATAGTGCCAGCAAATGCCAGCTTCGCCCTTTACTTTTTGCCCACAATCTCGCCCGCATTCGGGGCATTCGTATTCTTCTAATTCACGGTCAGGTTTTACATGGTCATCCATTTTTATGCTCCTAATTTTTTGCATCAGTAATATCTTGGGCCGCAAGTTATATCAACAATGGTTTCAGCGGTGTAGCCATTGATTTTTCGTTTGCCAAACATTGTGATTGCCCGCAAACCAGACTTTTCACATTGTTTGATTGCGTCAATGACCTCAGACCGGCCCATTGACTGTATTTGCTTATCCATAACCAATTGCTGTTCGGTCATTGCTGGTTCGCTGGCGCAACCTACCAACGCTAGGCATAGCAAATATTTCATGCGCGTTCTCCCATCAGCATTTTTTCAATGTTGCCGATTTCTTCCACAGCGTATTCCAATTGATGGGAAAGATGCCGCACTTGCGCCCGCAAGCAGCCGACTTCGTAAGCCAGCCGGTCAGCGGTGTTGGTGCTGTAAGCATTGGCGCGGTCTTCACAATCTTTGATAATTTGTGCGGCGTTCATTTTTCAAGCCTTTCGTTGATGTATTGCCGGATGTACTGGCGGGTGGCAGTGTTGAGATAATCAATCCATTCAAGACCCTCATAAATGACCGAATACACAGTAAGGGTGTCGGCCTCGGTGTCCCATTCGTATGCAACTAGCAACTTGGCAAATTCACCGTTGCCCATTTGATCCCATTCAATTTCGCGGGTGGTGTCGTAAACAGTCATACGCCACCTCCAACAAAGTAACCGATGGTGTAGCTGATGATGGCAATGGCTGCCGCTGTGATGATGCTGTCCCAAGTTTCGTGTGTCATTTGGCTATCTTTAAAAAGCGCGGCGGCGAGCGCATTCATCACGCAAAACATCAAAAGAAACGCTGTACATTTGCGCCAATTTTGTTAACGCAATTGCCAATTTGTCTTTACTTAAAGGTTGTAAAACTTTGATGTACGCATCAATTAATTTGCTTACATCTTGTTTGCTAAGTTGTTCCATTTGACTTTCCTAAAAAGACCGCTACGAAATGTTGCGGCATGAATAAATTATAAGCCAGCTTACACACATTAAGCCAACTTACATTGCGAAATGCGTTAGGGCAAACCCTATGTTTGGTGTTCGTAAGTTAGCTTACAATCGCAGGATGACCAAACAGGAACTTATTGACAAAGCAGGCTCACGCAAGGCGCTGGCTGAGTTGCTAGGCATCAGCCTGGCAGCTATCAGCCAATGGAAGAAAGTTCCCAGGGCGCGGTTGTGGCAAGCAAAAGATTTACGACCCGAATGGTTTAAGCCTTAAATTTATGTACAATACAACCCGTCTAGAGTGGCATCTAGGCGAAAGAGGTGGATCGTTGAACCCTACAGATATCTGTGCGGTCTTGTCAGACGACAAACGAACTTTTGATTCACCTCAATCGCTTGTTGTTGCTCTCGCCAAGAGCCAAGACCGCAGAGAGATTTGTAGGGTTTTTGCTTTTGGACAACGCAATGCGGTACGTCGGTGGTTGCGTTTGAGATACCCTGCTGCACGAGCAAGCCAAGGCAGGGAGCGTGGGCTAATACCTAGAGCGCGGTGGTTGAAACAGTCTGGGTTAGTGCGATGCGATGACATGGCTCCGGAAAGCAAGTCACGGCACAGAGCGAACTTTGGTTATGACCACGGTAAGGCTGTGCTTTGCTCCAACATTCACCAAAAAGCAAATGGAGAAGATGATGTTTGAATCAGGATTTGATAGGTTTTGGATTGCTTACCCTAAGACTCCCCGAAAGGGCGCAAAGTCTGAATGTCAAAAAAAATGGGTCAAGTTTTATTGTGAGACTCAGGCCGATCAAATTATCAAGCACATTGAATGGATGAAAACCACCGAACAATGGCTAAAAGCAAACGGCGCATTCATTCCCGCGCCCTTGGTCTACCTTAACCAACAACGCTGGGACGGGGCTGAAGTGCCCGAGATGCCTGATAAAAATCAGGTTGATTCTGCGCTGCAAAAGATTTTTGAGAATGACAAAAAAGCCGTGCCGATGCCTGATTACATTCGGAAACGGCTGAAAGAATTGCGTGGTCGCCGTGTATGACCCCAAAGCTATTTGCGCCCATGTTTTGGAGCAGATGAAAAAATGAAAGTGCTGGTAGCTTGCGAATACAGCGGAACGGTGCGAAACGCATTTATTGCCAAAGGGCATGATGCAATGTCATGTGACTTGTTGCCTACCGATGCGCCTGGACCGCACTATCAAGGCAACGTGTTGGATATCATTGGTGATGGATGGGATTTGATGATTGCCCACCCGCCATGTACCCATTTGGCTGTATCCGGTGCAAAATGGTTTTACAAAAAAACGGTAGAACAAGCCGAAGCCTTGGCATTCGTGCAATTGTTGATGGACGCACCAATTTCACGCATTGCCTTGGAAAACCCAATTAGCGTCATTTCTTCACGCATCCGCAAACCTGATCAAATCATTCAACCGTGGCAATTTGGACATGGAGAAACCAAAGCAACGTGTTTATGGCTAAAAAATTTGTCAAAGTTAATGCCGACAAACATTGTGGACGGCAGAGAGGCGCGGGTTCACAAGTTGCCGCCCAGCCCTGACCGCTGGAAACTACGAAGCACAACCTACAACGGCATTGCGGCTGCTATGGCTGACCAATGGGGCAACGCATGAGACACGCAGCCAGGGTTGACGCAAACCAACAGGCCATTGTTGCCGCGCTGCGAGATGCTGGCTGCTATGTGTGGATCATAGGTTTGCCGGTTGACCTTTTGGTCGGCTATCAGCAGCACACTTACTTGATGGAGATCAAAACCACCTCTAAAAAGCGTTTAACGGGGCTGCAAGCCGACTTTTTTCAAAATTGGGCCGGTGGTACGTTATGTAGGGTTGACAGCCCACAGGCGGCTTTGCAGATGATTGGGGTTGCAAATGCGGAGCCTTGAACAAAACCGCATGATGTGGGCAAATTTGGAAGACATTGCCCAGCAAGTGGTGTGGTACGGTGTTAAGCTGACAAAAGATGAATGGAAAGATGTTTTGACCGCCGCGCTTAAAAAACAAAAGGTAGTGCCTGGCATTGAAGGCGGCTTTGTCGTGATTGGTGCGCGTACCAGCAAAATGACCGTGCCGGAAATGACCGAACTAATAGAGTTATCCACAGCCTTTGGCACACAACAAGGCGTGAAATTTCGCGCATTTGTCGATGATTAAATGCCCCGTTTGCGGGACGTGGACAATCGTGAAAGAGACGCGATTAGAAGCTGGCAACGCCCGCCGCCGCCGGATTGAATGTGCAAATATGCACCGATTCACAACCTTGGAGACTGTAATTGCTGAAAAAACACGAATACGTCAGAAGCAAAAAGCTGCTGAAATTAGTGGCAAGCCTTGATTGCCAATGTTGCGGATCGGCCCAAATGGTGCAGGCCGCACACACAAATTGGGGCGGCGGCAAGGGTCGGGGCATCAAAGCAGACGATAATTTGGTGGCTGCGCTGTGCTTACATTGCCATTTCGAAATTGACCAAGGCGCAAATTTGGACAAGAATGAGCGCCAACAGATGTGGAACAAGGCGCACCAAAGAACGGTGGACGCATTGACAAGCACCGGACAATGGCCTAAAGACGTACCATTGCCTTACAATTAAGGTGTCAACACGCATGGGGATTAAGTTAGTCTCCAGCCGTGTTGGTGATACCGCAAGTAACTGATGCGGTTAATACGTCATAGAAGTTGTGCAAGGTTCGACAAAACGGCTTACAGGCCATTCCTCTAAATCGCTGTAACGATAAAGAGCACCGATCAACAAGCTGGAGATCAGTACCAGCCACCAACAACCTTAAAGGATTGCTATGAAAAACAATGTCGCGGACTTTATTTCGACCATGCTGCACAGCGGCACGGTCACCCATTTCATGCATTTGGCGACCGATTCCTATGCAACGCACAAAGCATTGGGCAAGTATTACCCCGAAATCATTGAATTGACCGATGATTTTGCCGAGGCTTACGCTGGATGCTACGAAAAAATTAAGGAATACCCCGAAAACTTTCACAACGCCAAAGACCCGCAAAAGTACATGGCAAGCCTAAAAACTTACATTGAAAAGAATCGGGTGGCATTGCCGGAAGAATCCCAACTGCAAAACATCGTGGACGAAATCGCCGCGCTGGTGGACTCTACGATTTACAAGCTAACCCTCAAATGATCCGCATATTTGCAGGATACGACCCTCGGGAAGCCGTGGGCTACCATGTATTCTGCCAATCGGTCATAGAGCGCACCAAGGGGCTGGTCAGCATTACGCCACTATCCGGCAAGCAACGGGACGGCACAAACGCATTCACCTATCAGCGGTTTTTAGTCCCATTTCTATGCGGATACCAAGGTAAGGCTATCTTTTTGGATGGCTCAGATATGCTTATGCTGGCAGACATTGAAGACCTAGAAAGCCTGTTCGACCCACGCTATGCCGTCCAGGTGGTCAAGCATGACTATCAGACTAAGCACCCAAAGAAGTACATTGGCACACCGATGGAAGCCCGAAATGGCGACTACCCGAGGAAAAACTGGTCAAGCGTGGTACTGTGGAACTGCGAACATATCCGCAACAGGGTGCTGACACCGGAATTCATTGAGGAATCCACAGGCGAAGAACTGCACCGATTTCAGTGGTTGCCTGATTCACTCATTGGCGAATTGCCAAGGGAATGGAACGTGCTAGTAGGCGAACACGATCATTTGCGAACAAAGATTGCCCATTACACGCTAGGCATACCGGAATTTGACCATTACGCTAATTGCGACTACAGTAAACCTTGGTTCAACACACAGAGCCGGATGCTTAACGGCTTGATTCACATGAAGGACGCATATGCCGAGCACTAGCAGCAAACAAGCCAAATTCATGGCAGCCGCCGCCCACAACCCTAAATTTGCAAAAATGGCAGGCATTCCGGTAAAGGTAGCCAAGGAATTCAACAAGGCTGACCAAGCCAAAAAAGCGCCGCCGAAGAAGAAATGAAAATTACACAAAAAAAGGTTGACAGCCTTATTCCTTATGTAAAAAACAGCCGCACCCATTCGGACGCACAAGTAGCGCAGATCGCGGCAAGCATCAAGGAATTTGGTTGGACAAACCCTATTTTGGTGGACGGGGATAACGGCATCATTGCGGGCCACGGGCGGCTCATGGCGGCGCGTAAGCTAGGTTATAAGGAAGTGCCAACTATTGAACTGGCAGACTTAACCGAGACGCAAAAGCGGGCTTACATCATTGCCGACAACCGCTTGGCGCTAAATGCAGGCTGGGACAATGAGATGCTGACCATTGAGTTAAACGATTTGTTGGCAGACGGCTTTGCGCTGGAACTGCTGGGGTTTGACCCAAAAGAATTAAACGCATTGCTTGAGTCGGAAGTAGTGCATGGCTTAACCGATGAAGATGCCGTGCCTGATGTGCCGGAAGAGCCTAAGACCAAGCTGGGCGATATTTACCAATTGGGCAACCACCGGCTAATGTGTGGGGACAGCACCAGCATAGACGCTGTGGACAAGCTAATGCCTAATGAATTGGCAGATTTGGTTTTCACCGACCCTCCATACAATGTTGCATATAGTGGGCGAGGTGAAAACAATTTAGGCACAATCAAAAATGATGACATGACAGATGACCAATTTGAAGATTTTTGTCGTGCATTTTTTGGGTGTTATTTTGCAAAAATGAAATCTTTAGCTTGCATTTATGTATGTCATCCTGATAGCCAATCTGCGCCCAAACTAGCATTTGAAAAAACATTTGCCGAACAATTCAAAAAATCTAGCACTTTGATTTGGATGAAACAATCGGCTGGCATGGGCTGGCAAGATTACAGGGCGCAACATGAGCCAATCCTTTATGGATGGAAGCCAGGCACAGGCAAGCATTTCTATTGCGGCGACAGGGCTAAAACAACGATTTGGAAAATTGGTAGGGACGCTCAAGCAAAATATGTGCATCCGACTCAAAAACCCGTTGCATTGCCTGAGGAAGCTATAAATAACAGCAGCAAAGGGCAAGATATTGTGCTTGACTTGTTTGGTGGCTCGGGAAGTACGCTAATTGCTTGCGAAAAGCATAGTAGATATGCCCGTGTAATGGAGTTAGACCCTAAATATTGCGATGTGATCGTAAAGCGTTGGGAAGACTTCACAGGCAAGACGGCTGTGTTATTGTCCGAGAATGTTCAGCCAGCTTAACCGAGTTCCCCTCTAAAAAATGCCAATCATTGCTCAAGAGGCTCATAAGCCAACCGATGAAAGCCGCAGGATGGTCGAAAGCACCAGCGGATTGGGCCTGCCGCACGAACAAATTGCCATTTTGGTGGGCATAGACGATAAGACCTTGCGAAAGTATTACCGCACCGAATTGGACTTGGGCAAGGCCAAAGCTAACGGGCAAATTGCCAAGACGTTGTTCAGCAAGGCCACCAGCGGGGACACAACGGCGCTGATATGGTGGACAAAGACGCAAATGCGCTGGGCTGAGACGGTCAAGCAAGAAATCACCGGCGCTGACGGCAATGACTTGGTGATCAAATGGGCAGCAGGGAAATAATCCTGCCGTATAGCCCGCGGGACGCATTTATGCCGTTCCACAACCGCACGACCCGTTGGTCATGTTTGGTCGCCCACCGAAGGGCCGGTAAGACCGTGGCGGCAATCAACGATGTGATTAAGCAAGCAATTACAGAGGGAAACCGCAGCGCCCAATATGCTTACATTGCCCCGTTCCGCAGCCAGGCCAAGCGTGTGGCATGGGACTACCTTAAGCATTACGCTGCGCCAATCACCAAAAACACAAACGAAGCCGATTTAATGGTGGAACTGATTAACGGCGCAAAAATCATGTTGTTTGGCTCAGACAACGCTGACGCTATGCGTGGCCTGGGCTTTAATGGCGTATACCTTGACGAATACGGCGACTTTAAGCCTAGCGTGTGGGGCAATGTGATCCGGCCTACGCTGTCCGACCGGTTGGGTTGGGCGGTCTTTGGCGGCACACCTAAGGGTAAAAACCAATTTCACGACATCTACAAGGTCAGCCAAAGCACACCGGATTGGTTTCTTTTGCGCTTACCGGCATCTGTAAGCAAAATTCTGCCTGATTCCGAACTGTCGGCAGCACGGGCGCAACTAAGCCAAGACCAGTTTGACCAAGAATATGAATGCAGCTTTGATGCGGCAATCCTTGGCGCGTTCTATGGGCAAGAGATGCGCCAAGCGCAAGACGAAGGCCGGATCAGGGAATTGCCATTCGATGTCGATGCGCCGGTATACAGCGCTTGGGATTTAGGTTACCGCGATGACACCGCGGTGTGGTTCTATCAAGTAGTCCGCGGCGAAATCAGGGTGATGGACTATTACGCCGTCAGCGGTGCAAGCATTGAGGACATTGCCCAAGTGGTCATTGACAAGGGCTACCGGTACACCAAGCACTATCTTCCGCATGACGCACGGGCAAAGACGCTGGCATCGGGCGGCAAATCCATTGTGGAACAGCTTGCGGCGCACCTTGGCGGCATGAGCAAGCTGGCAATCGTGCCTGAGATTGGCATCCAAGACGGCATCCAAGCGGTCAGGATGGTGCTGCCACGGTGCTATTTCGACCCAAGCTGTGAGGAGGGGCTAGAGGCGCTGCGCCAATACCAGCGGGAATACGACGAAGACAAAAAGGCATTTAGACAAAATCCCCGCCATGACTGGTGTTCACACCCTGCTGATGCCTTTAGAATGTTAGCAGTCGCCTACAGGCAAGAGGCTAAAGATCAAACGCCGCCCAAAGGCAAGACCATCCAAACAGTCACATTGGATGAATTGTGGGAATATGACACGCAACAACATCGTGGAGAACGAATATGAGCCAGCCAGTAGCAGAAGTAGGTGGATACAAGAACATCACAGCAACCGGCGCAGTCAGCACCGGCCCTTGCCAATTGATTGGCTTTTACGTTAACAACACAACCATCGGCACTTTGGTGCTACGCAATGGCGGCGCTGGCGGCGAAGTAATGTCGGGCACGATTACACCCGCCATTGGGTTTCACCGATTTCCCGCCAATGTAGGCGTGAGCCTTTACGCTACGATTGCTGGAACTGGATTGGACGTAACATTCTTCTTTGCTGCGGGTAGCTAATGGCTTATCAAGAAACCGGTGCATACGAGGGCGATGACCCTGGCCCGTATTGGCACGACCAAATAGAGGCCGCGCAAAAGGTCTTTGACAAGTGGGAAAAACGCGGTCATAAAATCATCAAACGCTATCGGGATGAGCGCGATGCGGTAGAAATGCCCCGTGTGCGCTACAACATCCTTTGGTCAAACATCCAAGTGCTGTTCCCTGCGCTGTACGGCAGGCAAGCCAAACCCGAAGTCTCCCGTAGATACATGGATCAAGACCCCGTTGGTCGGCTGGCATCCACAATGCTGGAACGGGTCATGGAGTACGAAACCACCCAATTTGGCGATTTTGACCAAGCCATGCGCGGTGCAGTGGAAGACAGATTGCTGCCTGGGCGTGGTACGGCATGGATTCGTTACGAGCCGGTGATTGTCAACGAACAGCCCGAAGTAAGCGAGGCCGCCGGTCAAATGGAGGAGCCAGGCGAGGCGCAGATTTACGACACGGTGGAGGAGCCAACCGAGCGCATTGATGCGGCGCACAGCCCCATTGATTACGTCTACTGGACAGATTTCCTGCACAGCCCTGCCCGTACATGGGACGAAGTGTGGTGGGTTTCCCGCGCCGTCTACATGACCAAAGACGAAGGCATTGAGCGTTTTGGCGATGTCTTTAAGAACGTGGGCTTGGACAGCAGCAACACGGACATGGATGCCAAGAATCCAATGACCGCCAAGAACACCTACGACAAAAAAGCCAAGGTGTTTGAGATTTGGAACAAGCGCACCGGCAAGGTTTGCTGGATTGCCAAAGGTTATCCACAGGCGCTAGATGAGCGCGATGACCCGCTGGAATTGGAAGAATTCTTTCCTTGCCCGCGCCCGCTGATGGCGACCACCACCACAGGGACGATGATTCCTGTGCCGGATTATTGCGAGTACGAAGACCAAGCGCAAGAACTGGACAACCTGACTCAGCGCATTTTCTTGCTGACCAAAGCCTGCAAAGCGGTTGGCGTGTTCAATGCCGAATTCAAGGAATTGGGCCGGTTGTTCACCGAAGGCGTGGACAACAAGCTGTTCCCCGTGACCTCATGGGCGGCAATGTCGGAAAAGGGCGGCTTAAAGGGCGCTATCGACATGATGGACACTTCGACCATCATTGTCACCTTGCGGGAACTGTACGCCGCACGGGAAGCTGTAAAGCAGGCCATTTACGAGATCATGGGCATCTCGGACATCCTGCGCGGTGCGTCTAAAGCGCAGGAAACCCTTGGCGCACAGCAGCTAAAGGCGAACTTTGGTAGCTTGCGGATGCGTAGCAGCCAAGGCGATGTGGCGCGGTTTGCATCCGACATCTTTAAACTAAAAGCGCAAGTAATTTGCAAGTTTTACCCGCCCGAACTGATTGTGCAGATGTCCGGCGTGATGGACACACCCGATGGGCAAAACCCGCAATTGCTGCAAGCCGCTATCCAAATGCTGTCCAACAGCACAATCCGCGATTTCCACATTGCGGTCGAGGCCGACAGCTTGGCGCAGATCGACGAACAGGCAGAGAAACAAGGCGCACAAGAGGCCATCCAAGCCATTGGGTTGTTTTTGCGTGAGGCAATTCCCATGATTTCCCAAGCGCCCGAAACCTTGCCAATGGCATCCGAGATGCTGCTGTTTTTGGTGCGCCGGTTCCGCGCTGGTCGCGGTCTTGAAAGCGCAGTTGAGCGAGCCATGAAAGCCTTGGAACAAAAAGCGGCAATGGCGCAGCAGCAACCGCCTGGGCCTGATCCGGAGCAATTAAAGATTCAAGCGCAGACCCAAACCGAGCAAATGAAGATGCAAGCGCAAGGTCAAGCGGAGCAAATGAAGATGCAGGCCGAAGCGCAATTGGCACAAGCGCAGGCGCAACTTGATATGCAGAAACACCAAGCGCAATTGCAAGCAGATATGCAACTTCAGCAAATGAAAGCTGATTTTGAGACTGCCAAGCAAAATAACGAATTGCAAATCAAAGCCCGTGAAATGGCTGGCAAGGAAGAATATGAACGATGGAAAGCCGAGTTGGACGCAGCAACCAAAATCATGGTGGCTCGCATTGGTAGCAACCCTGGAATCGACCTACCGGTGGTTGAGGCAGCGGCTGCACAAATAACCAATGAACTGGGCGGCACAATCGTCCAGGCAATGGACAAGATCACCGCTTTGCATGACAACATGGCAAATCTTCACGGGGAATCCATGCAAAACATTGGCGCTGCCATGCAAAAACTGAGCGCACCCAAGCGGGTCATTCGTGGCCCTGATGGAATGGTGATTGGCGTGGAGGCCGTGCAATGAGCCTAATCCTTGGGGATCGGATTAGACAAACATCCACCACAACGGGATCGGGCACATTCACGCTAGACGGATCGGTTACCGGCTTTCAGTCATTCAGCGCGGTAGGCGAAGGAAACACCACCTATTACACGATTGCACTGGATTCGCAGTGGGAAGTAGGCATTGGGACATACTCAGCAGGAACGCTGTCCCGTGACACGGTTCTATCGTCTAGCACTGGCAGCAAAGTGGCATTTTTGGCAGGCGCAAAAGATGTGTTTGTGTCTTACCCCGCTGGAAAATCGGTAAATCAAGACGCAAATAATCGTGTATTGATACCTTACACATCAGGCGTAACTAATGTAGGTTCGCTAAATGTAGGAAATGCAACATCACACACCGATTCAGGCGTGATTGCAGGGTTTACCGCAAGCGAGCCGCTTTATTTGTACACCAGCTTACAAAACACAAGCACAGCCAATACAAGTTATGCATCGTATGCTGTCAATGACGGTGGGCATACAGCATATGGCGAATTAGGCATAAATAACGCAAACTACAGTTATTCTGCTGCTGGTTATCCAAACAATGGGTTTTCTGCGCCGTTAGCAAGTTTTGTGGAATCTTTTGGTGGCCCATTGGTAATGGGTAGTTGGGACAATCAAAAGATCAGTTTTATCATCAATGGCGCTGTCAGCACGACAGACGCTATGACCATAAATACTAATGGGTCTATTGCATTCAATGGGCAAGTTGGAACTGCTGGACAAGTTTTACAAAGCAATGCGACAAGCGCACCAACTTGGGTAACCGCTGGCACGGTCACATCGGTAGATGCATCTGTCCCATCGTTCTTGTCCATCAGCGGCAACCCAATCACTTCTAGCGGGACGTTAGCAATCACTTATTCGGGTACGGCCTTGCCCATTGCAAATGGCGGCACGGGCCAGACTACTGCTAGCGCAGCGTTCAATGCTTTGTCGCCCATAACAACGGCTGGCGACCTTATCCTTGGCAATGGCACAAATACCGCCACTAGGCTGGCAATTGGAGCCAATGGCTATGTGCTAACCAGCAACGGCACTACGGCATCATGGGCGGCTAATAGTGGCAGCGGCATTAGTACAGGCAAAAGCATTGCAATGGCGATGATTTTTGGCTTTTAAGGACAACAAATGGCAAATCCAAACATCGTCAACGTCACTTCTATTTATGGAAATACATCGTATTTAGTGCCAAGCACTACGGCTGCTACGACTTGGACGGCGTTAACGCCAGCAGCGGGGACGGTCAACAAGATTGGTTCAATCATGGCAACCAATGTGACTGCTACGGCTGCAACCATTACCGTGTCTATTAACAGTGCAACGGCTGGTGGTGGTACGGCATATCGTTTGACTTACCAAACCAGCGTTCCAGGTAATTCATCTTTAATTGTTGTGGATAAAAGTACTGGAATTTATGTGGGCGAAGCGCAATCCATTGTGGTGACATCAGGTACAACAAACGCCATTGAAATGGTGGGCGCATATGAGGCTATTACCTAATGAATCGGTTTAAGGGTTCCATTCGGTCTGCAACGGCTGCACCTACTAGCAGCTCTACTGCGGTTGGCAAATGGACGCAAACAGAAGTTATGCAAGCTAGACAGGCTGCAACTTGGCCTGGATATGGCCCAACACCTACCGTTGATTATTTGGTTGTTGCTGGCGGTGGTGGTGGTTCGCGGGGAGGTGGCGGTGCTGGCGGTTATCGAACAGCTACAGGATTTTCTGTAACTGCTGCAACCAATATCACAGTAACTGTCGGAGCGGGTGGTGCTAGTGGGTCAATAGATGTTGTAAGAGCAGGAAACGATTCTGTTTTTAGCACCATTACATCAGTTAAAGGTGGTGGCAGTCCATTGGGTTCGGCTGGTGCAACTGATGGCGCGGGTGGTTCTGGCGGCGGCGCAAGTGCATTTGGTGGAACTGTGCAGCCTGGAGGAAATGGAACTTCTGGGCAAGGTAATGCAGGCGGTTCTAACGGAGCAAACAACGGTACACCATACCCATCAGGCGGTGGCGGTGGTGCAAGCGCAGTAGGTCAAACTGGCGTTTCAGTAAGTCAATCAGGTGCTGGCGGCGCGGGGTCAAGTTCAAGCATTACGGGTACTGCAACAACTTACGCTGGCGGCGGTGGTGGCGCTTGTTTTGGGTCATCAGGGAATGCTGGTGCTGGAGGTTCTGGGGGTGGCGGTGCTGGAACTCAATCTACTAGTGTTCCAGGAACTAGTGGCACAGCTAATACAGGCGGCGGCGGTGGAGGCGCAACAAGTGGAGGCACAACTGGCGCTGGTGGTTCTGGTGTTGTAATTCTTGCTTACCTAAACACATACCCAGATTTAACTTCAGTAGGCGTGGGGTTGACTTGTAACGGTTCTGCGGGAAATGCTGTATCGGATATAGCCTCTCGCGCTGGATACAAAATCTATAAATTTACCGCTGGCACAGGAAATATAGTTTTTTAATCATGGCACATTTTGCTGAACTTGATGAAAACAATTTGGTCTTGCGGGTAATCGTAGGGGTTGACTACCCTTACGATGGCGAAGCCATTTACCAAAACGAAACTGGCAAAGTGTGGAAGCGCACAAGCTACAACACTCAAGGCGGGCAGCATCGGTTAGGCGGTACACCATTCCGCAAAAACTACGCTGGCATTGGCTACACTTATGATGCCCAACGCGATGCGTTCATCCCGCCGCAACCATACCCAAGCTGGACGCTAAATGAAGATTCCTGCCTATGGCAACCGCCAACACCTATGCCCACAGACGGCAAAATGTATGATTGGGATGAGGCAACATTGATTTGGACTCTCATAGAGTAAGCATATGTTTGGCTTTTCAGCCTTTGCTGCCCTGCCGTTTAACACGGTTTATGGAACTACACCGCCACCACCGGTAGAAATTCCATTAGGTGGGCATTTTGGCTTTGATGAAAAAAAGCGGGGCGAAAATTGGGACGCAGATCGACGGGCTGAAGAACAACGCAAGCTAAAACTGCGAGAAGCCTTATTCGGTCTGCCGCCAGCCGAGCGCGAGGAAATCACAAGCGCACCAATTCAAGCCATTGAAGTTGCCGCCCGCGACCCGATTGATTACGCCGTTATGATGGAAAAAGTAAGGCAGCTTGAATTTAAGATAAGATTGCGGCGTGATGACGAAGAAATCGCACAACTTTTGGAAATGCTATGAAAGAAACATGGGTATTCCCATCTGACGGCTCTGAGCCGTATGAGAAAAGCAAAGGCTCATTTGCCGACCGCATGATGGTTTTTGGCGACATTGAGCCTTTTCGGTCGCCTGATGGACAGATGATTATGGGCCGTGCCCAATGGCGCGAACACTTGAAGGCCACCGATTCCATTGAGATGGGCCATTCAGATGTGAAATACGCCCAAGCGCAATGGCAAAAGAAAAAAGAGGCACATACCGCCCGTTTGCGCGGACAAGTGGCACGAGTGCAAGAATTTGACCGCCCAGGCGCACCCATTGCGCCGGTGCAGCGCAGCAACTTGAACGTAGAGATGGCAAATCGGCTGCACAACCGACCGCCGCCCGAACGCAAGGAAATGATCAAAATGACCCTTGACCAAATGAAAAGGATGAAATGATGGAAAACGAAGTTGTCGCACCCGACACGACCGAATTAGTTTCAACACCCGAAGCGCCTGCGGCTGCGCCAGTTGAGCCGCCAAGCCGTGCTGATACGATCCGCGAGGCATTGGCAAAAACATCATCTGATCCTGCAAACCAAGGCAAACCAAGCCAACCCCGTGAAAAAGGCAAATTTGCGCCCAAATTCCCAACTAGTGAATCCCAAGCACCCAATACGCCCGAAAAACCTCGGGTGGATATGCCCAAATCCTTGCGGCTAGAACTGAAAGACCATTGGGAAAAAGCCCCGCAAGAACTTCAGCAAGCATTTGCCCAGCGCGATGCCGATTACGAAAAAGGCATTAGCCAATACAAATCACGGGATGCCGAAGCACGGGCCATCACCGAGCAATTTGCCCCATATGAGTGGATTCTGCGGAACGAAAACACCACGCCAGCGCAGGCAATTGCTCCCCTTTTGCAAACTGCGGCCCTGCTGCGGACGGGTACACCGGCGCAAAAGAGCCAAGCCGTGGCCCACATGATCCAGCAGTTTCAGATTCCAATTGACCAAGTTTCTGCCCATTTGGGCGGGACTGCACCGGTTCAGCAGGATTCGCATTACAATGATCTCGCGCAACAAGTACAGCAACTGACGCAACACATAACGCAGCAGCAGTACCAAGCGCAGAAATCGAACGAAAACAGGGCACTCTCTGTTATCCAGCAGTTTGCGAGCGACCCCGCAAATATGCACTTTGAGGCAGTCTCCGACCGGATGTTGCAGCTTCTCCAAGCGCCACAGGTTTTAGGTGACACAAGTCAAATGTCCGAACGCGAGAAATTGCAATTGGCATATGACACGGCAGTTAGGCTCGATCCGCAATTAGCGCAAACCTTGTATGCTCAACAGCAACAACAAGCGCAGGCGACAGCCCAAGTGCAAAGAGCGAGAACAGCGGCGGTAAGTGTGCGCGGCGCACCTGGTGGCAGCGCAAACCCCGTCATCAATCAAACCGACCGGCGGGCCGTGATAGCCAATGCGCTACGGTCTTTCGGTTAAATAGGAGTTAGTCATGGCATTTGCAAATGCAAACTACTCAGACGTTTTGGCAACGACCATTGAATCGCGTTCCGGCACAGTCGCCGATAACGTGACCAAAAACAATGCTTTGCTGACCCGTCTGCGTGAAAAAGGACGGTACAAGCCGTTCACCGGCGGTTCGACCATTCTGCAAGAATTGTCGTTCCAAGCAAACAGTACTGCGATGTACTATTCAGGCGCCGAAGTCTTGGACATCAGCCCTGCGGACGTTATCAGCGCGGCTCAGTTCCCCATCAAGCAGGCCGCAGTTGCGGTCACCATCAATGGCTTGGAAATGCTCCAAAACAGCGGCGAAGAACAAATCATCGATTTGTTTGACGCACGTTTGGACGTTGCTGAGGCATCGATTGAAAACTTGATCTCGACCGGTATCTATTCGGACGGCACAGCCAATAACGGCAAGCAGATCACTGGTCTGCAAGCTATGGTGGTTGCGTCCCCAAGCACTGGCGTGGTCGGCGGTATTGATCGCAGCACATGGTCTTTTTGGCGCAATCAGACGTTTGACTTTTCAACCGACCTCGGCGTATCCGCATCGTCTTCCAACATTCAGACCGGTTTCAACCGCCTGTATGCCAAGACCTCGCGCGGTAGCGATGTGGTTGACTTGATTCTGTTGGACAATAACCTGTGGGGATTCTTCATGTCTTCCCTGCAAAACATCCAGCGTTTCCCTGGCTCGAGCAAGATGGCTGAACTCGGCTTTGTTGCATCGAAGTTTATGAATGCTGATGTGGTGTTGGACGGTGGTATCGGTGGCAATATCCCCACCTCGACTGGCTATTTCTTGAATAGCAAGTACATCTTTTTCCGACCCCACGCAAACCGCAACTTCGTCCCAATCGGCGATGAGCGCATGAGTACCAACCAGGATGCCATCGTGCGCCTGATTGGATGGGCTGGCAATATGACTGCCTCGGGACTTCAGTTCCAAGGCGTTATGACTGAATAAGGAGAATCATCATGGCTGATTACGTCACCGATGGAAAAATTGGTATTGACCTAACCGCAACCTATGCGTCTACGTCTGCCGGTTCCACTACCCTGTTCCCCGTTACCCCTGGTACTCGGGTCGGCACTTCCAACAACGGCGTGTACATTTTTGCCCGCGCCGAATCCGACATTGCTCAGTTTGATGCGGTGATCATGTCCACATTCTCTGATTCGGCGAGTTTGACTCCCGTGATGCGAGCTGTGCCCGTGACCACCACAAATGCTGCTGCGTTGGGTTACAACATGGTTGGCTTTGCACAAACCGCAATTGCCTCCAGCTATTACGGCTGGATCGGAATTAACGGTATGTTGCGCGTCAACTTGTTGATTGCTTGCAACCCCAAAGTGCCTTTGTACACCACGGCGACCGCTGGTAAATTGGACGACACTACCGTGTCTTCCGGTTACATCCAAGGTATCGTGGCTAACACCTCGGCAACCTCGGCATCTGCACCATATTGCATGGTCAACAATGCTGGCTTACTGACATCTAACCCTGTCTAAAGCAAACTGATGCCCCGCCAAAGAAGCGGGGTGTCTTTTTGATGAGTTTTTTACCTCTTAAAGTTAACGGTCAATGTGTCGCGGATGACGAGACGTTATTCGCGCATATGGATGCGGCAATTGCTAGAGGCTTTGCACAAGTCAAGCAAGCTGAATCGGCAAAGACCGGCTCGATCTTGCTGGTAGCAAGCGCCCCAAGCGTTAGAGGGCAAATAGAACTCATCAAAAAGATGCAAACAGCCGGTGCGCCGGTTGTTGCCATCAAGGGCGCACACGATTGGCTAATCGACAACGGCGTGATTCCTGATTACGCTTTGGCAATCGACCCACAAGAACACCGGATCGCGTTTTACAAGCCTCATAAGGCCGTGAAGTACATGATTGCCTCACAATGCCATCCGGCAATGTTTGACAACCTTGCAGGCTGCGATGTGACCCTGTGGCATCCATACCTTACCAAAGGCCAAAACCGCCCCAAAAACTCTATGCTGATTGGCGGCGGTACAACTTCCGGCCTGCGGGCCATGTCGTTGTTTTATGTTCTTGGCTGGCGACAATTTGAACTGTTTGGCTACGATTCCTGCAATGATGGCGAAATGCTGCGTGTCAATGGTGATGGCCTAAAAGACGGCGATAGCTTGATTGAAGTCAGAATCGACCTTGATGGCGAGACTTTCTATTGCAACACGGCAATGGCTTTGCAGGCCGAGCATTTTCAGACCTACTACGACTATTTGCCAGACGCTGTATTTCACGGTCATGGGCGCGGACTGATCCAAGCAATTATCAACAAGCGCCAGCAAAACATGATGGAGCTGGGCGGCATCCTTGACGTTAAGACAGACTTAAACAACCGC
>Ga0214919_10001854_pt1 | contig 33963 bp, 28 predicted proteins | sample LL1503_MetaG_FD_177994 | JGI IMG/M metagenome (GOLD analysis project Ga0214919, IMG submission 177994) | Freshwater microbial communities from Lake Lanier, Atlanta, Georgia, United States - LL-1503 | ecosystem: Environmental > Aquatic > Freshwater > Lake | place: USA: Georgia | collected...
TGGACGCGGTGGTGCAGGATTTCCAACTGGTCTGAAGTGGAGCTTTATGCCCCGTACCATGCCAGGTCAAAAATACATTATGTGTAATAGCGATGAGGGTGAGCCTGGTACGTTTAAAGATCGGGATATCCTAAACTTTAATCCGCATGCGGTGATTGAAGGGATGATTATTGCAGGTTATTCAATTGGTGCATCTGTTGGTTATAATTATATCCATGGTGAAATTTTTGAAATTTACCAAAAATTTGAAGAGGCATTAGCAGAAGCGCGCGCGGCGAATTTATTAGGTAATAATATTTTAGGTTCTGGTTTTGATTTTGAATTACACGGGCATCATGGTTATGGTGCTTATATCTGTGGTGATGAGACTGCCTTGTTAAATTCAGTTGAAGGTCGTAAAGGTCAACCACGGTTTAAACCGCCATTTCCTGCTGGGCATGGTCTATACGGTAAACCAACGACAATTAATAATACCGAGTCTTTGGCTTCGGTGCCATTTATTTTACGTGATGGTGGTCAAACCTTCATGGATCAAGGTATCCCAAATAATGGTGGTACTAAGCTTTTCTCAGTGTCAGGTCATGTAGAACGTCCAGGAAATTTTGAAGTTCCTCTAGGTACGCCGTTTAGTAAATTGCTCGAGATGGCTGGCGGTATGCGTGGCGGTAAGAAATTAAAAGCTGTTATCCCTGGTGGTTCATCTGCTCCGCTATTACCCGCGGATATCATGATGGAATGTACCATGGATTATGATTCAATTGCTAAAGCTGGCTCGATGCTTGGTTCTGGAGCCGTAATTGTGATGGATGAAGATGTTTGTATGGTAAAAGCCTTAGAGCGCTTATCATATTTTTATCACGAAGAGAGCTGTGGACAATGTACACCTTGTCGTGAGGGTACTGGCTGGTTATATCAAATTGTTCATCGAATTGAAACCGGTCATGGACGAGCTGGTGACCTCGAATTATTGGATAGTATTGGTAATCAAATGGCTGGGCGCACAATTTGTGCTTTATCTGATGCCGCGGTATTTCCTGTACGAAGCTTTACCAAACATTTCAGGCATGAGTTTGAGTATCATATCGAACACGGTAAATGTCTGGTAAATCACCGCTGGTGCTAATTATATTAACAGGAAAAAGTAATAATGATTGAATTTGAATTAGATGGTAAGACCGTCAGTGCCAAGCCAGGTTCAACGATACTTGAAGTGGCATTGCAAGAAGGGAAATATATTCCGCATTTTTGCTACCATAAAAAATTATCGATTGCCGCAAATTGCAGAATGTGTCTGGTAGAAGTTGAAAAAGCACGTGGTCCGGCACCAGCCTGTGCCACACCAATTACTGAAGGTATGAAAGTACATACTTGTTCTAAAATGGCAGTTGAAGCACAGCAAGGTGTGATGGAGTTTTTATTAATTAACCATCCTCTGGATTGTCCAATCTGTGATCAGGGTGGCGAGTGCCAGTTACAAGATTTGGCAGTTGGTTATGGTCGCAGCGCAAGTCGCTTTGAGGAAGATAAGCGTGCTGTGACTGATAAAGACCTTGGTCCATTAGTTAAGACTACTATGACCCGTTGTATTCACTGCTCACGCTGCGTGCGCTTTACTGATGAGATTGCTGGCTTTCAGGAATTAGGTATGAGCTACCGTAATAATCACGTTGAAGTGATGCCATTTATTGGTAAAACAGTTGATAGTGAGTTATCGGGTAACATTATTGATATTTGTCCAGTTGGAGCTTTGACTTCCAAACCATTTAGAGATACTGCACGTTCATGGGAATTATCGCGTCGTAAATCAATATCGCCACATGATGCTTTGGGTAGTAATATTCAGGTACATATTGATAAATACCATAAAGTAGTCCGGGTATTACCGTTGGAAAATGAAGCATTAAATGAATGCTGGTTATCTGATCGTGATCGCTTTAGTTATGAGGGCTTATACCATGAAGAGCGTCTTACACAAGCAATGATCAAGCAAGATGGTAAATGGATTAAAGTTGATTGGGAAACCGCACTTAATTACGCGGCGAAAAGTATCAATGGTGTCAAAATGGATCATGGTAGCGATGCAATTGGCGTGCTTGCTTCAGCAATTTCAACTACCGAAGAATTACATTTATTACAAAAAATGATGCGTGGCATTGGAGTTAGCAATCTTGATTATCGCCTTGAGCAGCAGGACTTTAGTTTGGATGGTAAGCAAGAAGGTACTAATTATCTTGGCAGCAGTGTTACTGATTTTGTAGCAAATAAATCAATCTTAGTTGTTGGTAGCATGCTTCGTGAAGAACAGCCCTTATTGACACAGCGTTTACGTCAGGCTGCAAAACATGAGTGCGAGTTACATCTGATTAACTTAAAGCAAGAAGATGTTAAAATTGAACTAAGTTCACAACTGACAGTTGATCCGCGTAAATTTGCTTATACATTAGGACAAATCTTAAAAGCAGCTTGTCAAATTAGTGGGAAAACTACGACTATTGATTTAGCACAAGTTGAAGTGTGTGATAAAACTAAAGCTATTGCGGAAAGTTTATTAAAGTACAATGGACATATCGTATTGGGTAGAATTGCACGCTCTCTAACGGATTATGCACAATTATTAGTTTTGAGTAACGAAATTGCTAGTGTAGTTGCTGGGAAGAGTGGTATTTTACCAAATCTTGCCAATGAACTAGGTGCTCAATTGGTTGGTTTTATACCATATCGTGCCGCATTCAATGGTTACTTTACTAAGGGTCTTAATGCTAGTCAAATGCTTGAGAACCAACGTAAAGCCTACGTATTACTGAATACTGAGTTAGAGCGTGATGCGTATAATACACAGTTAGCATTGGCTGCGTTAAACAAGGCTAAAACCGTTATAGTTATGTCGGCTTATATTAATGAAGATATGTTGCAATATGCTGATGTGATTTTACCGGTTACACCATATACGGAAACGGCAGGTTCTTATGTTAATATGCAAGGGACTTGGCAAACGTTTAATGGGGTAACTCGCCCGCTTGGTGATGCAAAACCAGCATGGAAAGTTATTCGGGTATTAGCAAATAAATTTAATTTGGATGGTTTTGAACAAGATAGTATTGAAGATGTCCGTTCTGAGTTAACTGGCTTGAAAGATACTAGCAGCTATTTGAACAATAGTACAAAATTTGATTCATTTGCAGTTGGCTTGCCAAAAATCTCTGGTTTAATTCGTTTTGGTGTGACTGGAATTTATAGTGGTGATAGCATTGTGCGTCGTTCCGCTTCACTGCAACAAACAGCATTGGCAAAATTACCAGTATTAACTTTAAGTAGTGAATTGGCAACTAAGCTAAATCTGGCTAATGGTAATGAGGCTGTAGTTAAGCAATCGCATGCGCAAAATAGATATAACGTTACAGTGTCTGAGCAGTTAGCCAGTGATGTTGTACTGTTGGCAAAAAATCATGATAGTATCAATTTTGCCGGTAGCTATGATGCTATTGAAATTAACGCGTAGTAAGGGTAGTCAAATATGATGGATTTATTACAACATTATTTAGGCCATGATTTGGGCTACGCCGTGTGGTACCTGATTAAGGCAGTTATTGTGATTGTGCCGTTAACATTGGTCGTGGCGTACGTTACTTTAGCTGAACGTCGGATTTTGGGTTTCATGCATGCGCGGATTGGTGCTAACCGGGTAGGTCCGCAAGGGATGTTACAGCCTTTTGCTGATTTACTGAAATTTGTCTTTAAAGAGATTATTATTCCAGCTAAAGCATCAAAAGCGGTATTCTTTTTAGCTCCTGCGGTAATTTTAATTTGTGCCTTGGCGACTTGGGCAGTAGTACCCTTTAGCCCTGAACTTTACTTTACCAATGTAAACGCTGGTGTACTCTATGTTACCGCAATTGGTTCATTGGGAGTTTATGGAATCATCTTAGCCGGTTGGGCAGGGAATTCTAAATACTCGTTCTTAGGTGGTATTCGCGCAACGGCACAAATGATTTCTTATGAACTAGCTATGGGTTTTGCGCTACTTGGTGTAATTATGATTTCAGGTAGTTTAAACTTTATTGATATCGTCAATAGCCAAGCTGGTGGACGTTTGGCTGGCTCAATTTTATCGTGGAATTGGATCCCTTTATTTCCAATGTTCTTGATTTATTTGATTTCAGGTGTTGCCGAAACTAATCGTGCCCCATTTGACGTGTGCGAGGGTGAATCAGAAATTGTTGCCGGGTTCCATGTCGAGTATTCAGGTACGCCATTTGCATTATTTATGTTAGCTGAGTACGCTAGTATGATTTTGGTATCAGCTTTAACTGTGATTATGTTCTTAGGTGGTTGGCTGTCTCCATTCCCGCAAAGTTGGGGTATTTTGGGGCAGCACTCTATGGCATGGTTAGTGGTTAAAGTTTTAATCTTGTTATTTGGCTTTATTTGGTATCGTGCGACATTCCCACGTTATCGTTATGACCAAATTATGCGTTTGGGTTGGAAAGTATTCTTACCAATTACTTTGGTGTGGATTTTTGTGCTTGGCGCGTGGATGGTCTCCCCGCTTAGTATTTGGCAATAAGGATACATACAATGAAAAGATTTTTTAAGACCTTCTTTTTAACTGAGTTATTCAAAGGAATGGCGGTTACCTGGCGCGTAATGTTGCGACCAAAGCCAACTATTTTTTATCCAGAAGAAAAAACTCCGTTATCACCACGTTTTCGGGCATTACATGCATTGCGCCGCTACCCTAATGGAGAAGAGCGTTGTATTGGTTGTAAATTATGCGAGGCAGTATGCCCGGCATTAGCAATTACAATTGATATTCATGAGCGTGATGATGGCACACGCCGTACTACCCGTTATGATATTGATTTGACCAAATGTATTTTCTGCGGCTTTTGTGAAGAGGCTTGTCCGGTAGATGCAATTGTTGAAACTCCGATCCATGAGTATCATGGCGAAAAACGCGGGGATTTATTTTACACTAAAGAAATGCTGTTAGCCATTGGCGATGAATACGAAAGTATTATTGCAAATGCTAAAACTGCAGATCATAAATATCGCTGATAAGAGGTCGTACAATGGATGTAACTAGCGTTTTATTTTATGTGTTTTCCGCAATACTGCTAATTAGTGGTCTGCGGGTAATCACTGCCAAAAATCCAGTGCACGCTGCACTATTCTTGGTATTAGCTTTTATTAATGCCAGCTGTCTATGGATGATGCTGGGGGCTGAGTTTTTGGCTTTGACCTTGATCTTGGTTTATGTTGGTGCAGTAATGGTATTGTTCCTCTTTGTGGTAATGATGCTGGATGTTGATCTTGAAGCAATCCGCAAGGGATTTTGGATAAATTTCCCATTAGCCTTGGTTTTGGGGGTAGTTGTTTTGATTGAAATGTTATTGGTGGTACTAAGAAATCCATTAATAACTACAGCAGTTAATGCTGATCCAGCTACTAATATCAGCAATTCAAATAAACTAGGGTGGGTTTTATATACCCAATATTCTTACCCCGTTGAGTTAGCTTCAATGGTGCTGTTATTAGGTTTAGTTGTGGCAGTTGCTCTAACTTTACGAAAATCGGAAAAAGCTGCAAAATATCAAAATATTAATAAACAGGTGGCAACTGATAGTAAAACTCGCTTCACCATGGTTAAAATGGATTCTGAAGTCGAAGATAAAGGAGATGCACAATGATTGGAATGACTCATTATTTGGTTTTATCGGCAATCTTGTTTGCTTTGTCGGTGATGGGTATTTTCCTTAACCGTAAAAATATCATTGTAGTCTTGATGTCAATTGAATTGATGCTCTTAGCGGTTAATTTCAACTTTATTACCTTTTCGTCTTTTTTGCATAATGTTGCCGGACAAATTTTTGTATTTTTTACTCTAACGGTGGCAGCGGCAGAGGCGGCAATTGGTTTAGCAATATTGATTATCTTATTCCGTAATTTGAGATCTATCAATGTGCAAGACATGGATCAACTTAAAGGCTAACAGGGGAGCGCTATGACTGAAATGAATTTATATTTAACGATTATTTTATCGCCCTTGCTTGCTTCAACGATAGTTGGTTTGTTTGGCTTCGCATTAGGGAAAAAAATTAGTCATTCATTGACTATTTTAGGAGTGTTAATCTCAACTATTGGTTCTTATTGTTTATTAAACAAGGTTCTTAATGGTGGCTTGACTTATGATGGTCCATTATATACTTGGTTAACCGTTGGTAGTCAATCATATTCAGTAGGGATTTTGGTTGATAGCTTAACTGCAACTATGTTGACTATTGTAACCTCAGTTTCATTGATGGTACATATTTATACCATTGGCTATATGGAACACGAAGAGGGTTACGAGCGTTTCTTTAGCTATATCTCATTGTTTACTTTCATGATGATAATGCTGGTAATGGCAAATAACTTCATCCAACTGTTCTTTGGTTGGGAAGGTGTTGGTTTAGTTTCTTATTTGTTGATTGGTTTTTACTTCCAACGTGAATCGGCTACTTTTGCCAATTTGAAAGCCTTTTTGGTTAACCGGATTGGTGACTTAGGTTTCTTATTGGGAATTGGTTTAGTTCTAGCTTATTTTGGTACGTTAAATTACGCTGAAGTATTTGCCAAATTACATGAAATTTCTGGTGTAACATTCTTAAATACTGGTTGGAACGCGATTACGGTTATTTGCTTATTACTATTTGTTGGTGCAATGGGTAAATCAGCCCAGTTTCCGTTACATGTTTGGCTACCAGATTCAATGGAAGGTCCGACACCAATTTCAGCATTAATCCATGCGGCAACGATGGTAACGGCTGGTATTTTTATGGTGGCACGTTTATCACCAATGTATAATATGTCAGAAACGGCATTGTCGTTTATCGCAATTATTGGGGCAATTAACGCCTTATTCCTTGGCTTACTTGGCTTAATTCAAAATGATATTAAACGGGTTGTCGCGTATTCAACTCTATCTCAACTTGGTTATATGGCGGTTGCACTAGGTTGCGGGGCGTACTCAGTTGGTATCTTCCACCTGATGACACATGCTTTCTTTAAAGCGCTATTATTCCTGGCTGCTGGTTCAGTAATTGTTGCTATGCATCACGAACAAGATATGCGTAAAATGGGTGGCTTATGGAAATATATGCCAATCACATACGTTGTAACTATTATTGGTAATCTGGCGTTGGCAGGGGTTCCTCCTTTTGCGGGCTTTTTCTCTAAAGATATGATTTTGGATGCAGCATCAAATGCACATGAACATCATATGTTTGGTAGTTCGTTTGTAGTATTCTGTGTCTACGCAGCCGTATTTGTGACTGCATGTTATAGCTTCCGTCAATTATTTATGACTTTCCATGGTAAAGAGCGTTTCCGTGAAGTTCATCATGATGATCATGGACATGATAGCCATGACGATCACGGTGGTCATGGGCATAGTGAGCCTAAAGAGTCACCATGGGTAATAACATTACCGTTGGTATTATTAGCAATTCCATCGGTGATTATCGGTTGGTTAGCCTTTGATAAATTTGTTCCGGGTGAATTCTTTAGTGGTGCAATTTACAATGCGCAATTCTTTGCTGAAGAAATTATTAAAGATCCGATTACGCCGATTGCGATGATGGCGCATAGTTTACATCAACCACCAGTGTACTTAGCCTTGGCTGGTATTATTGCGGCGTTTATTGCTCATAAATCTCCAGCCTTTGTTGCGGTGATTAAGACTATCTTTAAGCCGGTGATTTTTGTAATGGAACGTAAATATTTCATGGATGATTTATTCATCAATATCTTAGCTCCAATTGGGCGTGGTCTGGGTAAGATATTATGGTCAATCGGTGATATATTGTTAATTGATGGTTTGATTGTTAATGGTTCGGCAAGAGTTATTGCTGTATTTGCCAAGATTTTCCGTCGGGCACAAACTGGATATGTTAATAGCGCTGCTACCTATATGGTTTTAGGTGTGCTGATCTTATTAACGTTCTGTACCGGTTTAATTCTACACTAAGGGTGAAAAGAGAATGATGAGCTATTTATTAAGTTTAACAATATGGACGCCAATAGTTTTTGGTTTCATTACCTTAGCGTTTAATAAAAATGATTGTATGGCGCGCTATGTGGCGTTATTGGGTTCGTTAATTGCATTAGTGTTTTCGCTAATAGTTTTCCAAACCTTTGATCCACAACAAACTGCAATGCAGTTCAGTGAAAATTATGCTTGGGTACCAAGCCTGAATATTAACTATCACCTAGCGGTTGATGGTATTTCAATGCCATTTGTAATGTTAAATAATTTCATTACGGTATTGGTGGTGCTGGCTGGATTTAAAGTTATCAAACAAAAAGTTGCACTATATAATGCAATGTTTTTAATGATGACTGGTTTTATTAGTGGTTCTTTCTGTGCGCTAGATGCGGTTTTATTCTATGTATTCTTTGAAGCAATGCTGATTCCGATGTATTTAATTATCGGGGTATGGGGTAGCACTAATCGGGTTTATGCGGCGATTAAGTTTTTCTTATATACCTTGATTGGTTCGCTATTGATGTTAGTGGCATTGATTTATTTGTATAACCAAGCTAAGGGTAGTTTCGAAATTTTTGATTACTATCGTTTGCCACTGGCAATGAATGTACAGATTCTAATTTTTATTGCATTCTTTTTATCGTTTGCAGTAAAAGTCCCAATGTGGCCATTACATACCTGGTTACCAGATGCCCATCCGGAAGCGCCAACTGGTGGTTCGATGGTGCTGGCAGCGATTACACTTAAAATTGGTGGTTATGGTTTCCTGCGTTTTATTTTACCGATTGTACCAGATGCGTCTCGTGAATTAGCTGGGGTAATGGTAGTATTGTCATTGATCGCAATTGTATACATTGGTTTGGTGGCGTTAGTTCAAAAAGATATGAAAAAATTAGTGGCTTACTCTTCGATTTCTCATATGGGTTTTGTGACGTTAGGTTGTTTCCTGTTTGTCGGAGCTAACCTGAACACTTGGGCTCTGGAAGGTGCAATTACGCAAATGATTTCGCATGGTTTTGTATCTGCAGCAATGTTCTTTTGTATCGGTGTAATGTATGATCGCGTTCATTCGCGGAATATTGCAGATTATGGTGGTGTGGTAAATAAAATGCCCGTGTTCGCAGCCTTCTTTATGTTATTTGCAATGGCTAATTCTGGTTTACCTGGTACCTCTGGATTCGTTGGTGAATTTATGGTGATTATGGGGGCTGTTCAGACTAATTTTATTGCGGCTATCTTAGCTGGTGTAACTTTAATCTTAGGTGCAGGTTATACCTTGTGGATGTACAAACGGGTGGTCTTTGGTGCGGTAGCAAATTCACATGTGGCTGAAATGAATGACGTTAGCAAACGTGAGTTTTTGATTTTAGCATTATTAGCAGTTGCAGTATTAGTTATGGGTATCTATCCAGATCTATTTGTAGCAAAAATGCATGCCAGCGTGGGTCATTTAATTAACCAAGTTGCGCAGAGCAAAATTTAAGCATAGGGGCGAAAAAAGATGACTTATCCAAATTTGATTCCGGTATTACCAGAATTATTCATGGCGTTTATGATTATAGTATTGCTCTTGGCTGATGCTTTCACATCTGAGTCGCAAAAAGGTGTTAATCTTGTATTAACAATGGTTGCACTTATTGGATGTTTTGCTTTGCAAAAATATGTCGATCATGGTGTGACTGAGTTAACCTTTAATAATATGTTTATTTTAGATAATCTGGCTATGGGAACTAAGATGTTTACCTATCTGTTTTCATTTGTTGCGGTGTTATATATTAAACGTTATGTTAGTGATAAAAAATACCAAAGTGGAGAATTTTACGCAATTTTCTTATTTTCGGTACTTGGTATGATGGTAATGATTTCTGCTGATAATATGTTAATTTTATATGTTGGTTTAGAGTTATTCTCATTAGCGTTGTATGGTTTGATTGCGCTTTATCGTGATAATGTGCGTGCAACTGAAGCCGCAATGAAGTATTTTATCTTGGGCGCGCTAGCGTCAGGAATCTTACTTTATGGTATTTCTTTTGTTTATGGCGCAACTGGCGGACATTTACAATTGGAAGATGTTTTGCGTGCAATGTTAAGCCTTGGCGATAATAATACAGGTTTAATGACCTTTGGCTTGGTATTTATTGTTGCTGGTTTAGTGTTTAAGCTTGGTTTGGTTCCCTTTCATATGTGGGTGCCAGATGTTTATGAAGGCTCACCACTGGCGGTTGCGACAATTATCGGTAGCTTGACTAAGATTGCAGCGGTAGTGTTTGTAATTCGCTTCTTAATCGGTGGCTTGGTATTATTAAATCCAGCTTGGTCGATAATGCTATTAATCTTAGCTTGTTTATCATTATTTTTTGGAAATGTTATTGCAATTGCGCAAACCAATATTAAACGGATGCTGGGTTATTCAACTGTTGCACATATGGGGTTTGTCGCACTTGGTTTGGTGACAGTGAGTGTTGATGGCGTTTCGGCGACTATTTTCTATGTCGTAACTTATTCCTTAACTGCGCTAGCTGGGTTTGGAATTCTAACCATGCTCTCAAAAGGTGATTTTGAATGTCAAAGTCTGGATGATCTTAAGGGTTTAAGTAAGACTCATCCAGTAATGGCTGCCTTAGTAATGCTAGTAATGTTCTCAATGGCTGGTATTCCTCCATTAGTTGGTTTTTATGCGAAATTTAAAATCTTGGCGGCATTATTGGCTGCTGGTTATGTTGGTGTAGCAGTGTTTGCTGTAATCATGTCTTTGATTGGTGCATTCTATTATATCCGCGTAGTTAAGGTCATGTATTTTGAAGAACCGGTAAAAACTTTGGAAATGGCAGATGTCTGTGTGTTTAGTCGTTCAGTACTGTTAGTAAATGTAGCATTATTAATTATAATCGGCGTTTTACCTTCAGCGCTTATGATGTACTGTAATGCTTTAGTTTCTGGTTAATGTTTTTGTATATCTTTCATAAAAGCCACGCTATTAATAGTGTGGCTTTTGCCTTTTAAGAGCATGCTGAATATAGTATAATTACGGGAAATAAAAATTTAGGAATAAGCATGTTAAGTAAATATAAATCAATTACTGGTCGTAAAATTCGTTTTGCCTTAGTTGGCTGTGGTCGGATTTCAGCTAATCATTTTGGCTCTTTAGAGCAGCACAAAGAAGAATGTGAATTAGTTGCGGTTTGTGATATTGTTAGTGAGCGTGCTCGTGCTGCAGCTGAAAAATATGGTGCAATAGCTTATTCTTCGCTTGGTAAAATGCTTGAAGCTGGTGGTTTTGATGTGGTTATTTTAACTACCCCAAGTGGATTGCATCCAACTCAAACGATTGAATGTGCTGAAGCTGGCTATCACGTGGTAACCGAGAAACCAATGGCAACCCGGATGTCGGACGGCATTGAAATGGTTAAAGCCTGTGATAAAGCCGGCGTGAGATTATTCGTAGTCAAGCAAAATCGACAAAATGCAACGATTCAGATGGTAAAAAAAGCGATTGATGAAGGGCGCTTTGGGCGGATTTACTCTGTTGCGTGCAATGTATTTTGGACGCGTCCGCAAGAATATTATGATCATGATGCATGGCGTGGTACTTGGGAGTTTGATGGTGGCGCATTCATGAATCAGGCTTCACATTATGTTGATTTGATGGAATGGTTAGTTGGTTCGGTTGAGTCAGTACAAAGTTATACGGCAACTCTTGCACGGAATATTGAAACTGAAGATAGCGGCGTTTTGGCAATCAAATATCGCAGTGGTGCTTTAGGCACAATGAATGTCTCAATGTTAACCTATCCTAAGAATCTGGAAGGTTCAATTACATTAATTGGTGAAAAAGGTACAGTACGAATTGGTGGTGTGGCAGTTAATAAGATTGATCATTGGGAATTTGCCGATAAGCGTCCGGAAGATGATGAAATTCTAAATGCCAGTTATGCGACGACCTCGGTTTACGGCTTTGGGCATCCATTATATTATGCAAATGTGCTTGCTACCTTACGTGGTGATGAGTCTCCATTAACTGACGGTCGTGAAGGATTACGCTCATTAGAGTTTTTAATTGCGATATATATTTCTGCTCGTGATGGTAAAAAAGTATCATTACCATTAGTATATTAATGTAACTATTTACCTGTAACTGCCACAATATAGTGTGAGCAGTTGCATATTAATAAGGGGGAACGATGAGTAAATACAAAGGTATTATTTTAGCTGGTGGTAGTGGTACGCGCTTACATCCAGCCACGCAAGTTATTTCTAAACAGTTATTACCAGTTTATGATAAACCGATGATTTATTATCCCTTATCAATCTTGATGTTAGCCGAAATCCAAGAGGTTTTGATTATTTCTACACCGCAAGATATTGGTCGTTTTGAGCAATTGCTTGGTGATGGCAGCCAATGGGGAATTAAATTATCTTATGCGATACAAGCGAGTCCTGATGGTTTAGCGCAAGCTTTTTTGATTGGCGAAGAATTTTTGGCGGGGTCACCTGCGTGCTTAATCTTGGGTGATAATATGTATTACGGTAGCGGGATGACCGAGCTACTTATTTCAGCACAACACGCTGAAGGCGCGACCGTGTTTGCCTATCAGGTATCTGATCCAGAACGTTATGGAGTGGTTGAATTTGATGCCAATAAACGCGCGATTAGTTTAGAAGAGAAACCAAGTCAACCTAAGTCGGATTTTGCGGTAACCGGTCTTTATTTTTATGACGAGCATGTAGTTGCTAATGCTAAGCAAGTTAAGCCCTCTGCACGCGGTGAGTTGGAAATTACCGATCTTAATAAAATTTACTTGGAACAGGGTAAATTGAATGTGGTGACGATGAAACGTGGTTTTGCATGGCTGGATACTGGGACGCATGATTCACTGCTCGAAGCTTCTAATTTTATTCAAACCGTTGAACATCGTCAGGGAGTTAAAATTGCGTGTTTGGAAGAAATTGCGCTACATAAAGGTTGGTTAAGCAAAGAGCACGTACGCGAGAAAGTAAAGACAATGGGTAAATCAACCTATGCCGAATATTTACGGAGATTGGTTAAATAATGGAATTTATTTGTAGCGCAATTAAAGATGTAATCTTGGTTAAACCCAAAGTATTTGGCGATGAGCGTGGCTTTTTTATGGAAAGCTATCGCAAATCATTATTTCAGGCTAACGGAATCTTACCTGAGTTCATTCAGGATAATCATTCAAAATCGGCTAAGGGTGTCCTACGTGGTTTGCATTATCAACTAGATCCTAAAGCACAGGGTAAATTAGTCCGTTGTGTTAGCGGTGCTGTCTTTGATGTGGCGGTTGATATTCGTCGTGGCTCACCAACCTTTGGCAAGTGGGTTGGCTATGAATTGAGCGAAGCGAATAAGCAAATGCTCTGGATTCCGGCAGGATTTGCCCATGGCTTTGTGACGTTACAGGATAATACTGAGTTTCTTTATAAAACTACCGCAGAATACGCACCAGAATGCGATCGTGGTATTAAATATGATGATCCGGCGATTGGGGTTGAATGGCCTGAGATCGGAGAGTTGCTCTTATCTGATAAAGATCAAAAGCAACCGTTACTTAAAGATGCAGAGATTAATTTTACATACGGGAAAAAGGTTGAGCTATGACAAAAAAAACTTTATTGGTGACTGGTGGAGCTGGTTTCATTGGTTCGGCGGTAGTGCGGCAATTAATCAATCATAGTGATTATCATGTGGTGAATATTGATAAGTTGACTTATGCTGGCAATCTTGAATCGCTTAAAGAAATAAGTGATAATTCACGCTATAGCTTTGAACAAGTAGATATAGGTGATAAAGAAAATATTAGCCGGATTTTTAAATTGTATCAACCAGTCGGAATCTTGCATTTGGCGGCTGAAAGCCATGTCGATCGCTCAATAAGTGGTCCTGGTGAATTTATCATGACCAATATTGTTGGTAGTTATAATTTGCTCGAATGTGCTCGTGAATATTATAATAGTTTAACGGATAAGACTCAGTTTAAATTTGTTCATATTTCAACCGATGAAGTATTTGGTTCTTTGGGTGATAGTGGTTATTTCCGCGAGGATACCGCTTATGATCCACGCAGTCCTTATTCTGCATCAAAAGCCAGCAGCGATTTATTAGTTAGAGCTTGGTATCATACCTATGATTTGCCAGTGGTGATTACTAACTGTACTAATAATTATGGTCCATATCATTTCCCAGAGAAATTAATTCCGTTGGTGATAAATAATGCATTACAGGGTAAGGCGTTACCGATATACGGCAAAGGTGACAATATCCGTGATTGGCTGTATGTTGATGATCATGCCAAGGGAATTATATTAGCTTTTGAAAAAGGTCAGCTGGGTGAGAGCTATTGCATTGGTGGACATAATGAGCGAACTAATCTGGAGGTCGTGCAAACAATTTGCCGCTTGCTCGATGAGTTGCAACCACGGAATGATGGGCAATCATATTTGGAGCAAATAAGTTATGTTAGCGATCGTGCCGGGCATGATTACCGTTATGCAATGGATCCAACTAAGATTCAAAGTGAATTAGGCTGGCAGCCCGAAGAAAATTTTGATACGGGTATTCAGAAGACAATCCAATGGTACTTGGATAACCAACAATGGGTTAATCATGTTTTAAGTGGTGAGTATCAAAATTGGATTAATCTAAATTATACTCGGCGTCTTTGAATCCTGCACTTTGTCGTATTGCTAAAAAGACTCGTTGTGTACTCATCAGTACACCTCCTCGTCTTTGTTAGCAATACTTCGCGTTCAGGAATCAAATACTTTGAGTATATGTGCTTAGCTGATATAATGAATAGGAATAATAGTGGCAAAAATTGTAATTTTAGGTAGTAATGGGCAACTTGGTAGTGATCTTCGCAAAGTCTTGGTTCCCAATCATGAACTAATTAACTCCACTTCAGCAGATATAAATGCTGCAGCAGTGGATGTAAGTTCACAATTAGCGCCTTACTCAGATGTTGACTACATAATTAATTGCATTGCTACTACCAATGTTGATGGCTGTGAAGCAAATCCGCAGCAGGCATTTTTGGTTAATAGTGCATTTACGCTGCAGCTAGCGCAATTTTGTGCTGCTAACCAGATTACCTTAATTCATATTTCAACCGATTATATTTTTGATGGTACAAAACCTCATGCCTATTTGGAAACGGATCAGCCTAATCCGCTTAATGTCTATGGTTTATCTAAATACGCTGGCGAAATTGCAGTTAAGAATTATGCAGATAAATACTTTATTCTTCGTGTCTCGTCTTTGTTTGGCGTAGCCGGAGCATCGGGTAAGGGTGGTAATTTTGTAACTACAATGCTTAAACTATCACGAGAGAAAGACAGCTGGACGGTTATTAGCGATCAAATTACATGCCCAACACATACCTTGGATGTGGCGCTGGCAATTGAGGCGTTAATTAACCAGCAAGTAAGTGAGTGTGGCGTTTATAATTGTGTAAGTAGTTCTTCATGTAGCTGGTTTGAATTTACACAGGAGATTTTACGGCAAAGCGGACAGGATATAAATAAGGTAAAACCGATTAGTTATAAAGACTATGCGTTTAAAGCCATGCGTCCACAATATGCGATATTAGATAGTACAAAAATTGCGCGATATTATGTAATGCCTGATTATAAAAGTGCTTTGAGCGAGTATCTCTCTCTGGCTTAATGCTAAGAATTAAATTTATTAGAAAGAAAATGAAAATGCATAATCGAATTGTCTCCCTAGTCGGATTAGGCTATGTGGGATTGCCTGCAGCGGTTGCTTTTGGTAAACAGAAGCAGTGTGTTGGCTTTGATATTAATCCACAACGTATTTTGGAATTAAAGCAAGGGATTGATCGTACTGAAGAAACAACGTCTGCAGATTTAGCAGCCGCAGATATTTTGTATACTTGTGATATCAATGATTTAAAGAAAGCCGATTTTCATATTGTGGCGGTACCAACTCCGGTTGATGATGCTCATGTACCAGATTTGACTCCGGTAGAGCGGGCTTCAGAAACTGTTGGCAAAGCGCTGAAAAAAGGTGATATAGTAGTTTACGAATCGACGGTTTATCCTGGGGTTACTGAAGAAATTTGCGTACCTATTTTGGAGCGTGAGTCTGGGCTGCGTTGTGGTGAAGACTTTACTGTTGGTTTCTCACCAGAGCGGATTAATCCAGGGGACAAAGAGCGTAGTTTTACGACGATTCATAAAATTGTATCTGGACAAAACCAAGAGACCTTGGACATTGTCGCTGCGGTTTATGCTTCAGTTGTAACTGCCGGCGTGCATAAGGCCAGTTCGATTAAAGTTGCCGAAGCGGCTAAAGTTATTGAAAATTCACAACGTGATTTGAATATTGCATTTATGAATGAATTGGCGGTTATTTTTGACCGGATGGGTATTGATACCGAAGAGGTATTGCAAGCTGCAGGGACTAAATGGAATTTCCTTCCTTTTCGTCCGGGGCTAGTTGGCGGACACTGTATCGGTGTTGATCCATATTATTTGACTTATCGTGCCGAACAAATGGGCTATATTCCTCAGGTTATCTTGGCTGGTCGCCGGATCAATGATAATATGGGGCGCTATGTGGCACGTAAGGGAATTAAGCTGCTATTGAAAAATGGTTTGGATATCAGTAAGCTGGAAGCCGGAGTGTTAGGTTTTACATTTAAGGAAGATTGTCCGGATGTGCGTAATACTAAGGTTATTGATATCATTAAGGAACTAGAAGACTATAATGCTAGAGTTTATTGTTGCGATCCAGTTGCGGATGCGCCAGATGCCGAACATGAATATGGCGTTAAATTTACTACATTTGCCGATTTACCTCAAGTACCCATCTTAGTAGTGGCTGTTGCGCATAAAGAGTTTAAATCTTTATCGTTAGATGAACTATTAGCTAAAGTGCAACCTGGTGGTGTTATTTTGGATGTTAAGTCAATCTTGCCTAAAGAAGAAATTCGCGCCCGTGGTTTTATCCTGTGGCGCTTATAGTAGACAATAAAAAACTGCAATTTTATACACTGCAGTTTTTTTATTTTGCTAATCAACAGATTGTTTAGTAGCGTAAGCCAATATCAAACTGTACGCCCATTGAGTTTTGTTGAGCTGGAACATAACTATTAGTACTAGTATTATACGCATCACCATTTGGGGTAATCATGTCGTAGAATCCTTTAAGTCCTAGTTGCAATTGTGCTACCGGATTGATTTTAACCCCAATACTTGAGGTCGAACGCCAAGCATTAATTCCAAGTGCTGACTGATCATTCATTCCGGCTAATAATTGATCAGCATAGATTTGCCAGAAATTATTAATCGCATATTCGGCACGTCCACCAAAACCGTATTGAAGATACATATCTTGCGAAATAGCATTCATTATGCTTGAATTGCTGCGGACGTTATAACTATTCATATTCATAATGATACCTGCATTAGCATAAGGGATTATCTGAAAGCCACTATCAAAGGCTTGGAATCCATAACCAACATCAAAAGTTACACTTCCCGGAAAGCCAATATAAGTTGGTACGGTTGAGTTGACACGTCCTGCAGGAATATTTGTTTGGCTAATATTATTAATTAGCTGAGCATTAATATTTGCCCAAACATTATTATCAAATAAATGTGCAACATTGAAATCTATGTAATTTGACGAAGTTCCGATATTGGGAGCTGAGCCACCTTTATAGCTATTAGTAGAGTTAACCCAACCCATACCTAAGCTATAGCTATTATCAAATGCCGCTAGTAATGAATTTGGCAGGCTAGTAGTTGTTGAGCTGATGTGACTTAAACTACTCATTAGCTGATCATTGTTATAGAGGTAGGCAAAATTAAGCATCCCTCCGAAGCTGGTTTGAGCAGTATTTTGATAGGAATAAGTAATCGCATTATAGCCAACCGAAGTATCAATCAAATTAGTTTGATTGTACATTCCTTGTAAACCAACTTGAAAGTAGGGAGTAACATTATATTTTATCCCCAATAATGTGGTATATGACATAGCACTTTGGTTATAAACATTAGGATTATTAGCATTGGGATCTTGCAAATAACCGATAGATTGATCCAAGTAAATACTTGCATCGCGAGCAAAGGCATATTCTAAGCGAGCACCACCGCCATACATGTTTAGATAGCTTTGAGTAAAAGTATTCTGTGCAACCGACATTCCGTTATAATTTAACATTCTTCCCATGGTTAAATAGGGAATAACCTGAAAGCCTTGAGTGGAAGCACCGCCCCAATTAAACGAATAACCAGCTTTGGCACTGAGGCTGGCTGGGAAACCAAATTCTTGGGTATTATCGCTAAATCCAGCCCCACCCGGGCTATTTTGATTGGCCTTGAAGGTAAAACTACCATCAATGGCAAACCAAACATTGCTATCAAATAATTGTTCAAGATGTAAGTTTAAATTACTGGCAGTAGTAGTAACATTTGGACCAGCATAATCTGGATTATAGGCAAATAATGAATTATAGCTGTAACCTAAGGCAATTTGATTGTCTAAACCTTGAAACAAGGCATTTTCTTCAGAAGCAAATGCGTTCTGGATTCCCAAGATGCTTAAAGCAGAAGTTAAATAAAAGATTTTTTTAATCATAAACCTTGTTCTTATAGATATAAAAAATGGACATTATTGCTAATGTCCATTTTATCAGATTATTTTACAGTAAGATTAGTTTACTGCGAAAGATACGGAACCGCCAGCGGTAGCAGCAACTGCAGTTGCACCACTAGTTGAACCATTGTATTTCACTGTAACTGCACCAGATTGACCAGACAATGCTGTATTAGTCCAGGCAGTTGCACCAGTACGAAGTACATATACTGAACCATTAGTTGTACCAACCCATACATTACCAGAAGCATCAACATAAGATGATTGGATAGCTGAAGGGCTAGGTACATTAGTAAATGTAACTTGAGTAGTACCATTAGTAGTAGTTTGTGCAGTAGTAGAAGTTGTATTCAAGAAACCGCTACCAGTTGGAGTACCATTTACGTATGAACCAGTAATACGGTAAACGTTAACTGCAGTACCAATAGTACCAACATTCCAGTAACCTACTAAAGTATTCCCAGTATTTAATGTTGCAGGGAAACCAAAGCTATTAACATTACCCGCAGTATATTTACCAGCAGGAGCTTGAGAAGATAGATTTGTAACAGTAGCATTTGCACCACTTACCACACATACTGAACCAGATGCGGTACCAAAACTTAGGTAATTCGTACCTTGTGTTTTAGTTGCATATACAGCAGAAGCCGCACCACTTGCTCCTGAACAGCGGCTGATTGAGAAGTTAACTGATGTAGCAGTTGGATTTGCAGTTAGCACAACTAGGCTTTCAGCAGTTCCAAATACTAAACCGTGCGGGAATGCGGTAGCTGATTCTACACTAAGAAGGTTTGTTTTAGGAACTGATGATGGATATGTATATGATTCAAAGCTAGTTGAAGTAGCTAGTAATGATTGACTTTGTGTACCTGATGGAGTTAAAACATAAGTTATTGTATTTGAGCCACTTGGTACGCTAACTAAAATATTGTTAGCACTAGTTGCTACTACTGTGTTAGCAACGCCTGCTGCAGTAATTGCCGCAGTTACAGCTGCATCCATGGTGTAAGTAACATAAGCAGAAGTTCCTGGTAATGCGATTTGGTTTTGACCAAGGTTAATTGCAGCACCAGAAGTTCCTTCAGATAACGCTGAACCATCTGGTGGTGTAAGTTGAGATGCAGCTGGTGCTGCTGGAGCCGGTGCTGGAGCTGGGTTGCTACTGCTACCAGATGAACAAGCAACTGCCGCGCCACCAACTAAACCAAGAGCCAATAAATTAACTAAAATTTTCTTCATGGAGTATTCCCTAAAAATATTAATACTGTGAACAAGCGTAAAGTTTGTGAATTAAAAATTTATAATTCTGAGTTGAAATTTTAGCATACTAGTTAATAATTAGTTAAAAATTTTGATTAGAGATGGTGATAATACAGCTACCTACGCTTTTGTTGTTTATGCTGTTGTTGCTATTTGCAACAGTGGTGGGTGGGTATAGGTATCTTGTTCCAATGCTTTTATCCTTTCTGCGTTAATCGTAGGTTTGTTTAATCTTTGTATCCCCTTTGCGGTAAAATAATGCTATAAAATATTTTATAGGATATGTATATGTTTAAAGATGTAGTTGCCCGCGAGTATAATTATCAGGATGTTTATCTGCGTCCACGTCATACTTTGGTGAATAGCCGTAAAGAATGTGATACCTCGGTGGTTTTTGGTGGACATAAATTTATTATGCCAGTTTATCCATCCAATATGAAATCGGTAGTTTCTGCTGATACTTGTGAATTTATGGCGCGTCGTGGCTGGTTTTATACTATGCACCGCTTTAATATTGATCAAGTTGAATTTGTGCGCCATATGCAAGAAAATGGTTTGATTGCATCGATCAGTATTGGAGTTAACGATGATACGATTGATCAGTTGAAACAATTGCAGGTTGCCGGACTAATGCCAGAATTTATGACCTTGGACATCGCAAATGCGTGGTGTCCTAAAGCTGAGAAAATGATTAAATATGTCAAAGAGCATTTTAGTTCATTTCTGATCGTGGGTAATATCGCCTCACGGGATGCGGCAGCTGAGATTCATGCTTGGGGTGCGGATGCGCTTAAAGCCGGGATTGCCGGAGGTAAAGTTTGTATCACCAAAAATAAAACTGGTTTTCATCGCCCGATGGTGAGCACGGTACTTGATTGTGCTAGTTACACTTATGAGGCTGGTGTACCGTTGATTGCCGATGGTGGCGTGGTTGAACATGGTGACGTTGCCAAGGCTTTTGCTTGTGGGGCTACGATGGTTATGGCGGGCAGTTTATTTGCAGGTTACGATCAATCTGCTGGAAATATTATTGAGGTTACCCTGGATGGGCGCTCATTGCCGCGGGCATACAAAGAATATTATGGTTCGGCATCGCAGTACAATAAGGGTGAATATAAAAATGTCGAAGGTAAAAAAATCTTGATTGATTATCGTGGCAATATGGAGCGTTTACTAGTTGAACTTCAGGAAGACTTACAATCTTCAATCAGTTATGTTGGTGGAACAAAAACTGCTGATTTGATTAATGCAGAAATTATTGTGATTAACTAACAATATCATACTCCCTGAATATTAGATTTTATATTATATTTCAAAAAAACCTGACGTGGGCATTTGTGTCTGATTATTTTTTAGCAGTGCTCCACGTTCATGAATTTATTGATAGACATTAGACTAATTTGCTGCCTTGTGCTTTGCTAATATTTTTTGGCGAATTTGGTGAATATCAGTATAATTGGCATAATGTGGTAAACGGTATAGCCCATATATATTGAAAATCACCAGAATAAGTATATAAAAAACAATTCCAATATAAAACACCAGATGATGAGAGAAATAAAGGTGTGAGCTCAGTAGTAAATGACCTAGAGCAATACTAATCAAAGGCATGAAACCCGCACAAAATATATAACCCTGTTGGTTAGCAAAACTCATTCCGGCTAGCCTAACTGCCGAAGGAAAGAGACCTGCCATAACTCGTTGGACTAATAAAGTAAAACAACTACTAAGCGTTGATATTGCAAGAATTGTTATATATACAAATTTATTGTAATGAAATGACATTGCCCACAAGATTATACCTGGAAACAAAAGTGTTACACAGATAAAAAGCTGTCGCGGCGCATTATGAAACGAGCAGAATCGGTTAATTAAATATGCAGCTATAGCGCCTAGGATGCTGGTAATAAAAATCACGCGACTAATATTCAGCAAGCTGTAATTTAGAAAGTGATGCATCGTAAATGGAATAAAAATTAAGTACAATAGCATGACTGCTCCACGGAGTCCGGCTAAACCAATTGCGATAAATGTTTGAGAGGGGTAATAATTGAATAGCTTATAGACCGGAATAATATTACGGTGACAGTGTTCCTTATCAACTGGTTCAGCAAACTTTAGGCGAACTAAATAAATAAGCAAAGCAAGAATTGCACCGAATATAAATGGTAGTCGCCAAGCATACTCTTGAATTTGGCTAGGGCTAAATCCATAATTAAGTATGCGATTTACCACAATTGCCAAAAACTGTCCGATTTCGTTTCCTGCCAAAATGCCTAATGCGGCAAATGACATGCTTTGTGGTAATTTAATTTTTATATGATCTAATTCTGCCTGCATCTCAGCACCACAAGCAAGGCCTTGTATGACTCTTGCTGCACCAAGGGTTAGCAATGGCATCCACCATATAGACGACGTGACATGGGTTGGAATTAGCCCCATGGTTAATGTTGAAATAACCAGCATTAGTGTAATTCCGCCATCTACCAAGCGTAGATCTTGGACTGGTGCAATTTTGCTGTATAGATGCATTCCGAGTGGGTGCATGATATAGCCAATGATAAATATTGAATATAGTATTAAGATGTTATTGTTATTTAGCGAATTGTTACCGAAAATATCTTTGATAAAATAATTGGTCATGAATCCAAAGACGATGAAGTCATAAAACTCTAAAACGCTACCCAACGATGCCATGAAAATTGCTTTTCGTTCTCGTGGCGATAAGCCAAGCATAAATAGCGTTCGAATATTATTTACTATCACTATGAAAGTACCACTTGAAATTTATGGTTTTATATTTTAGATCTTGCTACATGGTAGAAATTAATTTCTTGTATTTGATTTATCGGTTTTTATCATGTAATAAGATTTTATCGGCTATTTGGTTCGTGTAACTGTTAGTACAAAGTAACATTAAAATGTTTGGCTACGCTCAGCATGCTATTCTATGCATATTATATCATTCTAAAATGTTTTTAATAATATTAATCAGTCTAAATTGCTGCACTTAAAATTAATTTTTTTGATAATATTTTATGTGATCAGGGCGGTTATTTTAACAAATTCAATCACTCAAAAATAAGCAACCCTATTTTATCAAGCACAAGGCTATAAATATTTGTTGGTAATTTTTCCTTAAATTCTGCCTCGCGCTTTTGCCAATCTAGATTTTTAACCTGATCAGTTAGTATAACTCCTTTAGTCGTGGTGTTGGATAATTCAACTTCAAAATAATATCCTTTTTTCTTGCTAGTTATTGGGCAGATAATGCATAGGTTAGTCTTTTGATTGTACTCAATTGGTGATAACACTAATGCGGGGCGCATTCCTGCCTGTTCTCGTCCCGCTTGAGGATTAAAATTAAGCCAGATAATATCGTAGCGGTCAGGCACATACTTAGTCATGCCATACCTCGCTATCCAGCTCATCAATATTGACTACGGTTAATTGCTCAGGGGTAAAGTTTGCTAATGCTTGCCGAATAATGTCGCGGTTATTAACCTTTATTGGCTCAATTACCACTTTATTATCAATTATGTTAATATGCACTCTATCCCCACTATGCAAATTTAATTGCCGGGTTATAAACGCTGGCAATCTCAACCCCATTGAGTTACCCCATTTTGTTATTGCTATGTCCATAATATTTACCTCCATTTAGATATACATTGTATATCACTACCGTGTAAATGTCAACAACAATTCATAATCACTATCAAACTTCATCAATAGCTTGTTGTCAAGATAATTATTTGATTCAAACGCAATTAAATTATGGATTTTGTGCTGTAAACACATTTATGTCTAGGTGGATTGCATTTAAGCTTCTTGGCACAAGTCGTACAAATAGAGAAAGTGAAGGCAAAATCTGTACAAAGTCGGCTGGTGAACGTATTCACCAATTTAGGCTCATTAGTCGCACTTCCTACATTCAGAATAGTCGTTTGCTGAATTTTAATTTTTGGTATTATCAAGTAGTTCTTTACCAATAATTTCTAGCTGTTCAATTCTTGTACTAAAATAATTATTTTTGCTAATATGAGACAATGCCTTATTTAATTCTCTCCTGAGAAGCAAAACATAACTAATTGTTATGTATTAATTATTTAAGCATTAACACATTTAACCAAATTAAACCCAAATTCCTGTGCCCGTTTGGTTAAATTTTTAATTGAGCGCTCTTTATATTTACGCTCATAATATTCATTGCCTTTTTCAACATAACTTTCGCCATGTTTTAGTAAACTATAAAATAAACAAGCTAGTTTTCTTGCCGTTGCAGTTATGGCTTTTGGTGCTCCGGCATGAGCTTTTATTTTACGGTAAAATGAACCCAATGCTGTATTCTTGGTTTTCCCGACCGCTACAGCAGCCATTCTAAAGACTCCAGCCGCTCGACTATTCACTTTTCGGGTTCGACTAGATAAAATCTTGCCACCAGTTATTTTATTTGCTGGGCTTAATCCTAGCCAGGAAGCAAAATGCTTCTCACTTGGCCACTTATTTGGGTTTACTCCAACTTCCGAAATCAGCGTTTCCACACTCAAGGTTCCCAAACCTGGAACTTTGGTTAAATCTACCCCAGCCATTTTAGTTAGCTCTTCTTTTAGATTGAATGGCTTATTTACACCACTATCACCATCATTATGTTCGTTCAGATAGTTATTTATTTCTTGCTCACAATCATCAATTAACTGACAATAATATTTGTACAAGTCCAATTCCTGCTTGAGCGTAAATAAATGTTCTTTTCGATAATTACCCTTTAATGATGCCGCTATCGTCTCTTCATTATTATGTACCCGGTTATTTCTCATTGCTGCTAATTTATTTGGATCTCGTTCACCATCTACTATCGCTTGAACAATCTTCAAACCGGTTATTCCAGTTATATCGCTGATAGCTTTATGCAAATGAATATTCATTTGTACCAAAGCTTTTTGCATCCGCTGAATATGCACTGCCGCCCCTTTTACTAAGTTATCACGCTGACGCATATAACCACGTAATATACAAGTCTCATCATCCGGTCTAAATGAACCATGTAATAGCCCATAAGAATGTAACTGTTGAATCCATTGGCTATCTTTTACATCGGTTTTACGACCAGGTACCGCTTTAATATAACGCGCATTTACTAGCAAGACTTCAAAACCATGTGCGCTGAGAATGTCATACAATGGAATCCAATAAACTCCGGTTGACTCCATTGCAACCGTGGCTACACCACATTCTTTTAACCACACAGATAACTCTTCTAGATCTCCAGTAAAACATCTAAATTTTCTAACTCGAGGCTCTGCTTTACCTTCTGGTACACAAACATAATGATATTCGGAACCAACATCTATTCCAGCCGCATTAGGATTAATTATCTGTAGAGTGCTCATTTTAGTATTCCTTATAAATAAAATCCAAATCAGGCCTGATAAGACAAATAAATTACAATCTCCTGAACGGGATAACTCATATTTATGAGCTTCACCAATGCTAATAACGTCAATATCAGAATCAGACTCCTATACGGGTAATAAACACCAGTGAGAAACCGACCATAACTGTCTGATTTGAATAATATACTCTAGCACATCTTCAATTTAAAGCGCTACATGTTTCTCTTTGCTAATACTTGCCGTTAGGCGAGACACAGACTCCTATTACCAAGGATTTATGTAGTAGTCCCTACCTGTTAAGTTAATTCGATTTTTAGCAGCGTGTTCAAGGAGTTTTTTGATTTCTGAGTTAAATTCATATTTAGACAAAGCTTCGTACTGCGCTGGGTTAAACTCTAGTCCTAGCGGGTTATTTTGAAAGATAATCGTGTAGATAAGACTATTTTTACTTAATAAATTATTGTTTATTGTTTCACGAGCATATACAGTATAAGTATAATTTACTTCATCCCCCCAATTATTGCTTAATTGTAAAATTAGATCACAGGCTTGATACAAAAATAAACTATCATTAAATAATAAGCTTATATCCTTAAGTTCCGACACTCTTTTTTTAATTAAGTTTAAGATATTTGTATCATCGTTATCTGGGATAGCTGAATGGATAAAACTATCTACTTCAACAACATCAACATGATTTTCACGTGTTTTTCTATTAAATTTCAAAAGAGCACAAATAATAAGACAATCAAAAGATTTATTTTTATCAACGGGTATTAGGCTATCAATTGGATTTCCAAGTTTTATATACAAATATAAGAAAAATCTGATACATTCTATTCGCTTGATATATAAACCTTGAATATGTTTAATTGAGAAATTATCACGCTTATTTGTTAGTCTGGCAGAATCGTTTTGATTAATTGTATTTTGTAACCAATTTGATAAATTAAAAATCAAATCAGTAAAATCAATATTCTTCTCGGTTAAGTAATGTTTGAATTCTTCAATATTATTTAATGCCCAAGAAAAGTCTGACCAGTAAAAAAATTCAATATTATTAACAATATTCTGACAATAATCATTTATGCTATTTGTTTGTGCGTTTAGAATGGTTTGCTTAATTAAATTATTTTGAGAGTAAGTGCCATTATTGTAAGGCTTGACTAGTCGTTTCAGCTCACTTTCAATAAGTTGTCTTAACTCTTTTTGACTAACGCTATAAATATGATTTAATATGTTAATACCTTTGTCAACATATACAGTATATAGCTTTCCACCCTTATTTTCATCATAGAGCGGTCTTAAGTCAAAATAAAATCGCAAAGAAATACTGAATATAAAAATATCTACATCTAAAGGTCTGCTTCTGATTATATCGTCAGAAATAAATCGAGGTATTTGTTTCTCTAAAAATTCAATTAATTTATCTTTTTCTCTAAAAGAGGCAATATTGTCTGCAATATGGTGTATTATTTTAGCAGTTGGGAGCTTCAATATTGAACTATTATTTCTCTGGATACCTACAACCCACACGTATAAATCATCAAATAAAACAGCTCTCGGTAACCTATATTGAGCATCATAAAATTTTTGCAAGAAAATATGCGGTTCATATATGTTTATTAACTTATAATTGTGTAAGACTACATCTTCATCATAAAATATTATTATTTTAAAGTTAATTTTTGCTTTTCTAAAAGAATCTCTGATTATTAGGATTTCATCAAATAATAACTTCATTGACTCTGGACTTAGTCGATCAATTTCATCAATTAATATGATTAAGTTCTTTTGTCTAAATTTGATTGACTCTAAAACTTCAACGTGTGACTTTCTGGGGAATAACCCAGTGATAACTGTTAATAATTTATTTCTCTTCCAAAATGTTAAAATGAAAATTAAAAAACTAATGAGTAATTTATTACCAAAGATTGGATTTTGTGTTGGGACAAATCCAAGAATAATGCCAAATTCAGAGATTAAATCATTTAATTCAGGAAGTTTGCTTATTTTACTGATTAAAAAGCCTCCAATGCCAACAATGAAAAGAGACCAAATTTGTGAAGTAGAAATAGATTGAGCAGCACTTTCTTTTTTTAACTGTGCTGCTGCCTTCAGTTTGTTTCTTGTGCAAAAATTCCATCTGCTCAACGGTTTTGCAATAACATTATATAGCTGTGAAGTTACTTGGCTAGTTTCTTCATATTGTAAAGCATCATAGACTGCGGTAACAGTCTTGTCGTTGTTTCTAGAATTAATTAATTCCAGCAGTTTTTCTTTTATTGTAGATTTGCCAGTTCCCCAAGAGCCAATGATTGAAAATATTCCACTATTATTGTCTTTTAAATACTCGTCATAGAAAGATTTAGCATTTTTTTGAGATATAGAGACATCTTTTTTATCCATCATTTAGCAAATCTCCAAATTTGTAATGCATATAATATGTTGTAGCATGGTTCAATTAGTAATAAGACAAAGACTATTATTGTTTAGCTCTACTGAATTAAACTAAACTCAAATCTTCCGTGGTGCTAACATGATGATAGCCATGCCATGCCAAGCAATGCAACGCACGCCCTGCTATATCCCATACTGTAGGCGAATACCATCGACTAGCCACAGCTAGACTATAGCTCATTAATATCTACCGTAAAAAAAATTTACTGGTTTATCGTTGGTTTTTTAAGCTGATCGGGGTTTGCTATCATGAAAATACCTTAATCTGAGTAGCTAGAAACAGCTCAACTTGCTTTTCCAAGTCTATTAGAAACCCAAGATTTAACGCACTATATACATTGCGATGTTTTTCATCTATCGTTATATTTGATGGGAATTCAGCAATTTTTTTGTGTGATACCTCACGCATCAAATCTCTGTTAGCACTTTCGATTGACAACCTCAAACTTTGTAAATGTTCAACAAAAATTTGTTTTATATCCTTAATTGGACTAAATAATTCAGAAAGTATTAAAGGCTTAATTTTATTTATGGCATTACTAATTTCATCAAACTGAGTGCTTTCATGGCCAATGGAACTATTTAATACCTTAAGATATTTAATTTTGATTTTCCATGAAGTAACATGCTCATTTTCAAATAACTTAATTTGCTGCAATAGTACATCAGATTTATATATCATGTCTTCTAAATTACTGATATTCATTTTTGGGGGTGGTGAGCTATTAATATACATTAGTGCAGTAGTAATAAAGTTACTTAATCCCATTTTAAAAATAATTATATCGGAGTTTATTAAATCAATGAATTCAATAAGCTTAGCAAATACTTCATTATCTTTCTTTTGTCTCCAGTATCCATCATAAGCCACCCAAGCAAATACTACTACAGCAATAGCGCCTATAGCACTACCTAAACTTAATATATTAGATAAGCTTATACGGCTATTTTGCCATGATAAGCCAGTATAATAGTGCTTGATCGTTATTATCCCAACCACCGATAACGCCCACACCCCGACAATACAAGCCAAAAACCCAAGCCAAGACTTATTTCTCTTAGCCCAATTTTCAATGATGCAGTCTGCTGCCATAATAGTACCTTAGTTTAAAATGATCGATGGTTAATCGTTAATAGATTTATATTGTTCTTTTATCTGCTCAATAATCCAATATATCTCGTTGATCATATTACTTATTTGCTGCTCAACTTGCTTGTGGTAATCTAACTCTTTGGTGCTAGCATGATAATAGCCATGCCAAGCAATGCAACGCACGCACCAGCTATATCCCATACTGTAGGACGGATACCATCAACTAGCCACAGCCATAATATCGCGACACCGATATAAACACCACCATAAGCTGCATAGATTCGCCCTGCTGCTGTCGGGTGCAAAGATAATAGCCAAGCAAATAATACTAGTGATAGCGCTGCAGGAATTAATAATACCGGGCTTTTGCCTTGGTTTAACCAAAGGTAGGGTAGATAGCATCCAACTATTTCGGCTATTGCCGTGAAAACAAATAAGATTAAGATTTTAATCATGTAGGTTACAATCAGATAAAAAATACTTGGCACTATGAGATTATCCAAACGCCTAGGCAATACCTCTTTTAAAGCGGTTTTTATTAGTTCATCCAACTTGTTGTATGTTTTTTGGCTTTAATTTTAAACGCTAGGCTATAGCTTGTTAGTATTTTAACGGGGTGGGTTACACCCCGCTAAATAGTGAGGGCTACATATCGCTGTATTGCGGACCTGAGCCAGCTTCAGGAACAGTCCACGTGATATTTTGTCCGGGATCTTTGATATCACAAGCCTTACAATGCACACAATTTTGTGAGTTAATTTGCAAGGTTGGTTCACCGTGCTGTTTGACAATTTCGTATACGCCTGCAGGGCAGAATTTAGTCTCTGGCGCAGCATAGTCCATCAAATTAAGCTTGATAGCTTGATAATGATCTTTGAGCACCAAATGTACTGGCTGGCTGTCATCGTGAGTTAGATTTGCCAAGTGAACTGATGATGCTTTATCAAAACTTACTTTATTATCATGCGGTGGATACGTTAAGGGAATAAATTTGGATTTATGCTGTGTTCGTTGATGATCGGCATGTTTGATCGATAATGTCCACGGAGCATTGCCACATAAGATATATTTTTCAAACGTGGTATAAATTAATCCGATAATTCGCCCATATTGAAACGCTGGACGGATATTGCGAACGGCTTTGAGATCTTTGTAGAGCCAACTAGCTTTGAATAGTTCGGCGTAAGTATTAGCAACTGTTTTTTCATGGCGAATAGCATCCATTACGGCTTTTGCACCAAGCATTCCGGATTTCATTGCATTATGCACCCCTTTGATTTTTGGTATATTTAGGAATCCAGCACTATCGCCAACCAAAATTCCACCTGCAAAACTTAGTTTTGGTAAAGCTTGCAATCCACCTTCGACAACAGTACGCGCGCCATATTCCAAACGTTCACCATCTTCTAATAAATAGCGAATTTCTGGGTGTTGTTTGAAACGCTGAAATTCTTCGTAAGGATTAAGGTATGGATTTTTATAATCTAGAGCGGTAACTAATCCGATTGACAGCAAATTATCATTTAAGTGATAAACAAACCCACCACCATAAGTGCTTTTATTTAATGGATAGCCAATAGTATGCAATACGCTGCCGAGAGAGTGTTTTTTGCTGCTAATGCGCCAAATTTCTTTGATTCCCAGACCATAGGTTTGTGGTTGTGAATCTTTATCCAAAGCAAATTTGGCAATGATTTGTTTACTAACTGAACCACGACAACCTTCGGCAAAAATAGTTTGTTTGGCACGGATTTCAATTCCCATTTGATAATTGGCAGTTGGTCGTCCTAAACGATCTAGTCCCATATCTCCGGTGATGATTCCTTTGACAGTGCCATCTTCAATGATTGCTTCTTTGGCGGCAAACCCGGGGTAAATTTCCACTCCGATTGATTCGGCGTATTCGGCGAGTTTGCGACACAGCTGACTCAAGCTGATAATATAATTACCGTCATTGCGCCAATCACGTGGAATTGGCATAGTATAGCTTTTTTGTGCGCCCATAAAAGCCAAACGTTCATGTTTAACTGCGGTAGTAACTGGAAAATCAAGCTCTTGCCAATTGGGAATTAATTCGTTTAAACCACGTGGGTTCATTACGCAGCCTGAAATAATATGTGAACCAACCTCGCTACCTTTATCCAAGATGCAAACGCTAATTTCACTACCATTTTGCTCAGCTAACTGTTTGAGGTGAATTGCACTTGCCAAACCAGCAGGTCCGGCACCAACAACGACTACGTCGTATTCCATTACATCACGTTGTACTGTCATGCTTATTTAACCTATAACGCTGGAGACCGCGTGTTCTGCAAGCTGTCGTCCAGTTTTTTCTTCAATAAAACTCATCAGATAATAGCATAATTCTTTACAGTTTTCACCAGTTGCGCCGGAGATGGTAAAAATACGTGTATAATCAGTATTAGTATTATGTTGTTTGAAACGAGTGATGAAATCATTGATGATTTGTTCACGCTCTTCTTCCAGAATCAAATCAATTTTATTGATAACCAAATAGCGTGGCTTAGCGTATAAATCATCAGCATATTTTTCTAGTTCATGCGCAATCGCAACTGCTTCAGCAACTACGTCGGTTGCTTCATCCAATGGTGCAATATCCACGATGTGCAACAGTACTTTGGTGCGTTGCAAGTGTTTAAGGAATTTGTGCCCTAAGCCTAAGCCATCCGCAGCACCTTCAATTAATCCCGGAATATCGGCGATTACAAAACTACGTTCCGCATCTACCCGAACTACACCTAAGTTAGGGTGTAAAGTAGTAAATGGATAATCAGCTACTTTGGGTTTTGCTGAAGAAACGGCACGAATAAAGGTTGATTTGCCAGCATTGGGTAAACCAAGTAAACCAACATCTGCCAATACTTTTAATTCTAAACGAATGTTTAAACGTTCACCAGCTTCACCTTTAGTGGTTTGGCGCGGGGCACGATTGGTTGAGGATTTGAAATGAATATTTCCCAACCCGCCTTTACCACCTTTGGCAACTACCAGTTCTTGCCCGTTGGTTTCTAAGTCTGCCATTACTAAACCAGTATCTTCATCAATAATCGTTGTGCCAACCGGAACTTTTAAATAAATATCTTCACCTTTGTGTCCGTAGCAATCTGCACCGCGTCCATGTTCACCATTTTTAGCCGCATAGCGTTTAACAAAACGATAATCAACCAGTGTATTTAGATTGTTATCAGCAATCATAATTACCGAGCCACCTTTACCGCCATCACCACCGTCAGGACCGCCATTTTCGATATATTTTTCACGACGGAATGACATACAACCGTTACCACCATTACCAGCGATTATTTCGACCCTGGCTTCATCTATAAACTTCATAATTTCTTTCTGATTTAAGTATATTTCTTGCGCTGTTACTAATTTGAGCAGAGCAAATAAAACTATTGGCTATAATTAACTTCGCGATTTTATCATAGATTAATAATTGATAGAACTTATTAGCTATAGAAGTTAATCCGTAATTTTATCATAAGCGATTAATCATACATTTATTTACCCTATGTGCTTAGTATCATATCTGGTAAATTTATCTAATATTATGTTTTAATATCACAAAAAAGATATAATTACTTACTTAGCTTTGATTATAATCGGAGTCTGTTATGAAATTTAGGCAAAATATTCTAACTTCTCTATTGGTTAGCTTAATTACAATTTTTACAGTTAATGCGGAAGAGTGTAACTACCAGCAGTCAGTTAATAGTGATTTTAGCTATCGAGATAGTCTGCCACAATATTCAAGTCCTAATTATAGGGATAGCTGGGGACCAAGACCTGTTCGCTATCCAGCTCCGCAAATTCCATCTGCTTGTGATCCGGTAAAATGGCAGCAACAGAGAATTATTGCCGTTGCCGAGAAATATATTGGCCTACCCTACAAGCACCACCATGTACCTGAATTTGATGATGGCGCTGGAGCTGGACTTGATTGTTCTAATTTTACCTCATGGGTATATAACTACGGTCTTGGTATAAAAATTAATAGCGATATTACCAAGCAAGCAAATACGGCAGGGCGAGTGCTCGCGCCAGAAGAAGCTTTGCAACCGGGAGATTTATTATTCATCCGTACTATGGATGATAGCAGGATTTCGCATGTAGTAATTTATATTGATTCTGAGCATATCATTGATGATCATGCCAGTGGGGTTAAAATCCGCGAGTTTAAAGGATGGTACAAGAATCATTTTGCCTATGCTCGCAGAATTATAAATTAGCCATACATATTTTACCGCTTAATTTTTTGTAAAAGATAAAACAGTTTGCATAAAATTTCTATGGCATTATGCTTAGATTGATGTGTATTTTGCTTGTGTGTTAATGAATGGAGCTGCTATGGATTTTTTGCTACCGGGGTCGGGTAATATTCTTAATGTTACTACTCAGCCCCCTAATAAACCCCAGCGTTTAGGTTGAGTAGTATGCTAAAATTCCCACAGAGTAAATAATTTTTTTTAGGCTTATGATTACAACAGATTTCCAATATAAAACATTAGCAGCAGCTAATAAAAAGATCGTTGATTTACAAGATAAGTTGAGCAAACAACTAAAAATCAACGAAGGATTGGTATTGGAAAACCGTCAACTCAAAGCACAAGTTGCACAACTGAGCAAGAAAGTATCCGAGTTGGAGTCTGTGGTTAATAAGCAGTCCGAAATTATAGATAAACTTATGCGTAAATTGGGTCTAAATAGCGATAATAGCAGTGTCCCACCGTCAAAGAATGGTTTGAATAAAAAGCCCCGCTCAGGAAATAGCCGAGAGAAAAGTGATAAGAAAAGTGGTGGTCAAGTAGGTCACAAAGGAACAACGCTTGAGTTCTCTGCTCATGCAGATGAGGAAATCGAGCATAAGCCAACAAAGTGTAGTGGCTGTGGTGCTATTTTGAGTAGTGGTTACGAGCACATAGAAACTCGTCAAGTACAAGATGTGTTAATCCAAAAGATAATAAGTAATCATTTGATTTTTGCAGCAAAATGTAATTGTGGCTGTATAGAGAAAGCTAATCCCAGTATAGCCTGTGGTGTAAGTTACGGAGCTGGGTTAAAAAGTATT
>Ga0214919_10001855_pt1 | contig 33961 bp, 34 predicted proteins | sample LL1503_MetaG_FD_177994 | JGI IMG/M metagenome (GOLD analysis project Ga0214919, IMG submission 177994) | Freshwater microbial communities from Lake Lanier, Atlanta, Georgia, United States - LL-1503 | ecosystem: Environmental > Aquatic > Freshwater > Lake | place: USA: Georgia | collected...
CATCTGAGCTCGGCTCAGAACCGGCACAGACTGTGCAGCCGCAGCAATAAGTTCGATGTTGGAAACGGGAATTGCGGTTGAAGCCGTCACTGCATCACAATCCTGCACGGCTGTCGAATCATGACCGACGATGATGCTCACACCAATCGCGCGCAAGCGGTCGAGAACTTCAGATTCGTGAATGTCACTGCCCGATACTTGATGACCCATCTCGCACAGCACCTGGGCAATGGCGTTCATACCCGGGCCACCAATTCCAATGACATGAATTCTTTTTGGCTTGCTGAGGTCAAAAAATGTGTCGTTGCTCATCGCGCTACCGAGCCGGCTGCTGAATCTATGACCGATGCAATCGAACAGTTGCGGTGCACGTCACCGAGTTTTCTTGCGGTTTGGGAGATCTGTGAGCGCATTGCGTCGTCGGTCAACAGCCCAACTATTTGTTGTTCAAAAATTTCATTGGTGAGTCGCGACTCTTCGAGCAACACCGCCCCACCATGATCGCTCAGCGACTTTGCATTTGTGAGTTGATGATTCTCGGCTGCATCTTTCCAAGGAATTAATACCGAGGCAATGCCGACAGTGGCTATCTCTGCGACCGTAGAAGCACCTGCCCGCGCAACCACCAGATCTGCGGCTGCATAAATATCCTGCATATTGCTGCTGTAAGCGATTCGTTGATACATGAGTGAGCCATCAGATCGCCTGATCTCACTCGACAGATTTTGATTGTCCATATATCGTGATCCTGCGATGTGCAAAATTGCTACGTCCGACGTTTCAGTGCTCTCGATTTGTTTAACCAGAGCTTCAGTAGCGCTATTCAACACAGCCGAACCAAGCGAGCCACCCATCACTACAACTAGCTTCGCGTTGTTGCTAATCCCCAAGCGCATCCGTGATTCAGCGCGAGAAGCGTCGCGGTCAAGAGCACGTAACTCTGCACGAACTGGCGCGCCCGTAAGTTGCGCTTTACGCAATGTGCTCGACTCATGTGCCACAGCAACAGCCGCCGCATATCTGGCCTGCATTTTTGTCGCCATTCCCGGCTTACTGTCATACGAACAAGTGACCACCGGAATTTTGAGATGCCGAGCAGCTCTACAAATCGGAGCGCTCACATATCCGCCTACAGAAACCACCACACGTGGTCGATGCTGCACCAATATCTGGGTTGCCGATTGCGTTGCACGCATCATGGTTGGCAACATACGTAGGTTGCGCTTTATATTGGCGAAGCTCAATCCACGCTGAAGACCGTCAACCCCGAGGAACACGCACGCGATTCCAGTTTGTGGAACCAACGTTGTCTCAACGCCTCGATCCGACCCCACATAGATCAGAGTTTCGCGAGGGTGCCCGGCTTCTACCAACAATTCGATAATTGAAAGTGCTGGAACAACATGCCCACTTGTCGCGCCCCCCGTAATAACGGCATAAGTCGTAGGGGCAGGGGCAACCATGGCTCTACTTCATATTACGCGCAACATTGAGCAAAAGCCCCGAGGCTGCCATCACCATAAACAAAGAGCTTCCACCGTATGAAATAAATGGCAATGTCAAACCAGTAACAGGAAGTGCACCGATTACTCCACCGATGTTGATTGTCGCTTGAATGCACAACCATGTCGTGATGCCACCTGCAAGCACTGCACCGAATGGATCTCGTGCGCGAAGTGCAACTTGGATGCCAAGCAATGCAAGCGCCAAGAACAGACCGATCACCATTGTTGATCCAATGAGTCCAAATTCTTCAGCAACAATCGCAAAAATAAAATCGCTGTGCGCTAGAGGCACGTATCCCCACTTACCTGTACCACGACCAGCGCCAACACCAGTGATGCCTCCGTTGGAGATGCTCAAGATCGATTGCCACACCTGATACGCCGAATGACCTTTGTTTGCCTGAAGATCAAGAAATGACAAGAAGCGCTGCTGCATGCGAGAACTTGAAGAAATAGCAACGACGGAGCCCAACGCTGTGAGCGCACCAATAGTGCCGATGAGACGAAGTGGTGTTCCAGCCACGAACATGGTTGACAAAATTACGCAAGTAAAAACAATTGCCGCACCAAAGTCTTTTTGAATCATGCACAATGCAACCGACGCAAACCACACAGTAACAATTGGCACAAATGTTCTTTGAACATTCTCTATTTCTTTTCGACGACGCCCCAAGACGCTCGCGCAATACAGGAGAACTGCAACTTTCAAAATCTCAGAAGGTTGAAATCGCACTGGACCAATTTCGGCCCATGCACGTGCTCCGTTGATCGTCACACCAATTGGAGAAAACGGAAGCACCATCAATACAAATCCAAAACCAAGTACGTACTTCACCCATTTGTGCCAAATGTGATACGGCATTCGGTACGTAACGAGAAGTGCAAAGAAACCACAAACAGACCATGCCAGTTGTTTGCGAAACATGTACCAGGCTGACCCGCCGTTATTGATCGAAACAATCGAAGACGACGACAAGACCATGATCAAGCCAAAAACAACAAGCACCGTGATAACACCAGCAATTCCGTAATACACCTTGCTCGGAATATCCGTTGCAAGCCTGCTCGCCTGCGCCTTACCTGTTTTGTTCAAAACAGCACGGCGCCTCTCGGCTGGAGTGAGTTGACTATCTGCAGAGATCGTTGCCATAAGTGCCTTGTCTGATTGTCTTGTCTAGTTGATTTGCTCTTGTTTTAACTTCGCTTCATTACGCACGCATTGCTTGAAGTCTTCGCCACGTTCCATGTAATTGTTATACCAGTCGTAGCTAGTACACGCAGGTGATAGCAGCACGACATCTCCACTCTTCGCAAGTGTGCGAGCTAGACGAACGGCTTCTTTCATGGATCCCCCGCGCACCACGCGACACACTCCGTCAAATGCTTTCTCAATCTCTTGTGCATCATCGCCTATTGCCACAACCGACTTAACCCGCTCTGGCTGGTCTGCAAGCTCAGACAAATCAAGATCTTTGTTTCGACCACCCGCTATCAGCACAATGTTTTGAAACGACCTAATTGCGACTGCAGATGCATGAGGGCTTGTCGCCTTCGAGTCGTTAAACCACTTCACTCCGTCAATGACTTCGACAAATTCAATCCGGTGAGGTGCATTGTCAAACTCTGAGAGCGCACGTGCAACATGACTCGGTTCCACTAAACCACTCTCGATAGAAATTGCTGCAGCTGCTAGAGCGTTGGTGATGTCATGCGGCATCGAACGCTTCATTTCCGAAACATTCATGATTGAACCATGTGGCGTATTGAGGCGACCATCTTGCGCGTGGTAATCACCCTCCTCCGCCCCGAAGGTGACCGTTCGCGCAGTGCTCTCTTGAGCAATCCTCAAAATCAATGCGTCGTCCACTGGAGATACTGCGATGTCCCCCGGTTTCGTGTGCGCCCACAATTGAGCCTTTGCCGCTGCATAACTTTCCATGCTGTCGTGCCAGTCGAGATGATCCGGCGCAAGGTTGAGCCATACCGAAGCGCGAGTACGGAAGTGTTCACAGTTTGCTAAGCGAAAACTGGAGCATTCGACAGCAAATACTTGAGTGTCAGTTTCGAGAGCAGCAATCAGCGGAGTATCAGTATTCCCAACAGCCATGCTCTTGTGGCCAGCAGCATGCAGCATCGCCGCTGTCATCAACGTAGTTGTTGTCTTGCCATCAGTGCCAGTGATTCCAAGCATCGGACGAGGTCCACCATTGCGCTGCTCCTCAATGTTGTAGGCCAGCTCAAGTTCGGAGGAAATTGTCAGGCCCATTTGTCTAGCGGTAGTGATCACATGATGATTTTCCGAAATCCCTGGCGCCGGGGCTAAACGATGAACACGCTCTAATATTTTTGGTACTGCTGACTTGTTCGACAAATCAACAAATTCACAACTCAATGCTCGCGCAAAATCTTGATGTTGCTGCGTCGCTTCATCATCGGCAAGTATCACAGTCTCTCCGCGCTGATGCAGAGCGTTCGCTACAGCCATCCCTGCTACACCAAGACCAAACACCAATGTTGTTTGCTCAGGGCTCAACGCAAACCTGCCTGACGCGTAAAATCAGCAATAAAGAGTGCAACGGCAGTTGCAACACAAATTCCAGAGATGATCCAAAAACGAATGATCACCGTAGTTTCGGGCCAACCGCTCAATTCAAAATGATGGTGGATCGGCGACATTTTCAAAAGTCGTCGCTTGCGACCAGATGCTTTGAACACCCCCATTTGTACTGCGACAGAACCAGCTTCAAAAACATTAATTCCGCACACGATTGGCAAAAGCAAATGTGTATTGGTTGTTACAGCGAGCATGCCAAGTGCAGCGCCAAGCCCGAGCGCACCTACATCTCCCATAAAAATTCGTGCCGGAGCGGCGTTCCACCACAAGAATCCCGCACACGCTCCGGCCAATGCGGCCGACAACACTGCGAGGTCAAGTGGGTTAACGATGTCGTAAATACGCGGGTTACGAAACGCCCAATATGCAATCACGGTGAACGCCAAGAAGCCAAACAATGCCGAACCTGCAGCCAATCCATCCAAACCATCAGTTACGTTGACGGCATTGGTAGTGCTCCACACCATGATCGCAGTCCAGACAATAAAAATCGGTCCAGAAATATCCCAACCTGGACTTGTTGCTCGCGTAAACGAAATGGTTTCAACAACACCGGTTGTGCTCGACAACAGCCACAGCAACAACAATGTGATGCCAAACGTGATCCAACCCTTTTTCTTCCAAAAAATACCACGGTTGTGTTGACGGCGAACCTTCAAGTAGTCATCAAGAAAACCAATTGCGCCGAGCACAAGTACCGTCAGCCAGATAATCGCGGCCTGGTCAGAAAACGGAAGACCTGCACGCACGTGTGCGACAGTCCAACCAATCGCACCTGAAAACAAAATGGCGATGCCACCCATTGTCGGGGTTCCCTGCTTGCCCATCTGATGCGCAGGTCCATGATCTTCAGCACCAAGAATCGGCTGACCTTTACCAAGCCGCGCAAAAACAACCATCAACGCACGAGTACCAATGAGTGACAAAATCATGCCAATTGAGCCTGCGATAAAAATTGGAATCATAAGAGCGCACCTATCAATTCATTAGCAATTTGAGCATCATTGAATGGCAGAACTTGATTGCCAATGGTTTGGGTTGTTTCATGACCCTTGCCAGCGATGATCACGACATCACCTTTTCTGGCTGTCATTAAAGCCAATTCTATTGCAGATCGACGATCCAATTCGACAATGAGCGATGAGCTCCGCTCGACCCCTTGGATGCCAGAAGTAATTTCATTCGCGATGTCCATCGGCTCTTCCGAACGTGGATTATCAGATGTCACGATTACACAATCTGCGTATGCTGCTGCAATTGCACCCATCTGCGGACGCTTTGCTTTGTCCCGATTTCCGCCACAACCAAACACCAAGATGATTTTCCCACCTGGTGTAATAATTTCTCTCGTTGTGTCAAGTACGCGTTGCAGCGCATCTGGAGTATGCGCATAGTCGACAATGACGTCAAACGGCGCACCACTCGAGATCGATTGAAATCTGCCAGCAACCGTTCCTGCAGCAGCCAATCCTGAAACTATGTCGATGATGTCGACTCCAAGATTGACTGCCACAGTGGCGGCAGCAAGCGAATTTGAAACGTTAAATTTTCCACCAACAGGAACATGCACCTTCTTTTTTTGCCAAACATACGAGTGACCACTTGCAGTGACTTCAATGTTTTCGACATCGTCCAACCCAAAGCTCACAGTTTTAATTTCGGTTGCATCCAGCAGTAATCGACCATGTACATCATCACGATTAATGAATCCAAAATTTGAATATTGAATGTCGAACAAACTTGCTTTCGCCGCAAAATACTGCTCTTGCGTTTTATGAAAATCCAAGTGCTCTGGCGAGAGGTTAAGAAAGACAACTGCATCAAAATGCGTTCCAATAATGCGCTGCAATACGAGTGCGTGCGATGTCACTTCCATCACGACTGCTTCAACGCCGGCATTGGCCGCTTGCCATAAACTTCGTTGCAAATCACAGGACTCAGGTGTTGTCCTGACTCCAGACAACGTTCCGAGCACTTCAGTTTTTGAACCCTGCTGGCGGAAAATTGCGCCAAGTAAATGTGCCGTTGTTGTTTTACCGTTCGTGCCTGTAATACCGACAACACGCATTTTTTGACTTGGATGACCGTAGAAGGCACTTGCGATCTCGCCCATCGCGCGGCGAGTGTCGGTGACAACGATCTGAGCGCAGTCAAGAGGAAGTTCGCGTTCCACCAAGAGCGCAGACGCTCCCGCGTCCAAAGCATTCCGGGCAAATTCATGGCCGTCAGTATTGTCGCCAACCACGCAGCAAAATAATGAATCACGATTCACTTGCGTTGAATCGTTGGTGATGTCCCTGACTAATGAATCAAGCGAACCAATGGATGTGTACATCACACCTGGTAAATGACCGGCGTACGTTGCTTCGAGCAGTTTGCCTAGCGCTACCGGCACGACCGTATCCGTCGTCGCCTTCATGATTAGTGCGCAGCCCCTAGCTCGGCGGGGCGCTCCTTTGGACAACCCATGTCCGTAGCTGCAGGTCGAATATCAAGTTCGTTAATAAGCACCTGAGCGATGTTTGCAAATACTGGCGCAGCAGCTGTTCCACCGAAACGGTCGCGTGATGCTGGATCTGGTTCGTCAATTGAAACCAACACGGTGAAGCGTGGGTTTTCTGCAGGCAAGAACCCGACGAATGAAGCGAAATATGCGCGCGAGCCATCATCTTTGATGTAAGTGCCGTTGTCTTGGCGTTTGTAGCCTGTGCCTGTCTTTCCTGCAACAGTCATGCCCGGCACCTTCGCGAGCGATGCAGTTCCAAAGCACACAACGTCACTCATCAACGAACGCATGGTTGCTGCTACTTCCGGCTTGATCACAGTATGAGTAGCTGAAGGTGCGCTTGGATTGTTAATGCCATCCAAGTCGATCACCGAATTGACAAGTCGTGGCGCGACGTAGACGCCATTATTCGCAACGACATTGACACCAGCAATGAGTTGCAGCGCACTTGCCGAATACCCGTAGCCATATGCAGTTGTAATTTTTTCTGTACCTCGCAACTCATTAAATGACTTCAATAGTCCCTTGCTTTCGCCCGGGTAATCCACATCTGTCTTTGCACCAAATCCATATGCTTCAAGATAATTGTGCAGAGTCTCTGCAGGCATTGTTTGAGCGATTTGTACAGTTCCGAGGTTTGATGAATCTACGATGATCTTGCGGACCGTCATGGCTTCGAGTTCGTGTGGGTATGCGTCAGTAATTGCGTGCGCCCATTTGGTTCCTTCGTTAAATACCTGTTTACCTGGAACCTTAAATACCGAGTTCGTTTCTACAGTTCCTTCGTTGAGAGCGGCTGAGATACTAAATACTTTTGCCACTGATCCAGGTTCGTATGCATCTACAGCAGCAAAGTTTCCCGAGTCTGCTGTATAGGTGCCATCAGTGTTTTTACGAATTGTTGACATCGCATAAATTTCGCCAGTTGCCGAATCCATCACGATCGCTGCGCCACCTCGCGCGTTGAGTCGGGTGATCTGTTGGGTAACAATTGCATCGACTTGAAACTGAATGTTGCGGTCAATCGTGGTCACCAGGTCTTGACCTGGAATCGCGGCCTGACTGGAATCATCTCCCGTAGGTATTGACTGACCTTTACTATTGACTTCGCGCACAGTTCGACCGTCAGTGCCGCCGAGTAGATCATTGAATTGCTCTTCAAGCCCTGAGATGCCAACACCATCAATGTCGGTCCGGCCGACAAGTGCACGCAGACCATCCGAAGTCAGAGTTCGACTTTGCTCTGGGTACGAAGCAATTCCCGGAAGATTTAGTGCGGTCAGTGCATCAGACACTTCAGTTGTGGCCTGGCGAGCAATATAGAGGAAACTTGAACTTGTATTTTGGAGCTTGCTTGCAAGCACTAGTTCATCCTCTGGCGACATGCCAAGAACTCCAGCGATTGCATGTGCAGTTGCAACTGGGTCCACAATGATTCGAGGATCAGCGAAAACGGTGCGCGTAGGTACGGGCAAGGCCAGCTCTAACCCGTTGCGGTCGAGAATTGATCCTCGCTCTGCGCGTGCTGTGGAGATTCGGGTTCGTTGACTCACGCTTGCCTCGCGATAAGAACCTGCGCCAATCGTTTGCAAATACGTAACTCGAACAAGCATTGTCACCAACAACAACGAGACCAGTACATACATCGCTACTAGTCGAAATCGAATCTTGCCACCCTGTAGGTTCGTGTAAAACTCCGTGACAGAAGTTCGAGCACGATCTCGCACCACATCGGCGGCGTTTGGACGACGACGAGCTTGTTGTTCCGGCCGATGCCGCGGCTGAACACGTGACGTAGGTACTCGCCCACCGCGACCTCCGGCTACAACGCTCAAGGCGTCACCTGTCCTGGTTGCAATTTTGCAAGGGGCGCAAGCGGATTCAAACTAGACGATGCGGATGGTTCAGCGATCTTTGGGTCCATCAAACCAGTTGCAATAACTACTTGCGCAACGACATCTTGTGGCACTTCTACGAATCGTGATCCGAGCCCTTGTGACATGCCCTGTAATCCAGCCTGTGTGCGCAAATATTCGGGCGCAAGCAAGCCTGCTCGCTGTTGGCGAAGCTGGTCTTGATACAACTTTGCTAAACGCAATTCGCTCGAAACATGATCCAACTTCAATTGTTGTTCGGCAATGACAGCCTGAAAACCAATCGCAATGCTCATCAAGATAAACAGTCCAACCGCTCCGACAGCAAACAGGCGAAGCGTTCGACGAGTTGTCTGAGGAACGAGAGCGAGATGGCGCTCAGGGGGTGTCGACTGCACTCGACGACGACCAGTTTGTGGCCTCCGTTCAACTGCAATCGCTAGCGCCATCTCAACTACTCACTTTCTCAATGACCCGCAAACGTGCCGAAGCAGCTCGTGGATTTATTTCGATCTCATTCGCACTTGGACGCTCGCTCACTCGCACTTTGCGAACCAGTTTGTGCAGGGGCGACGCATGGTGATGAAACGGCGATGCAACTACTTGTACTTTCGGGTCTGCCTCTGCATCTTTAAATGCCTGTTTTACAATGCGATCTTCTCCAGAGTGATACGACAGCACTGCGATTCGACCGCCAGGACTTGTCGCACGAATTGCTTCGTTGAGAGCATGAGGCAAGATGTCAAGTTCCTTATTGACTTCGATACGAATTGCTTGAAAGCTGCGCTTGGCAGGATGTCCACCAGTGCGTCGAGCTGGCGCAGGAATGGCCCCAGCAATGATCTCGGCCAATTGCACAGTGTCCGCAATTGGACGTGCAGCAATGATTGCCTTGCTGATGCGATACGCAAATCGCTCATCCGCATTATTTCTCAACACATGCGTCAGTTGGTCCAGGTCATACGAGTTGACAACGTCAGATGCTGTGAGCTGCTGAGTTGTATTCATTCGCATGTCAAGTGGTCCTGCATTCCGATAAGAAAAACCACGGTCTGCCATGTCCAATTGAGGTGACGAGACACCAAGATCGAACAGTGCTCCAGAAATCTCCGAGATGCTGTTGCGCTCGAGCATCGCCGACATCTCGTCAAAGCGTCCCTGCTCAATCATCAATCGGTCGCCTACTTCAGAGTTTTCGATAGCCAATTTGTGTCCGTGCGCAATCGCAACAGGATCTTGATCGATTCCGAGCACACGCATCCAGGGATACGTACTCAGCAATCGAACCGTATGACCTGCGCCGCCCAATGTTGCATCGACGATGACACCATGTGGAACCGGCGCAAAAACTTCAACAATCTCTGCAGCCATGACTGGCTCGTGACTAAACGAATGAGACATAAATATGTGTTCACGATCGCAATACATCTGCACAACTTCAGGACACCTGTGCTTCGCTCTTCAGCAGTCCCCCGGCTCGCGATGCCGCCGGGATGTCTCCCCGCGCGTACGAGATAGAAGCGGGCGGAGTTGATGCTGTCTACCTTGCTCACCGGAAGACTGCTGAAGAGCGAAACCTTGGTCTCGAACTTGTTATGCGTTGCGTTGGTTCGTGACCTGTCTCCCTTCGTCGAATTCTCTATTGACCGGTGCCCGCAATTTGCTGCAGGCCTTCGTCGCTGATGCGCTGATGGCGCGTTGGGTCCCAAATTTCCGCCCGATCGAATGAACCGCTGACTACAACTCGTGAGTTCAGAGTGAGACCTGCGTATTCGCGCAAAATTTCATCGATATTGATGCGCCCTTGGGCATCGACTACAACTTCAAATGTGTTGCTCGCAAGTGCACGTTGCTGATTGCGGTCCATCTCTCCAGATCGCACCTTTTCCACAGCATCCTTGGCCACTGCTTCAAATGCCTCTGCCGTCAAAATGTCGACGCACTTGTCGCGACCAATCGAAAGGTAACAACGGGGTTCCAAACGGGGACGGAACGAAGCAGGCAATCCAAGCCGACCCTTTGGGTCCAACTGACGCTCATGCACCCCTACAAACACTGTGGCCTCCGCTGCCGTTTACTCAGTACTGCTTTGCTCTTCTTTTCCTTGCTGCCACTGGGTTTGGGCCATCGCCCCAACCAAGTGAGAAGAGACTATCCCCACTTTCCCCCACTTGCAAGCATTATCCCCCACTTTTCTCCACTTTATTGGCGGACTATCCCTTGGTGCCCCGCGAAGCCAATCAAGACACGGCGAAGCCACTGAATGTCAGAGCGAAGCCAGCGTGAAGCAGTTACAAGTTGTGCGCTCAGTGCGCAGAATGTGGTCTAGACGCGAGCTAATTGCGCCATAAAGGCAGTCACTACATCAGAGGCCGACAAGCCGGCAACAATTCGGCTCAAGGGCAACACGCTGTGTTCAAGATTTGATTCAATCCCAGCACGTCCAGAATTTGGATTGCTGAATAATTGGCAAAACTGCCTCGACAACTCTGCACCCCATTGCAAATACGCCGTGCACTGAAACCTTGCCGCTTCTTGTGTGCGCCGCTGGCTGATGCCAACCAATTTTGAGCGCACTCCTTCGATATCAAAACTCATCACTTCGCCAGGACCCATACCGGAAAAGCACACCAGGTCGCCAAACTCACCCACGTCAAGATTTTCGCGGTACACGTCTGCCGTGAATGTATATATAGGTGCGAGTGATTTGATCGCGGCTAGCCACACATCGCCCAACCACCACGAAGCTCGCCCTACATCATCGATCCAGAGTGGATCATTTTTGGGTATCACCACGTCTAACCACACCTGATTACCAGGTGAGAGAAACACCATCCCACCACCACTTCGTCGCCTCACTACTTCTACGTTCGCACTCATACACGCACCCAAATCGAGTTCTGTTTCCGATTGACGCGAACCCAACACGATCGCAGAATTTATGACGTCAACATTCCACACACTTCGTTCTGCTGGAAGATCTCGCCCGTGTTGCTCGCTTGCAGTTGTGCGCACATCGTGCACGCGCCATGTCGATTCAGGATGCTGCGGCAAGATACTGCTTCCACTCGTCGGGCACACGTCCCACCGACACAGTGATCCACGCCAATTCACGCGGGGCAAGAGGCTGCGACTCGAGCAACATTCCAGCCTCTTCGGGCGTTCTGTCTCGCTTTCGCAAATTGCAAGGACGACATGCAGCTGTCACGTTTTCCCAAATATGCATGCCGCCTCGCGAGCGCGGCATTACATGATCAATCGAGTCTGCAACTCCGCCGCAGTACTGACAGCGGTGATCATCTCGTGCAAAAACTGCACGACGGGAAAGTGCTGTGCGGCGATGATACGGAACTTTGACCATGTAACGCAGACGAATCACGAGCGGCCCAGGGATACTCATCGTTTCCGAATGCACTTCAGTTCCGTCATCTTCAATAATTTCGGCTTTGTCCGACAACACCAAACACACTGCGCGTCGCGCAGACACAACACTCAGCGGCTCGTATGTTGCATTCAACACCAGCGCGCTTCGCATCAGTTATGCCTTATGAAGTCGCCGACGCATCGACGTTCCGGTACTGTGCCAATCTTTCGACCACTCCAAGTAATCAATGATGTCGGCAATTTCTGGTTGGTCTACCCCATACCCATATTGGGTAGTCAAGCGAAAATTGACATACGCACGCGAGGGCAACGGAAGATGCGATCCATGTCGCCACCACTGTCGCGGGACTAAACGCTTGGCCGAACGAAGCGCCGTCACCCACAAATCAGGCCGAACAACAACGGCACCAATCAGTTTCAGATACGTGCGAAAGGCCAACATCAGATCAGCCCGGCTTTGGTTCCTTGGGTAGACCCAACACCATCTCACCAATAATGTTGCGTTGCACCTGAGACGAACCCGCATAAATTGTTCCCGCACGAGCATTCAAGAACGTCATTGTCCAACTCATTGAATCATTTGGCGCGCCAGCATCGTCCGTCGAGAATGCACTTGACGGTTTGCGACCCGTTGGGACCATTGCATCCATTCCTAAAAGGTCAACACCCAATTCGGTGACGATCTTGTGGTATTCGCTCCAATACAACTTAAAGATTGCACCGTCAGGACCAGGATGATGTCCTGCCAAAAACTTTGTCAATGTACGCATGCCCAAGTAACGCATCACCTGGACTTTGGAATAACACCAAGCCAGCTTTTGACGAATGCGTGGGTCGTTGTTGACACCTCGATCTTTTGCAAGTTGCAACAATCGGTCAAACTCAGCCTCAAATGCAATCGGGGCAATCGATGCGGCAGCTCCGCGTTCGAAACCAAGTAGACCCATTGCAACTGCCCATCCGTTGTTTACACCGCCAACAACATTTTCTTTTGGCACTACAGCGTCTGTGTAAAACACTTCGTTGAATTCGCTCTCACCAGACAACATCTTGATGGGTCGCACCAAGACCCCGGGTTGTCTCATGTCTACGAGTAAAAACGAGATGCCTTTATGTTTTGGCGCATCTGGATCTGTTCGTGCAAGAGTAAAAATATGATCAGCAAGATGACCCGCCGATGTCCAAATCTTCTGCCCGTTCAACACCCATTGATCGCCGTCCAACTCTGCACGCAATCCAACGTTTGACAAATCGCTACCTGCGTTTGGTTCGCTGTATCCCTGACACCATGTATCTTCTCCAGCGAGCAGACGAGGCAAGTAATAACGTTTTTGTTCTTCAGTGCCAAACAGCAACAAGGTATTGCCAAGCATTTGAATACTGAACACGTCGTTGTGTCCACCGGTTGGCACACCTGCGCGAGCAAATTCTTCGGCGATGATGACTTGTTCAAGTTCCGACAAACCGCCGCCACCAAACTCAACTGGCCAGCCAGGAGCAAGATATCCAGATGAATACAGTGTCGCGCGCCATTCGGTAATGAAATGCTCAAGCGCCTCACCAGTGAGTGCGCCTATGCCCTTCCAATTTGGAGGCAACTTCTCTGCCAAAAATGCTTGTACTTTTTCGCGATACTCTTCCGCCGCTGCGCTGTATGTCGGGTTCATGGCTCTTTACGCTAGTACGAAGCCCTGGCCAGACTCGCAGCGCCAATCAATGGGGCCTCGTCGCCTAGACCAACGGGAACCACCTTCATTCCGCGCACAAATTCGAGCCGCGCTGACCGATCCATCTCGTGCTGGACTGCCGCAAAGAAAGGGGTTCCGAATCCAAGCGCAACCGAACCTCCGATCACACACAATTGCAAGTCCATGAGCGCACCTACCGACACAAGTGCTCGCCCAACAAGTTTCCCTGCCTCGATCTTGACTTCGTTCGAGGCAAATTCACTCGGTTGTCCAGTCATGGCTTGAATCGATCTCCCAGACACGTGGGCCTCTAGACATCCGTGAGCTCCGCATTCACACAATCTGCCATCGGGCTCAACTATCACGTGTCCAATGTGTCCTGCGTTGCCAAGTCGGCCTGTCACAAGTTTGTTGTTTGAAACAATGCCTCCACCAACCCCCGTCGATACGACCATTCCGATTACGTCCGAAACTCCCACTGCATTCCCACACCACACTTCTCCAAGAACCAACGCTTGGGCATCATTAGCGATGTGCGTTGTAAGCCCAGTTGCACTCTCGACGGCGGAGCGCAAAGCGAAGCCTTTCCAATCTGCAATGTTTAATGGTGAGACACTTTCTCCCCCCAGTGTCATCGGTCCGCCGCAACCAACCCCGCATGCTTCAAGTCGCACATTGGTTTGCATCATTTGTGCATCAATCAGTTTTTTAAGTGCTCCCCAAACGTCGGTCGCAGGCGTAAGGGTTTGCATTCGCGACAACAGTTCACCACTTGTGGACACCACACCAACAGCAAGTTTTGTTCCGCCAATATCAATGGCGAGGAATCCTGAAGAGTTAGATATCTTTGCCAAATTTGATTCGGCTCGAAGCGGCATTCGTGCGCGCCTTACGCAACGATGCAGCAACATCCTTCAAACCAACTTTGCTCATCGCTCGCAATTGCTGCTCAATGATTAACACGCAGCCAAGCATCGCCAAAAAACCGGCGAACGCAACCAGAAAATGCACCTGCAATGTGATCACCGTAAAAACGAGTGAAGCAATTGCGCCAAGGCCAGCCCACCACGCTTTGCGAGCCGAGTGCGCGTAAATACCTGATGGCTTTACAGCACTCGCAAAACGCTCATCTGTCTCGAGCGATTGCTCGATCTGTTGCAATATCCGTTGTTCTTCTGCTGACAGTGGCATAGTCCCCATATCTTATTCCTCTGGACCCCATTTTGATGAACCCGGTCGGCGCTTGGAATGCAGGGTGCTCGCCAATCCAATTGCGTCATCTCCAAACCGTTCACGTATGTCGTCAATGGCGGCAGTAGCTGGAGCCCACACCTCGTCCAATGAGGTGGCGTCTTGGCTATGAGTACCTTCGTCGAACAAACTTAATTGCGCTTCTGGCGCTGCAAAGTTTCGAGTTGAAATACCTACCAGCCGAACTCCACGCGACATTTCGATGTCAACCAATAGGCCTTCAACCATTTGCATCATCGCTTGAGCACTCAATATTGGCGTTGCACTTGTATTGGAGCGAGTGATCGACACGAAATCTGAATACTTAATTTTGACCGTACATGTTCGCGGCGCCAATCCTTCGTCTCGACATCTTCTGGCAACAAGGTCTGACATTCTCACGAGATGCCGTCGCACTGTCTCACTATCGAAGATGTCATTGCTAAATGTTTCTTCGTGACCTATCGATTTCGAATCCGAGTTTGGCTCCACTTCCCTGTGGTCGATGCCATTCGCAAGCTGATGCAGGTGCACTGCATGGGCATCTCCAAGTAAATGTTTCAAAATCTGCAAGTCAATGACAGCCAATTCGGCAACAGTTTTAATGCTTACGCTCTGCAATTTTGCAAGAGTGGCTGGACCAACTCCCCAGAGTGCTTCAACGTCGAGGCCGTGGATAAATTCTCGTTCTTTGCCACTCTCAATCTGCACAACTCCGCGTCCAGGCCGAACACTCACGTGATCTGCGATTGGCTTAGCCGTCTTTGATGCCAACTTCGCAACAAATTTGCTTGCCGCAACACCAACACTGCATACCAAACCAACCTCATCTAAAACTCGTTTTCGAATTGCTTCGGCAATTACCACCCCATCGCCGAGCAATCGTTGCGCTCCACTCACATCCAAAAATGCTTCATCGAGCGAAAGCCCCTCGACAAGAGGCGTGAAGTCTCTGAAAATGTCAAACACTTGCGAACTCACCTGCACGTACAAGTCCATGTCGCCGGGTAGAAAAATTGCATCTGGACAAAGTCTGCGCGCCCGTACCGACGGCATTGCGGAAAAGACTCCATACCGACGTGCTTCATACGATGCAGCGGCAACGACGCCTCGCTTTCCGTCACCCCCAACTACAACCGGCTTACCCCGCAGCTCGGGGCGCTGTCGCAATTCCACCGCAACATAAAACATGTCCATGTCCACATGCAGAATTGTTCGGGCTTGTTTCACAACAACAACTACGCTAATCGGGTGCCGCAAACCCCGAACGACAAACGCACCCTTTCCGCACTTCCATCTCCTCGTGCCCGAGTTATCGCATTCACTGGAGTGCTCCTTGCGGGTGCCGCTGGAGCCGCAATCGGATACTCGATCATCGATTTACAATGCGCCGGAGAATGTTCTGTTGGTACTGGAATCGGTCTTCTATTCGGAGCAATGATTGGCGCAATCGGGATGTCAGTTGTCAGTGTGTTAGTGCTGCGTGCAGTAGGAGAATGGCGAGAACTTGCCGACAACTAATCAACTCGCATCCCAACTTCTGCACGTTGCAACCACGTTGGCCAAACAGGCTGGTGACATGGCACTCAATGGTCGTCGCAATGGTCTCAAGAATGTTCAAACGAAGTCAACGGCCACCGACATGGTTACCGAGTTTGATAAGGCTTCGGAAGTACTCATTGTGCAAGGACTTGCCAACTTGCGCCCAGATGATGCAATCATTGGCGAAGAGGGCGCGAGTCATCCTGGTACAACTGGAATCACTTGGCATATAGATCCAATCGACGGTACAACCAACTTCTTCTACGACTTGCCAACCTGGGCAGTATCAATTGGGGCAGTCGATGAACTTGGGTCACTTGCAGGAGCGGTATATATCCCCGCATTACATGAAATGTTCACAGCCACTCGTGGTGGTGGCGCATTTTGCAATGGCGAGCCCATCCAATGCAATCCACTCAGTGACATTTCTCGGGCACTTGTCTGTACGGGTTTTAGTTACGCCGCCGAGCAACGAACTTTGCAGGCATTACGAGTTTCAAAGTTCATTCATCAGGTTCGCGACATCCGACGCTTTGGAGCCGCATCAATCGATATGTGTTTCGTTGCCTGCGGAAGGTTCGATGCATACTTTGAAGAAAACCTTCACTCATGGGACATCGCTGCAGGCGAACTGATCGCCCGCGAAGCCGGCTGCCAAACCGGCGACTTTGCAGGCAATGCATTGCGTCCAGCCCAAGTATTGGTCTCCAATCCGAACATATTTAGCCAACTCGGCGACCTCATTTTGACTTCCAGCACCTCAGATCGGTAAGTATTGAGCCCATGGCGATTCGAGTCTTAACTGTCGAGGACGATGAGCGCATTAGAGCATCAGTCAAACTCGCCCTTGAAGACGAAGGATGGATCGTTGACGAAGCCCCAACGGGCGAAGATGCGATTGCAATCTTTCAAAGCACTCCGGCCGACGTCGTACTTATCGACATCATGCTTCCTGGTATGGACGGTTTTGAATTGTGTCGCACGTTACGCAAGTTGAGCGATGTTCCTATTGTCATGGTTACTGCGCGTGTCGACACTCATGATGTTGTTGCAGGTCTCGAGGCTGGTGCAGATGATTACCTCACCAAACCATTTGCGCCCAAAGAACTCTCTGCGCGCATTCGTGCGTTGCTGCGACGAGTGCGCCCGTCTGCACCAGGACATTCAAAGCTTGTGTTCGGAAATCTTGAAATTATCCCCGACGAAGGCAAGGTAACACTGAGCGGCAAAGATGTGCCACTGACGAAAACCGAGTTTCGCTTGCTGTGTGAATTAGCCCACGATCCAAACGGAGTGTTTAGCCGAGAAGTGTTACTCGACAAAGTTTGGGGTCATGGGTATTTCGGCGATGGACGACTAGTTGACGTTCACATTCGACGTCTGCGAATGAAAGTGGAAGTGGATCCTGCCGAGCCAACGCATGTAGTAACAGTTCGCGGGCTCGGCTATCGCTTGCAGTCGTGACCCTTATTTCCCAACCGACGCGACCGCCGCGTTATCGGCGCACACGGGCTCGCCGAATAATTCGCAACACAGCCCGAGGATTGCTGCCTCGCCGAATTGGATTGCGCCATCGCATTCTCATCTCATTCGGAGCTGGCGCCATGATTCTCTCGGCCGTACTAGCCATCACCACATACGGTTTCACTCGCAGCAGCTTTATTCAACAACGAGAGACAGCCGAAATCAATCAAGCATTTGCGAATGCCAAGCGAGTACAGACCGACCTACTCGCCAACCCCGCCGATGTGATTGGATCGCTTGAGCAGTTTGGCTCTGCGCAGCGATTGCTTTTCAGCAGCGGAGTTTGGACAAGCAACTCAAAGGGTTTTACTCAGTCAGATATTCCAACAGCACTGAAGACTCGGGTAGTCACCGATTTGAAGGCTGCCAACATGATCATTGATCACGGCACGTATACGGCACTCATTGTTGGTATTCCACTCGAGAAAACTCATGCTTTTTATTTCGAACTCGAAAGTCTTCGTGAAACTCAAGACGCGTTGCGTAGCGTTTTCATTGCCCTCATGCTTTCTGGTGCCATCACTACCGCCGTCGGAATTGGTCTCGGACTCCTTGTATCGGGACGCACGGTGCGCCCACTTGTACAAGCAGCTCAAGCGGCTAGCGCGATCGCCGAGGGGCGATTCGATACCAGATTGGAAACGACCCAAGATCGCGACTTGGAGATGCTCACTACAGCTTTCAATGACATGGTCGCCACACTGCAAACACGTGTCGAGCGCGATGCACGATTCACATCTGATGTCAGCCATGAATTGAGATCGCCACTCATGACTCTTGCTGCATCGGCACAAGTCATGCATTCACGACGCGACGAACTTCCCGAGCGATCACAAGCCGCACTTGACCTACTTATTGGTGATGTCACCCGTTTTCAGGGCCTTGTTGAAGACTTGCTTGAGATTTCGCGCTTCGACGCTGGCGCAATTCGGCTTATCAACGAACCGCTTGCGCTTCTTGAATTTGTCCGCCAGGCCATAGCCGTGAGTTCGCTCCCCCGCACGGATGTCATCTTTGATGCTGGGACTGACCGAATAATGGTCCAAGGCGACAAACGTCGACTCGCTCGCGTTTTTGCAAACCTGATTGATAACGCACGCATTCACAGTGGTGGCAAACCAAAAATCATGATTCAGTTCGCAGATGACGACCCAACCAAATCGCGCGTGTGGGTAATAGTTGAAGATGACGGAAGTGGCTTGATTGACGGTGAGGAAGAAAAGATCTTCGAGCGTTTTTCCCGTGGAGGTTCGGCTGGGCAACGCGCTGGGTCCGAAGGAGCAGGCCTCGGTCTTGCCCTTGCTGCCGAACATATCGCGCTGCACTCAGGAAGTATCTGGGCCGAAAATAGGCGTGACGGAATTCGTGGTGCAAGATTCATTATTGACCTTGATGTCTTCGCGCAAAACCAGCCTGCCGCTGAAACACAATCGAACACAGAGACCGATTTATGAAATCGCGCATCAAAATCACTCTCGGAATCATCTTGATTGTTGTGACTGCGCTTTCGGCATGTGGCGTTCACACTGATCAATTTCCTCGCGATATTGATCCATCACGTCAAACCGAATTGAACGGCAAGTAGCTAGATGAGCGTTGTCATCGCCATCGATGCCGGCACCACTGGCGTGCGTTCGCGCGCCATTTTCGCAGATGGACGTGAATCAATCTCGAGTTACCGCGAGTTCCCACAGTATTTTCCGCAACCGGGATGGGTTGAACACGACGCACTCGAAATCTTGTTGGCAGTTCGTCAAACGTTGAGCGATGTCATTGCCCAACTTTCCCCCCTGCCTAATGCCCAAATAGTTACGATCGGTATTACCAACCAGCGTGAGACAGTCGTGGCATGGGACAAATCAACTGGAGTTCCTTTTGGACGCGCAATAGTTTGGCAGGACCGTCGTACCGCCGACAGGTGCACCGAGTTGCTGCCAATGCTTGCAACAGTTCGCACGACAACGGGACTCGTTCTAGATCCGTATTTTTCTGGTTCCAAGGTGCAATGGATGATCAAGAACGGTCAGGCTCCCCGTTCGGCCGACCTTGCTGTTGGAACCATCGATACCTGGATTATCTGGAATCTCACGGGCGCAAAATCTTTTGTCACCGACCCGTCCAATGCAAGTCGCACCATGTTGTTCGATATCAACTCCATGCATTGGAGCGAACAAATGTGCGAAACATTTGATGTCCCGCTCAATTCACTGCCAACAGTTGTTCCGTCAAGCGGTAGGTGCGGAGTAACTCAAAGCTTTATCAGTGCAGGTGACAAAACTGAAATCAATATTCCCGGCGGCATAACAATTTCGGGAATCGCAGGCGATCAACAAGCAGCGTTATTCGGTCAAGCATGTTTCGATGTTGGCAGTAGTAAGAACACCTACGGCACAGGCAGTTTTGTTCTCATGAATGTGGGTACTGCTTGCCCACCCCCAACCGACGGAATGCTCACGACTGTTGCGTGGGATCTTGGGTCAGGAAAACCAACATACGCACTCGAGGGTTCCATATTCGTAACAGGCAGCGCAATCCAATGGCTTCGCGACGGTCTCAACATCATTGATAATGCAGCACAGGTCGGACCCCTTGCAGCGTCAGTTGCGGACACTGGTGGCGTTGTTGTGGTCCCAGCATTCACAGGACTTGGTAGTCCGTGGTGGGATCCATTTGCACGAGGCATCATCTGCGGTATCACCCGCGGCACCACACGCGCACATATCGCTCGCGCAGTTGTTCAATCAATGGCCTTTCAAACTCGTGACGTAGTTGAGGCAATGGTGAAAGCAACTGGCGTACCCGTTACCGACATGCGAGTCGATGGTGGTGCAGCAGTGATGGACATCATGTTGCAAATGCAAGCAGATCAACTTGGGGTAACCGTAGTGCGACCAAAAGACTTGGAAACCACAGCACTTGGTGCTGCTTATCTAGCTGGTTTGGCTGAAGGAGTCTGGCCAACGCTGCAGTCAATCAATGACTCGTGGCAACTCGACCGCACTTTTACTCCCGAACCCAGTGCGGCCGCTGCGAGTGACTATTCGCAATGGAGTCGCGCCGTGCAACGCAGTCTCAATTGGGCGTCAAACACTCACTAATTCGTTGCGAGATTCGTTCGGCCATCATCACAACGGGAAGATGTGTATTGCCGGTTGGTAAGTCTGGAAAAATTGAGGCATCACAGACCCACACATGGCTATAACCAATCACTTTGCCACTTGTGTCAACTACCGCGTCTTCATCAGTGACCGCGCCCATCTTGCTCGAGCAACCAATATGCGAATACGACCCAACACTGTCGAGTAACCAGTCATGAATGTTGTCTGTTGTCACTCCACTGCTCACAGGAGTAGCAATCCCTGCGAATGTTTGATCCTCAACCATGGCAGCAAGCATCAAAGTAGCTTCAGTCATCGCACGCATATCTCGCTCGTCGCTGAGTAGGTTGAGATCAATATTCGTCTGTGTGATGGTGCCAGTGGAGTGCACGCGCATTACTGCTGCGAACATTGCCCCATGCATGCTGTCGTGTCCAGTTGTGTGATTGAGCGGCAACAAATGGATATCGCCTTGTAACGATTGACTGAAGTTGTCGTACTTGCCAGCAGGCGTTGAAGTGGTTCGCAATAATGTAGAGATCGCGTATCGAGCTTCACTGGGCTCCTTCAATGCAAGTGTTAACGAAACTGCGGGATGGTCCTTTACTCCACGCCCAATTCCTCTTCGTTGAATATTCGAACGCAATAAAATCTGTGGCGTCGAGATTGCTCCAGCGCACACCACCACGGCATCGGCATCAATGTCACTTCCGTTTGTCAGGTGCACACCAACTATGTTCTTTCCATTCGTATGTAGTCGATCAACTTCCGAATTTCCGCGTACGTCTAAGTTCGCTCTCGATCTCGCTGGCTCAAGATAGATGTCGTTTACCGAGGCACGTCGACCATGAGCACAAGTCAGAGACACCGCACCAACTCCTCGACCAGCGAGTGGCGCCGTGCTCAAATCATCGCGCCTCTCAAATCCCAAATCTGTTGCCGCATCTACAAGCGCGCGATCTACATTCCCCCACTCCCGGCGAAGCGTGGTGTACAGGGGTATCGGCAGGTTTGCGAACACTGGCGCAACATCTCTCCACGACCAACCATCGCAGCCCAAGTCGCGCGCCCACCTGTCATAGTCGCTTGCCATCCCCCACATTCCGACCATCGCATTTACTGATGAACTTCCACCAGTACCCGTACCTCGCACATATTCACTGACATCCTGATTTGCAGTTCTACGTACCGGAATGCGCAAGTTTCGACCCTCAACTTCAAGGGCCTTCACAAAATTGGTGCTTTGTATACCATCGGCTTCCATTGCAACTGAGATATCTGGACCAGCATCCAACAACAGCACATCAATGTTTTGGTTCTGCGACAGACGTGCCGCGATTACCGCTCCCGCCGAACCAGCGCCAACGACAACGACTCTTGGTCTTGTCGTCTTACGTTTGTTTCGGCGAAGTATTGCCACAGCTATATTCTTAGCGCCTGGAATGAAAACAACCGGCGAGAACGTTTAATCAATATTTGTTGCGACAGGCAGACCCTGGAGATGCGCATGATCGTTGTAGCGCATTAGCGCCCAATGGTCGGCTCGAATCTCCACCAACTCGGTCAATGAACAGTTCTTTGTGCGCATCTCAAACGCGCCAGTTTGCGGTGTTTTGAGGTGTCGCCGAATCACCGCGTCCACCACACCGCCGTGGCACGCCACAACGATTGTCTTCTCGTAGTGCTCTTTAACGACCTTGTCGAAAGCAGTAGCCACTCGCGAATGAAATTGCGCGATCGTCTCACCACCAGGAAAAAATACTGCGTTTGGATCCCCACCCCAGTTGGGCTTCCCGTGCTGAGCCATGAAATCCACATATGTCATTCCGTCGCACTGCGGACCAGGATCATGCTCACCAAATCCAGGCTCAACATTGATCTCGAGTCCAGCAAATGCTGGCGCAATAATCTTTGCTGTTTCTAGCGCCCGTGGGTATGCACTGGAATACAACACATCTGGAACAATTTCTTTGGTCAACTCGAGACGTTCGCGCAGGGCAGCGGCTTGAAGTTCGCCCAATGGTGACAACCCCGTGCACGAACGCGGACCACCCAACACTCGATTAACAGTGACTACTGATTCGCCATGGCGAACCAAAATGATCCTGGTCAAATTCACGCGAGTTTTTCAACGAACGCTTCAAGTTGCCGCAAATTGCGACACTCGTATACGCCGTCCGTAAAATTTCCGTATTCTCCAACGATTGAGTCTCCGGTGTTCCAATAACTTCGAGGCTCTGGGTTCAGCCAATACACGTGGCGACCACGCTTTTGCATTTCCTTGATCACCCAAGCAGATGAAGCGTGATAATTATTGCGGGCATCGCCAAGTAATAAAATTGTTGTCTTCGGATTGATGTCTTTTCCATAGCGTTCCCAAAAAACTTCGAATGCGTGGCCATAGTCGCTATGCCCATCAACCCATACAACGTCAGCTTCTGTGTTTACGCGGTGAATCGCGTCGCTGATGTCAACATTTGATTTGAAGTAGTCAGTCACTTCATCGATGCCGTCAATAAACACAAATGAGCGAACTTTAGAAAACTGTCCCTGAATCGCATAGACCAGCATCAAGGTAAATCGAGCGAAGGCTGCAACGCTGCCAGAGATATCAGCAACAACCATCAGTTCGGGCTTGGATGGGCGCGGATACTTAAACTTTGGATCGGCGGGCACTCCCCCATAACTCAGTGAGCTCCGAACTGTTGCACGGAAATCGAGTGGGCCCCGTCGGCCATGTCGACGTTTGCGTGCCAGTTTTGCGGCCAACTTGCGAGTAAGAGGCTGCAACGCTTTTTTCAAACTCTGCATTTCCTCTTTATTGGCATGCATAAATTCGACGTCTTCTGGTAATGGTTTACGCAGAGTCTTCGCCATCGCCTCGGCACCACGGTCGGCAACAAGTCGTCTGCGAATTTCTGCTTCAACCTCCTGCTTAAACTGCTCGATCCTGCTCTCAAATTCATCTTTTTCAAGACGCTCTTCAAGTTTTGTGAGATCCTGAGCTGCCTGCTCACGATTTGCTTCCATCAATTTGTCGAGCATGTTGTCGAGATCGAGATTGCGCAGCGTTCGATACAAGTAATACGTTCCGCCCACCGGACGTCCAGGTTCCATTCCCGCAAAACGCTGCACCGACTGACGAGCAAGTGCTCGCATCATTGCTTGATCGCCATTCATCAATGCCTGCATCAGCATCTGGGCAATTTCTTCCGGTGTGAGCGAATCCATGCCGCCGCCACTACCAGCAGCACCTTCGCCTTGCTGCTGCATCTCTTGTTCTTCGCGCCACAACTCTGCTTCGGCATCAGTCATCTCACCAGGAATTTGGTGTTCGGGTCCGCGCAACGAAAAGTAGACCTCGAAGATGGTTTCAAATGCGCGCCAGTGCGAATTGCTCTTTACAAGAGTCGCAGCCAATGCATATTTAAATGCCTGGCGATCCTCAATGGGGATCTCTTTGACGGCTTCCATCGCATCTAGGTTTTCCGTCAAACTGACGGGCAAACCAGCTTTTCGTAACTCTGCAATGAAACCCGACATTAAATCGAGCACGGTCATATTGTTTTGCCTTACTTGTCGACCGACAGTTCCTTGGCTGCCTTCGTGATGTCGGTCTGGTATTTGAGCAAGATGTGCAATGTGTCTTTCGCTTCTTGAGCGTCAATGTTCTCGATACCCATCAGCATCAATGTGCGCGCCCAGTCCAAAGTCTCACTCACCGATGGAGCCTTCTTCAAATCAAGCTGACGAATGCTGCGAACAATACGAGCAATCTGGTCTGCCAGGTTCTGCGTGATATCCGGAACTTTTGTGAGCACAATTTCTTTTTCGCGCTCCATGTCTGGATAGTCGATGTGCAAGAACAAGCAACGTCGCTTTAGTGCTTCCGACAATTCGCGCGTGTTATTCGATGTCAAAAACACCATCGGAATTTGCTTCGCAGTAATGGTGCCCAACTCTGGAATTGAGACCTGATACTCAGAAAGTATTTCAAGCAGCAAAGCCTCTGTCTCGATTTCGACACGATCCACTTCGTCAATCAACAGCACTACAGGGTCTGGGCTGCTAATTGCCTCGAGCAATGGACGAGTCAACAAAAACTCTTCACTAAAGATGTCATCTTGAACCTGTGACCACGAATCGCTGTTCTTGTCAGCCTGGATGCGGAGCAATTGCTTTTTGTAGTTCCATTCGTAGAGTGCCTTCGATTCATCCAATCCCTCGTAGCACTGCAAGCGAATGAGTCGTGCGTTCAACATCTCTGCAACGCTCTTTGCCAACTGGGTTTTACCAGTTCCTGCTGGTCCTTCAACCAAAATTGGCTTGCCCAATCGCTGCGCAAGAAAGACCACGCCAGCAATGCCGTCATCTGACAAATAGTGGACCTTTTTTAGTCCATCGCGGACTTGTTCAACTGATTCGAATCGATTTTCCATTTGAGCAACCCTAGCGTTTGGTCACTCCCGCATTCCTGCTAGACGATCTACGATGAATACACATGCCTGGCCTTGGTCGATCCAATCTCGTTGTTGCCACAGGCACAGCCCTCTCTCGCATCACAGGTCTCGCCCGAATCATCATTTTTGGGGTGATCATCGGTCAGACAGCTCTCGCCGATGCGTTTGATGCCGCCAACAATGCGCCTAATTCCATTTACGAACTACTGATCGGCGGGCTGCTTGCTGCCAGCCTTGTGCCGTTGTTCACCTCATTGCTCGGCGACGATACACAAACTCGTGAGTCTCAGCACGGCACCGATGCAATCATCAGCATCTCGCTCATTTTGCTTGGCGTAATCACCCTCGCAGCAATTGTTGCGTCACCAGCAATCTTTCATCTGTTTTCAATTCACCCAGCACCTGGAGTTGATGTGGAAGTCTTTCGGAGTGCTGGTACAGCACTCACACGCATCTTTGTGGTGCAGATATTTTTCTATGGTGTAAGCGCGCTGTGTTCCGCGCTGCTCAATGCGCGCCGCCGGTTTTTTGCAGCCGCGTGGTCACCAGCTGCAGCCAACGTCATCGCGATTATTTTCCTCCTAACAATTCGTTCAGACATACAACCGAATATCGCCGATGTTCTTGGTGGTTCGAGACTGATGTGGCAACTAGGTCTCAGCACAACAGTTGGCATCGCAGTCATGGCTCTGATTCAAGTTGTGGCAGTTCACCGCAGCGGCATTGCATTCCGATTCCGTCCACAGTTTTCACACCCAGCGATTCGCAAATTACTCCAACTTTCCTTGTGGACACTTGGCTACGTTGTTGCCAACCAAGTCGCCTTGGTGGTAATTAAAAACCTCGCATCCCCTGGTAGCGGTCTTGTCGACGCATATTCGAAAGCATTTATTCTGTTTCAACTTCCCCATGGACTTCTTGCCGTGTCTATTGCGACTACTTTTCTTCCTGATCTTGCTCGTCTTGCCGCAAGCAACGATCAATCTGCATTTGCAGACCGCATGAGTCGCGGCATCACACTCACTGCGCTATTTACTCTCCCTGCGTCATTCGGATTATTCGTACTCTCTAAACCCATCATCGGTCTTGTTTTGCAGCACGGAAACTTTTCCCCACAAGCCACAGTGAATACCGCAAGGGCTTTGAGTGGACTTGCACTTGGTCTCACTGGGTTTTCCGTTTACCTGTTTGTATTGCGCGGTTTTTATGCCCAGCACAACACTCGCACTCCGTTTTTCATCAACCTCATCGAGAATGCAATCAATATCGTTCTCGCTATCGTCCTGGTCGATCGTTATGACGTACTAGGCCTAGGTATTGCATTCTCTGTTGCCTATGTCGTGAGCGCAGTCATCGCGATTTTCGCACTCGCATCAAAAAACCAATCGATTCGTCTGAGCGGACTAGCCATCAATGTATTGCGCATCACTATTGCGGGTGTTCTCATGGCTATAGCTGTCAGATTTGGAAGCAACACAGTTGGTTCTGACGCTGGGATAAGCGCATTGGTTCGTGTGCTAGTCGGCATCGCGATTGGCGGTGTCACCTACATTGCGGCGCTCGCACTGCTCGGCGAGCCTCACCTGCGTGGCTATTGGTTGACGAGAACCACTAAGTCGTCGCGGTGAACAAGTTCGGCCACAACGCCGTCGGGTAGCTCTGCACTCTTACGACCCGCTGCGGCACTTGCGTGCACCGCACTCACACTGACCATGCCTCGTGCGAATACAGCACCACTCATGTCCTGAATTTCGACGGTGTCGCCTTCCGAAAAGTCTCCGTGCACTTCAGCAACGCCGGCGTGCAACAACGACGTATTGCGCTCAATCAGCGCCTGTTTTGCTCCAGCGTCAACAACAATCACTCCGCTTTGTTGCGCAGCGAATGCAATCCACAACTTGCGGGCAGAGAGGTTTCGATTGTGCGGCAAAAATTGCGTACCTGCACCTGGCGTTTGGGCAAGTGCGTGCACCACGACATCAGTCTTCGTGGCATCTGCGATAACGGTTCGAACACCCGACCATGAAGCAATGCGGGCTGCCGACAATTTTGACGACATGCCTCCACTCCCACGTGCGGTGCTGCTTGCGCTTGCTCGCACCGACAGCAGTGGATCATCAGCGGCAACTTGTTCGATGAATGTTGCCGAGGCATCAATGCTTGGGTCTGCAGTAAACAAACCAGCAATGTCTGTCAGTAATACCAATACGTCGGCGCTCACGCTGTGCGCAACCAAAGCAGCGATGCGATCATTGTCGCCAAAACGAATTTCGTCACTGGCAATCGCATCGTTTTCATTAATAATTGGCACGCAGCCCAGCTCCAGCAAACGCACAAGTGTCTGTCGTGCATGCAGGTACTGTGTGCGGTCAATGAAATCGTTCGGCACCAATAACACTTGCGCGCCAACCAAACCATGCGTCGCAAGATGCTCGTTGTACTTGTTCATTAACTGACTTTGCCCAACAGCGGCAAGAGCCTGCAAGGTTTGTGTGTCGGTTGGGCGTTGAGTTAAACCAAGCGCTCCGACTCCGCCAGCAATTGCGCCAGAGGTTACGACAATTACTTCGTTCCCCTCACCGCGCACGCGCGCCACCTGATCGCACAATGCACGAATGGCTTCGTTCTTGATCGAGCCATGCTCATCGGTTACCGATGATGTTCCAATTTTGACAACGATTCGCATCTCTACGTCTCCGGTGTGTACTCGAAACTAAACGCCCCAATATGCACAACTGCTCCATCGCTTGCGCCTGCGCGCGACAACAAGCGCGCAACACCAAGTCGCTTTAGTCGTTCGTCAATGTAGTTAAGAGCATCAGGCGTCGTTACGTCACTCAATGCGACCGAACGCTCTACATCTCGACCGATCAATCTAAATTCGTTGTCGCCCATGCGTTCAATATGCGTGCCTTCTGGCTCTGGACGAATAACCACCGAAGACTCCTGCGATGGCACAAGTGTGCGTGCGCGCTGCACGAGTTCGGCAAGCGCTCCCAAAATTGGCCGCACTCCATCACCAGTCACAGCCGACATCCGCTGACCCTTCCAAGCAAGCATCACTTCGTCGGTTGCTGCATCTGTTTTGGTACCAACAACCAAACGTGGTCGCTCGAGCAGCTCTGGCTGATACGCCTGCAACTCTTGCAACAAAATACGCTCTTGTTCGTCAGCAGACACTTCGTCCATCGGAGCAAGGTCTACAAGGACGCACAGCACGCGAGCGCGTTCAATATGGCGCAAAAATTGATGCCCGAGTCCCCGCCCTTCGCTCGCACCCTCAATAATTCCTGGAATGTCGGCGATGATAAATTCGCTTGAACCACCCATGCGCACGACACCGAGGTGTGGCTCAAGAGTGGTGAATGGATAGTTCGCAATTTTTGGTTTCGCTGCACTGACCGAACTGATAAAAGTTGACTTGCCGGCATTTGGAAAACCAACTAGCGCGACGTCGGCCATCAGTTTGAGCTCAAGTTTCAGCCAGCGGTCTTTACCGTGTTCGCCTTGCTCAGCAAATTTTGGTGCACGCCTACGGTTAGACAAAAAGCGCGCGTTACCTCGTCCACCCTGACCACCTTTGGCGGATTGCCAACGAGTGCCGTTGACTGCCAAGTCGGCCAAAATTTCGCCCGTGTACATATCGCGCACAACGGTGCCTTCAGGAACCTTGATGATCATGTCTTCGCCACGGCGACCGTGCAGGTCCTTACCCATTCCGTGAACGCCATCGCCTGCCCGTCTGTGGGGGTGATCGCGAAACGCCAACAACGAAGCAACGTTGTGATCTGCGACCAGCCACACCGAACCACCATCGCCGCCATCGCCGCCGTTTGGGCCTCCAAAAGCAACAGGGCCTTCACGCCTGAAACTGACGCAGCCAGCACCACCATCGCCACCGCGGACGTTTAATTGGGCTTCATCGACAAAGGCACTCATAGGGGCTTTCAATCCTACTAGTACACCCTCCACGTATCGTGTAGATATATGACATCTGAACCACTTTCGCGCAGCGTCGCATGGGCTCAAACAATGGACGGCTTTGCTTCAGACGAACAGATTCGTTTCGCTCACAAGGACTCGTGGTCTGGCCCAGGTGCGCGGCAAATCATTGATCGTGCTGAGCGTGAGTCGCGCGAAGACTCTGCTCTTGCCCCACTTGCCACTCGCGCATTTGGTGCCGGCAATCGCGCAATCGCTCAGGAAGCAGACCCATTTCGTACCTGTTTCGAGCGCGACCGCGACCGCATCTTGCATGCCTCAGCTTTTCGTCGCCTTGCAGGAAAAACTCAAGTGTTTGTGTTTCCGCAAGATCATCAACGCACACGCCTCACCCATGCCCTCGAAGTTGCCCAAGTTGCAACATCGGTCGCACGTGCTCTTGCACTCAACGTTGCACTCACCGAAGCGATTGCACTCGGACATGACTGCGGTCATGGTCCCGGCGGTCACGCCTCTGAAGATGCTTTAAGTCCATTTGTCCCGCAGGGTTTTGATCACGCCGTTTGGGGCGCCGACGTCACGTTGGTTCCACTCAATTTGTGTGCAGAGACCCTCGACGGAATTCGCAATCACTCATGGTCACGTCCTGCACCAATGACACCCGAAGGTGAAGTTGTTTCATGGGCCGACCGCATCGCTTACGTGTGTCACGACTTCGAAGATGCTGCTGCAACCGGAATTGTCACCGTCGACCAACTTCCAGAACAAGTGCGCACTTATTGCGGCACTGCTCGCTCACAACAACTTCGATCATTCATCTCATCAATGATCGCTGCAACTGCGTCAACAGGTCGCATCGGTATGCAACCAGCACAAGCTGATGCACTCGCAGAGTTTCGTCGCTTCAACTACGACAACATTTATATGCGGGATGCGTCTCGCAACCAAGCAAAGTCAGTTGTCGATCTATTGCAAGCACTTGTTGAGCATTACGCCAGTCATCCACATTTGATGCTCACAGACAACGCTCAAGATGCGAGCATTGCCAACCACATTGCACCCGCGCACTCAACCGAAGCACTGCACAACGCAGTTGCATATGTTGGAGGTATGACAGACAGGTTTGCATGCCGACAAGGCATAGCGCTACTGGGTTGGGATTCGAGCAGACTCCCTAAAGGAATCGATACGAATTAAATGTTTGGAATGACGTCGACGACCTTGCGGCCACGACGCTCACCAAACTTGACACTGCCATGCGAAAGCGCAAACAGTGTGTCGTCTTTGCCAATGCCCACGTTGTTACCTGGGTGCACTTTTGTGCCGCGTTGACGAATCAAAATTGTTCCTGCTGTGATCTTCGTGCCGTCAAATACTTTGACGCCGAGTCGTTGCGCGTTCGAATCGCGACCGTTGCGGGTTGAACCGCCACCCTTGGTTTTCGACATGAGAATTAGCCTTTCTGAATGTTGGTGATTTCAATCACCGAATACTTTTGGCGATGACCAAAACGACGACGCTGGTTGGTACGACGCTTGTAGGTGAAGCCGTCGATCTTCGGGCCAGCTGCAATGCCCATGACCTTTGCGGTTACTGAAGACTTTGCGAGTTCTGCGGGAGTAGCAAGAACGGTTGAACCGTCCACGAGCATGATCGGGGTGAACTTCACCTCTGAGCCCTCTTGAGCATTGAGCAGTTCGACTTGGACCTGTTGGCCCTTGGCGACCTTCTCTTGCTTGCCTCCGGTTGCGATAATTGCGTACATAAGAAGTCCCTACTCTATCCCTTTGGTTACCAGTAACCCAACCACCGGTTGGGGGTTAATTTAGTCAAGCATTGACAGATCGAGCGTAAATCCGCGACTGTCGCAAACTGCGCAGGCATCGGCAAAGCTCGTCAGCAATCCTTCTCCAATGCGCTTGCGGGTCATCTCCACAAGGCCAAGCTCTGAAATCTCAAAAACTTGGGTGCGAGTTTTGTCTCGCGCCAGTGCGTCCTTGAATGACTCGAGAACCTTTCGACGGTTTTCTCGGATCTCCATGTCGATGAAGTCAATGACGATGATGCCGCCAATATCGCGCAGGCGCAATTGACGTGCAATCTCTTCTGCCGCTTCAAGGTTGTTATAGAAAACAGTCTCTTCAAGGTTTGACTTACCCACGTTTTTACCAGTGTTGACGTCGATCACCGTGAGTGCTTCAGTGTGCTCAATGATCAGTGAGCCACCTGAAGGTAGCCACACTTTCTTGTCGAGTGCCTTGAGCAACTGCTCATGCACGCGATATTGCTCAAAGAGCGGCAGCTCATCGGCCGCTGGGTTGTACAACTCAACGCGATCAGCAAACTCAGGATTAAATGCCTGAATGTAATCGCGCACTTCGGCAAACAGAACCGGATCATCAATTACAACACCGCGGTACTCGCTTGTAAATTCTTCACGAATCACACGCACAGCCAATGGCGGCTCGCGGTACAACAACGTTGGAGAATTGGCTTTTTCTGCTGCACTACGAATGGCGTCCCACTGCGCAAGCAGTCTGGTCATGTCGGTGGTGAGTTCATGCTCAGTCGCGTTCTCTGCGGCTGTGCGCACGATAATTCCGTGCTGCTCTGGTTTAATCCGATCGAGAATTCCGCGAAGTCGTCGACGCTCGCCTTCTGGTAATCGTTTTGAGATTCCGTATGTTCGCGAATCTGGAATGAGGACAACGAAACGACCAGGCAGCGAAACTTCTTGAGTCAGACGCCCACCCTTTGCGGCAATTGGGTTCTTAGTTACTTGACACAAGATTAATTGACGTGCTTTGAGCACCTGCTCAATGCGTGGGTCCGCGCCCTGCTCAACAACATCTTCCTTATCGAACTGCACGTCGCCGCGATACAACACTGCATTCTTCGGCGTACCGATATCAACAAACGCAGCTTCCATGCCCGGCAACACGTTTTGAACTCGACCGAGGTAAATGTTTCCGTGAATCTGCGAATCATCGTCGGCGGGTCGAGATACGTAATGCTCAATCAAACTTCTGCCCTCAAGCATGGCAACCTGTGTGAAATCTGGTCGCACTTGTACGCACATGAGATAGCGACCAACGGCCTTACCGTTGCGCTCTTTGCCCTTACGGCGCTCGATCAACTCTGCGTCTGTGCCCGGCGTTGTTTCGCGATCATCTGAGCGAGTGCTTCGACCGCGGCGATTACGTCCACCACGCTTGCCGCCGCGACGGCTCTTATTACGCTCGCCACCGTCTGAGGATTTGTCATTATTATTAACGTTGTTGTCGGCGTTGCTGTTACCGCCACCGTTTCGACCTTGGCCAGACTGCTTTGGTTGCTTGGCTGCCTGTACCGCAGGCGTGGCGGTTTGTGCACTTGGTGGTGCAGGACGGGTGTCGCCGATTTGTGGCTTTCTCACCAAGGCCTCGCCTGCCACCTCGGCCGACATCATCCGACCTTCATTTGGCGGGTCTGGCAATTCGAGCGGCTGACGCTGAGCACGCGCCTGTGGTTGCACGCGCGCTTCGTCAATGACTTCAATGTGATCATCGATGTCATTTTCACCAATGTCATCAACGTCATCAACGTCATCAATTTCACTGCCTTGAGCGGTGCTGTTTTGGGCCCGGTTGGCATTTGGCGATTGAGTCCGGGTACCACTGGCGCTTGTGCGATTGCGATTGCGACCTCCGCGGCGACCACGACGGCGCTTTTTGGCAGCAGCGATTGCAGCAGTTGACTCTGGGCTGAGAGCAGGTCGCTGAGTTGGAGCCTCGCTATTCGGCGTGTCACCACTTGGCGCGCTATTAGTCGCTGCAGTGTCCGCAGAATTGCCTGAATACTCGGGGACAGATGCCCCTGGAACTACTTCACTCATATGTCTTGCTCGTTTCCTTGATGAGATATCGCACCGAGGTGGCAGCATTGCCGTCCACGTGCAATATCGTCGCGGTCCAGCGCTTCGAAAGAGGAAGACTCGTCTTCGCACCTTCGGATCGCTATCGCGTGATCGACCTTGGGATGGGCAAATCGCCCGTCCTTGTCCTTCAGGCTACCCCCTAGCCCCTTGCCAAGTGCGGCACTTTTTGGGCCTTTATTAGCCCACTTACTCCAAGCGCCTCATATGCACGCTCTGCACAAGGCCCACCATGATGCCCATCGACATCATGTGCGAACCACCATACGAAATAAATGGGAGCGGGAGACCGCTCACCGGGGTCAGACCCAAGGTCATGCCAATGTTTTGAAATACCTGAAACGTCATCAACGTAAAAATCCCGCATGTCATATACAACCCGAAACGATCTCGCGACATTTGAGCAATACGCCACACTCTCCACAACATCACAGCGAATAGTCCAATCACTACTCCACCGCCCAACATGCCAAATTGCTCGGCGATCGCCGAAAATGGGAAATCGGTGAACTGAACAGGAATGTATTTTCCATTTGTGAGCGGACCCTGCAAATATCCTTTACCAAAAAACCCACCTGTCGACACCGCGCGTTTTGCAAATCGCACCTGCAATACCACCGACTCGAGTGCTTTGTCGCGCGAGTCTTGGTGCAGCCATGAAACGAATCGACGCAATTGGTA
>Ga0214919_10001856_pt1 | contig 33958 bp, 47 predicted proteins | sample LL1503_MetaG_FD_177994 | JGI IMG/M metagenome (GOLD analysis project Ga0214919, IMG submission 177994) | Freshwater microbial communities from Lake Lanier, Atlanta, Georgia, United States - LL-1503 | ecosystem: Environmental > Aquatic > Freshwater > Lake | place: USA: Georgia | collected...
GCTCGCTCGGCTAGGGGGGGTACACCGCTCCCCGCGTCCGATTCTGATTCTAGGGGGGGTGGGTAGTAGCGGGGTCAAGGGGCGCGGACATTTACGGGGTGCGCCTCATAAGTAGCTAATACAGAGGGGGATAAGGGTGTAAATAAGTTCAAAAATAACCGCATTTTTGCTTGTTCCAGAAGCCAAGGGGGGTTAGCTTTTGCTTAGTTCGATTGGGTCTCGCGGACTCAATCTTTTGAAAATGAAATCGGTGGCAGGACGCTGGCGGTGGCGGGCGATTCGGTCTCAGAATCTCGCACGGAGGCGGGCGAAGTTAAAATCTGGCGCGCGAATCAATCTTGGAGGGGCAGACCCCCCAGACCCCCGATAAACATCCAACCAGAAAAGATCGCGTGTTTGGTCGAGTGCGGAATCTATAATGATTCGCGTGACTCGCCCTCAGAACAATGGAAGCGGTAACGAGGAAAATCGGATGAGTCATACACCGCGCCCCCATGAAAGTACGGGGCGCGGTAATGAACCATCGATAGGTGGGGAACAAAAATAAAACCAATAAATTAAGGAACAGAAAATATGACAACACTAACTAACATCAGCAAGTATGTAAGATTCGCGCCCAAAGTTGAAACCGCGCTGCACGGAATGTCGCGCGTAGTTCTTGAAGAATCGGATCGTGCAGGAGCGAAGCAGCGATACGAGGCGAGTTGGGCATCGCTCGTCACCATCACTATCGCAATGCGGAATATTGCGGAAGCGGTGGATCGTTTGAAGTTGGATGGCGCACTTGATTCGCGGTTGGCGGCACATGACGCGTTTCGGTCACTCGAAAATGCTATCGAGTTTATGGCCGAAACTTGTGACTGCGCTCGCAACGACTTGAAAGTTGCCATCGCGAAGGAACAAACGGGATTCGCGAGTAAGCGGCAAGCGGTTCTTGTCGCGTTGCATACGGGAGGAAATCTGAAATGAGTTACATCAAGAAATCCTTAGTCAAGAAACTCGCTTTGGAACTGGCGAGTAAACGCGCTCACAAATTTACGCGCGTTGGAAAGTCGTTCTATGATGCGGCAAACCGCAACCTTGCCCATTGGGCATTGCAACACATCGCGTCTCTCCCCTCGAAGGGGAAGACGATTAATTGAAAGGAGGTAAAAATATGAGCAAAGAAAAGAATCCAGCTTTTTCTGCCCTCGCGGCGATTAAGAAAATTCAGAAGTTTGTCGATAAGGAGGCGAAGCGCAATAAAGTTCGCCATCAAAAATCCATCAGGACAAAGACTGCTTACTCTGAGCAGTACGATGTTGGGTTGGATGTTGGCGCGTATGAGCAAGCGTCTGCGATGCGATACACGATTCACAAAATCATCGCCGACACATTGTAAGCGAAATCCCCCCGTGGGGATCGAGGGACAACGGGCAAACCCTCCTGATGAGCAGCCCACAACCAAAAAGGAAATATAGAAAACATGAAAGCACAAACCTACAAAACTAGTGACCTCAACTCGCTGCTGGCAACGCTGCCAGCGACTGCCAATGAAACCATCCACTCGCGATGCACACCGCGATACTCGCTCGTTTCTACGAAGCGCGTTGCCGAAAGTCTGCTCGCAAATTCCGAATGGAAATTGATGGGCGGAAAACAGGGTGGAACACGCATCGTGGGAATGGAGCATTACACTCGGCATTCGGTGTTGTTCTCCCGTCCTGACCTCGGTGATGACATTTTGGGGGTGACACCATTCATCCAGTTCCAGAATGCACACGCGGGTCGCGGTGCGGCTCAGGCGCGGATCGGTCTTTACCGCTCGGTGTGCCTGAATGAGTTGATGTTTGGTGCGGCGATGGAAGTGAAATGCTCCGCGCGCCACACGGGAACGGCGGAGGATAATATTCTGCAAGCGATCCAGTTGGTTGCTTGCCGAATCCCTGACACCATGAATCAGATTCGCGAGTGGTCGAAGTTCGACACCACGATGGATCAACGCGTGGAACTGGCGGAAACTGGTTTGACTGCGCGTTTTGGTGAGGATCGCAAGAAGTGGGCAGTCGATGCCGATGCGGTCTTGTCGAATTGCCGCCGCGAAGAGGATCGCGGGTATGATCTGTGGACAACGCTGAATGTTGTTCAGGAAAATATCCTGCGCCCGTTTCGCAAAGGTGATGAAAACGAAAACGGGAAAGTTGTCCCGTTCCGTTCGGTACGCGCTATTGCAACCCTCAACCGCATCAATCTCGCCTTAGTCGAAAAGTCTGAGACGATTTGCGGTTTGATCAGTTGAAATACGCGGTAGTTAAAGTTTGGAAACTTGGTCTCTTCACAATCGTCATTTATATTTTAGGTGCGATTAGTGGATCGGCCTTATTGTATCTGAAAATTCAGCAAAGTCTCGCGGTGTGGGAGAGTTCAAACCTCTCCCCACGCGGGGGAAAGTGATTATGACGGAAGTTAACGATGACTACTATCTCGTCCGCAAAAATGCGGCGGGGTGGAAGGATTTCTTTCGCGAGTGCGGAAGGAAAGGTGGCAAAACGAAATCGGCGGCAAAAACCCGCGCCTGTAGGCGTAATGGTTGCGCCCCAAAACGGAGGAAGCACAAGTGAAATTAAATAAAATGGCAACGGCGGAAATTAAAAACCGAATCGAAAAGTTGGAGAAGGTTGACGAGGGAAAGCATACTTCTCTCGAAAACAAAAAGACTTGGGAGCGTCTTCCCAAGGGTGACGAGCGATCCAGCGCATACTATCGGCATCTCGCGATAGAGTTGGGCAAGCGATGAGAGTCACCATCGTCATCGAAGACATCGCAGATTCGGTAAAAGTAGAAAGCTACACTAACCCACCGCATAAAACGCTCGCGCCTGAACAACTCGAAGCCTCACCCGCATTCGGATTGTTTTGCGTGATCGGAAATATTATCGGTGATCAACTCAACGGCGCAACCATCTCGCAAGCGATGAATACGCCAACCAAAGTGGAGGAAATTAAATAAAATAATGAGTGCAATGTTAATTGATGGAATTCGTATCGACCAAATTCTAAGTTGGTCTCCCGTAGAAAGTGTCGCAACTCGAAATGGTGTCACCATCATTCGGCGCGCAGTTCCTACGCAAGAATTCTTCTCTCTCTGGCGCGATCACAAGGATGATCTGCGCGCAGCAGGAGTGAAACTTGGAAAGTTCCAAGAGCGGTGGGTCGTTACTTGGTGGCTTGAGGGCGGGGACACACCGAAAGCGGAAGAACCCGACCAATCGCTTGAGCTTCCCGTTATCGACACTTCGGGATTGTTGGAATGGCAGATCACTCCCGTGCAGAAAATGCTGGCGGCACATCGTGCAGGAATGCGCGGATTGCTGGACGCATCAGATACTGGCACAGGGAAAACCTACATCGCATCGGGATTCGCTCGCGCTGCGGGGCAGCCGCTCTTTGTGGTTTGTCCCAAAGCGGTCATCCCGTCATGGAAGGAAGCATCTGAACACATCGGCTGCCATCTGGCAGGAGTTAAAAATTATGAGCATCTCAAAAGGTCGCGCGATGGCGTGATTTTCTGGGGTGAACATGGTTGGCCTGAGTGGAAACTTCCACGCGACACGATCCTCGTTTTTGACGAGGCACATCGTTGTCGTTCTCACGCGATGACGCTGAACGCGAAACTGCTGGTGATGGCAAAGCGGCAAGGTTACCAAGTGGTGATGTTGTCTGCCACCATCGCAGAATCGCCTCTGCATCTGCGCGCGGTGGGGTTCACACTCGGTCTGCACAATGGAAAGAACTGGTGGGACTGGATTAAAAATCTCGGTTGCTACCAAGACGAGTGGAATGGTTGGAATTGGGATCAGAATCAACGCACGATGGAGAGATTGCATGGTGAAATATTCAGACATCGCGGGACTCGCGTCAGGAAAGATCAGGTGAAGAACTTTCCTGAGACGATTATCTCGGCGGATCTAATCGATTGCGGTACGAAGGTGAAGAAGGTTTTAGATGATCTTCTCGCGCGCCTCGAACGAATCAGATCTGAGACTGAAAACTACCATGCCTCTGCCATGACGGAGATTCTGGCAGCGCGCAGGGTCGCGGAAATGATGAAGGCGCAGACGATGGCGGAAATGATTGAGGACGGCATAGAAGAAAATCAATCTGTTGCCGTGTTCGTCTGCTTCCGCGAGACACTCGACTATCTCCGCACAAAATTTAAGTGCGGCTCGATCCACGGGGGTCAGGATTCCGATGAACGCGAGCAAGTGATTCGCGATTTTCGGGATGATAAGACGAATGTTATTGTCTGCGCGATTCAGGCGGGAGGAGTTGGGATTTCCCTGCACGGGAAACGGGACAGGTTGTCCTTAATCTCTCCCTCCTTCTCCGCCGTGGAGGTAGTACAGGCACTAGGACGCGTCAACCGCGCGGGCGGAGGGCGATCCACTCAGCGTCTGCTCTACGCTGCTGGCACAATCGAGCAGCAGATATGCCGCGCGGTGCGGAACAAGTTGGGCAACTTGAGAATGCTGAACGACAAAGATACTGCGGGCGCGTTCGCGATATAAAACTAACCCCTCACAGGTTTAATTCCTGTGGGGGGTTTTTAGTGTCTAAGCATCTTTTTCGCCCACCGCATTCCTGCTGTTGGTACAGGATTCTGTACAATCGTGGACGGGGCAAACTTTTTAGGCCGCTGCCCAAATACATCGCGACTTGGCTTGTCGATTATAATGCCAATTTTCGTTCCGCCTCGTTTAATGTCATACGGCGATCCTTGCTTTACCAGATGCCGTGAATAATCCTTACGAAATTCTCCCGCAGTTTGATAAAGTTTTTGACCCAGAATAAGTATCGATCCAATTAAAACTTTCCTTTCTGGTTCGTATATCCCTATCCGTTGTCCAATAAATTTATCCGATATCCTGCGAAGCCGCGTCTCAATATCTTTTCGTCCTGACATGATCATCTCCCCGTAGGGAGCGTGGATCGACATATAGTGCGTGATCATTGAGAATATCGCACAAGATCTGCTTTATCCTTTACGCGCGTTTCCCTGCTCTGGTTTGTTTTAGTCCACAAGACATATTCTGTAGCGTGAGTTGGGATTACCCATTGCCCAATATAATTTGTTTCAACCCGATGCGGATATCCGTCATCAGCAATGTTGCCGCGATCCACAAATTTAATATCCCCTAACCATACTTCGTCTTCTGCGACCATTCGGATAACCATCTTTCCCGATAGATCTTTATTTTGGAGAAATCTAATTCCGCGCAATGCTAACGCCCTGAGCCAAAAATCTTTGTCTTGCGGTAAAAAGAATAAGTCAACATCTCCATGACACCGATATATCTTTTGGGATGAAAATACTAATGCAAATCCTCCGCTTACAAAGAATGGTCTGCCTTGTTCTGCAATGAACTGCACAATATTAATCAACTTGCGATTGCGTTCGCAGTACGGATCTTCCACTCCGTCCTTAATTTTGGTTATGGAATCGTAAAGAGATGTCATTTTACCATTTCACAAATCGCCCACTTGAGCTTCGGATGCGCGACACGACCATGTAACCCTCTCTTGATCCGCCCGCGTTGCTGTTCCCCTCGATTGTTTCGACTGCGGTTGATGAGACGCGCCGCTTCACGGCGAAAATGTGACCATACCTCTTCATCGAAGGCGACCACACCAATCCCAATGACCCACATTTCGGGAGCGTCCTTCGTTCTTCCACATCCCAATTCGGGCAGTACGCTCCCGCGCCTTTCCTGCCTACTTTGTGGAGTCCCCATTCTATGAATGCCGCGCACCAAGGTGCTGGAACATTAATTCCTGCGGCCTCCAAGTAATCCTGAACGGGGTGTCCCCAATTCGATCCGATGGGATGTTCGGTTTGACCTAGTTGACTCGACAATACATTCACAAGAGAATCCTCTGACCCACCAACCAAGTGAAAAGGCAATAGAGAGAGATACGCCCAAAACAATAACTGGATACATTTCATTCATTTAAATCTTTCTAGACAAAAACAAACTTGCGACAAGGGCAAACGCCACAAGTCCAAATATAAAAGTTGTTCCGCGAGTAGCGACTTGATCGGGAGAGTATGCGACATCGGGCGGGTATGCTCCAAATGCCTGACTGCCTGTGGAAAGTTGATTGTCGAAGGTGATCATTTTGCCCTCATAATTGGAGGACGCGAATCGTATGATTTGTTATACGCCGCAATTACGCGTGATACCATTTCTGAATAAAATGAACATGACTTGAATCCGCTTAAAGGTTCAATTGCTGACTGAAGTGATGTTCCTTTTGCCATCATTCTGGAATGATCATCGGAGGCTGCAAATACCCCCTGCATTTCAAATTGTTTTATGCCCGCATCAATTTGAGGTCGAGTAAAATTCTGCCAAGCACAAGTTGGAGCAGGGGGCGTTGTTGAAAAACAAGTGTACGCATTTGGATGCGCTTTGCCCGATGACTTTTTGGTGTAACCAGAGTTACAGGCAGGATAAGTCCATCCCTGTGTTCCTGTAAGATTGTAGGATGCTGCCGCCGCTCCAAGTCCGCGTGTTTGTTCAAAGTACATACTAACTCACAATCCCGTTCGCTTTATTCCACGCAATTTCTTTTGGATCAAAACAGGCGTACATATTTGGATGGGGCATAAAAGTTGAGCCTTTTACATATCCAGTTTTGCAAGTGCCATACATATAATTTCCCGTCAACGGATATGATTTCATAAATTGCGGTTTGGTAGTTCCGCATTGGCGATTTGCTAATCGATACGCATAGTCTTTTGGAACGGATGCAGTCGATCTACATACGCCCGTCCCATCGCTTAGTGGAGAGCAAACATCTTCGTAGTAACAGGTAGACTGCGGAGAACACGGGCTGCGAGGTGGGCGCGCATTTCCTCCACAGGTGCTGCCATTGGGGGTGTATGCAGTCCTACACGCGTAGGTTTTCTGTATTCCACATCCTCCCATACTATAAGATCCCGCAAGATAAGATTCTTGACCAGCAGGACATACGCGAGGTGGTTCAGGCAATGGACACGCTTGTGGCATTACCTGATACGATGCCCCAAATGATTGCGGCGCGTGAAGGTACATTATGCTGGTCTCGGCCTATTCTTCCCAAACATGGCATCCCATGTTTCCTGCGGAGTTACTGGTTCTGGTTCTGGTTCAATATTTGTGTTCATAATTAATGTGTTCCTATAAAGATCGGGATGTTTGCTTTCTTTAGACCACACGCATGAGTTGTGCCGCCTTGGACATTCAATACACCGATCTGCATTGTCTGCCCATCTTTTAGTTTTCTAGTTTTTACTCCAACCAATTTTGAATCTTGCGTTCCAACGCAATTGCCACATTTACTTGGGCATACAAAATAGCGGTTAGGATTCATCCCGCGCGCAGTCAGGTACGCTTTTGCAGCATTGCCAACAGCGTTGGTATATTCAGGATTTCGTTTGAAATGATAATCAGTCAACCCCACAGGAATTTTATCTTCTTGAAAATCTTTCTTCTGGTCAGGGGTTAAAAGATTTTCTCGGATTGAGGTTGGCGCGGGATCTCCTTTAATCGGCACGGCAATAAACTCTCCGCGCACGATAGGCAACCGCTTCATCAAATCAACATAGGAATCTTTCCCGACCATAGAATTCTTTCCGCCCTCGTAATCAGCATCAAACTTTGAGCCTCCCGAAAGATTCAAAACATAATTGCTCGGCCAATTGCCGTTGATCATCTTGTCGTACTTTATAAAGAGTGACCATGATTTAGAATAGCCATACGCGGAAATCATCGGATACTTGCGAAGCGTCTGCATCCAAAAATCAATCGTCTCAACCGAGTCCATGTCCCCGTCTACATAAAGACGAACGATAAGTGGCTGAGAGTTGGGAGCTTTCTTTAACTTCTTCAGCCGCGTGTTGTGCGATTTTAAAATTCTTTCGATATCATTTAAGATATGCCGCTTGTCTGAAATACGGATCAGGATGGTGTTGATCAACTGCCGATAAAATGTTGCGGGATATCTCCAACCTTTAAACGAGTAGCACCACCCCTTTGCGCCTGTTCCTCCTAAGAATCTCTGGTTGTCTGACATCGATCCATCCGCCTTTTTATTCAAACAATATCCTGCGCTCGGACAAGTGATCGCGGGCAGCGTAGAAAAACATTGGTAGGGAAGTTTGACATTCCCTTTCATAAAAATATCGCACGGGGGTTCGCTATTTAATACTCCGCCCCGAATCCAATCCAAAGTGATCTGGGAACATTCCAACCAATCCACACCCTTGGGAGCTTTGCCTGATTTAGTTCGCGGCCAATTGGGCTGAGACATCTTCTGCTTCAGATTGAGAATAAGTTTTTCAATCTCATCCCCAATTATTTTGAGTGCCGAATCTCCGCTGGCTTCGGCCAGATTAATCATGCGCGGCAGAACCTTTCTGACAATCAACGCCACAGGTTCAAGTTCGTATGAGGCAACGGCGGCTTCGTCAATCTCCTCGTCTGAAGGATTCTGGCGAATGCGTCTGCGAGACTTCATGCGAAGAGAGATGTCTGCCCACGGCGCGCCGCTAGGCTGAATCGTCCCCACCTCATCCGTGGATGGAATAAAATCACTCATAGACATAGCCCAATAAAGGTGACCGCAAAAACAATCGTGTAGTAGGACAGGGCGAGCGCGGGGCGAATCATTCGCAATTCATCGCCTGATTCAAAGTCTAATTCAAATTGTGTTTTGCCCGCCACCACAAGTTTACTGGTGTAACGATCAATCGTGGGGCAAATCCATTGATCCGTCTGGAGCGACACGCATCCTGCAATGGCAAGGTACAATATTTTTAAAGGAATGCGTCCAAGAAATTCAGGTGAGATAGATGCTTGATAATGTTCGAGCCACGGGTTAGCAATAAAAACAAAACCGATCAATGAGCCAAACGCCCAGACCCATGCCTTGTGGCGAAACTTTTTAAGAAAAGAAATCATACTGAAAAGTCTGTATACCCTTTTCCGCCACTATCTCCTGAGCCGCTAAAATCATTATATGGCGCGTCACTATTCCAAGATCCCTCATCCCCATATTGCCTGTCTTGCCCATGCATAGGATCATTGTCAAATGTATCAGAATAAGGCTTAATGTCGCTAATGTCAGACGGGTCAAATTGATTATTTTTGTCTTGCGCCTCTTGCGCGCTCTTATCAAAATTAGAATCTGTCTGCTCTCCTCCGAGAGCTTCACTCATCTGATCGTGATCGGGAGAGTTGGGATCGTTCCAATCGTCATTGCCCCCGCGATCACCGCCATGCTGCATATCGTCATCAATATTTCCGTCTAAATCCTGATCATTGCCGCCTTCACCACTATTATCTGGATTCTCGCCGTGTCCTACAGCATCTGGATCGGTATTATCAAATCCTCCACGATTCGCACTATCGTCTGGGTTATCGGCAGACGCGCCAAAGGGAATCATCTTCCCGCGATTATATTTCCTCATACATTCTTCAGCGCGGGTTTAGCTTTGGCGTGAACATAATAATTAATTGCAAGTGCTGCCACTCCAATCAATGCTCCAGCAAGTGCGGCAAAGAAAATACTTTCAGCCGTCAGTTTTTCTGGCTGCATAACCTATGCCGTTGCTAAAGCAATATCGATATCGTAAGCACCACGGAACTGCGGCTGCTGAGTCACAGGATCATAAGACCAAAGCTGCGGATACTGCGCCACAGGATACTTGCCCATCGCGCTTTCCAAATCATACCACGGAGAAGTTCCCGACACCCCCGTTGTACTGATAGAACCTTTATTTCCAAACAAATCTTTCAAGGTACTCATAAAACCTTGGGCAAGATTGCTTACATTGCCGAGCAAACTCGGAGCTTGATAAGTTGTTCCGCTCGTGAGCAATGGAGTCTTTTTCTGACTTTGATAAATTGCATACGCGACAAGACCCGCGCCTCCGAGCAAGAGAAGGGTAGCAGCTTTATTAGACTTCTTAGCCATACGCAATAAGGAGCATCACTTCTTCATCCTGTCCATCAAAATCTCTTGCCGTCCGACCATTAAATTGACTTTTTCCGATATGCTTTTTACATCGCGGCTTAACTCTCCAAACTCGTCACGGGTCACCACGCTACGCGTCAGGGAGATCAATGCCATGATGAAAGTCAGGGCAAGACCAGCAAACGCTACTTGCCACTCGTATTTCACAACCCAAGCAATCTTGCTCCCCAACCAATCACGGGGATGTTTAGTAATGCTTGGCGGAAGATGAAGATACCTAGTGTCGCTAGGATCACACCCGATGTTATAAGAATCAGTTTCCATATTGTACCTCTTTGTTCTGCTATCTTTAGTTTCATTTCAGGAATTTGTCGGGTCAGTTTTTCCAACTCCAACACTTCGGTTGCTTGCTCTTTAAGAAGTTCTTCGGTCATATTGAGGCGGGTTGCCGCCATGCCTAATTGAAGCTGCGCCGCTTGTAAGGTTTCAGGATTGCAATTGGTCAGAACTATTCCCGCCTTTTTAATAGAATCCCGCGCAGAAGAGATGGAAGAGTTGATTGGCACATAGGAAATATTTGGCGCGGTTGTGCTACATCCGATCAGGGCAACTCCAAACAAGATCGCCGCCAGAATTGCCGTAGCAAGCCAGAGGGTTTCAAACATTGAATTATCGGGAGTCTTCATGCTGCATTCCAAATTAGTTGAGGAGTTGCCGCAAGGCTTGTTCCATCAAATGTAGTGATGCCAGCGGGCGTTGGATCAAAACCTGCTGGCTGAACAATTGTTGCCGCTTTCATATTTAAAAAGACATCAATATTTGTAGAGGGAAGAAGGCTGCTTGCCCTTGTTAATGTTAAAACTCCATTAATAAGTTGACCATTTGTAAAAGTAAAATTGCTATTAGTTACTATATTGGTAGTAACAAACAACCCCGCACTACTATAATATTTAATATCAATTGTCCACACTCTTGAACTAGTGAACCTGATTCTAAATCCAATCCCGTATGGATACGCTGAACTTGACTCAACACCCATTTGAGAATCATACAGCACAATTGGATAGGTCGCAGTTAGTCTGCTAAGACCATTATAAAGAGAATTTGTTGCGTCAATTGTCGCAGAATTTGTATACGGAAGAATAGGAAGAGGAGGGGGCGGTTTAAACGATGCTCCTCCACTTACTTCCCCCGCCAAAGTAACACCGCCTCCAAAAAGACTTTCGGCATATCCCTTGTAAAGCGTAGGATTTGAAACCATAACAGGATTGGTCGTTCTGTTAAAAATAAATTGCGTTGAAATTAAAGGAATGGGTTCAGGAGTGTATTCAATTAATTCCAATGCCCTATAGTTGTCGCCTGACATTTGTTGGGGCGTTGCTGCCCCTGCTACTCCGCCCGAAAACAATGCCTTTGCCGCATCGCGGGGAGACATCAGACCCGCGTCTCTATTTACCTGTCCAGCGGTTGCTTTTTGTACTTGGTCAAAATACTTCTGATCCTCACCACTACCATCAATGTAGCGAGGCATAAAATTAAAGCACTATAGTGTAAACAGATAGTGCGGCAGCAAATAAGTTGGCGGCAGCATTATCGCTACAGGCATAGATGGATATTCCTGATCCTGCCCGTAACGGGATAATGGATGTCGCTTCACCAAATGCCAATGAGTTGGTTCTGGCTGCTGGCGCGTTAGAACCTACCGAAGAATTCTGATGGGTAATCTGCGAGATAAAAATGTTAGCGGGAACTGCGGTGGAATCTGATTGCGTCAAATTAATAAGGTCACCTTGAGTCTGGGCAATAAAGAATCCTGCCACACCAGAAGACAAATTTAAAATTGAAGATGAAATGGTCAAACCAATTAGCCCTGTATCAGATTCAAAATTTAAAGTGGCTAGCTTTTTGATGAAGGGGAATGGGGTGTTGATCACATTGCCCGTAGTTTGGGCAATGAGCATTTGCGACATGATGTTGGTACGATTTAATGATTTGATGTCAGGCATATAATTTTTCCTTTAATGTTATGGTAGCAGCAGCGCAATCTTACGCTGCACCCCGTTTATGTAAATGTTTAAAAATTCTCCAGCGGCAACTGCTCCAGAGGTGGCAACATTAAGGTTGGTCATTGCGTTCCCCCCCGTGCCACCAATGGAAAGAGATCCGTTAACGGCGGGGGATGTTGTTGACGCTCCAAGCACTACACAGAAATTTCGCGCACCAGAATCAACATTTGCAAGCTGACCCAACAAAGTATTAGAACTACCTGAAACAATTGAATTTCCCGCATTCAGTCCTACCGCAGTATTACCACCACCATTATTTTGGGCGGAAAGTGCGCCCGCTCCTACCGCAGTACCTGAACCCGAAATATTTGCGCCAAGTGCATTATTTCCTACCGCAGTATTTAAACTTGATAGGCTATTTCTAAGCGCATCAGTTCCAATAGCGATATTTGAAGATCCTGTTAAATTCTCGCGAAGCGACCCTTCTCCAATAGCAATGCAATTTTGGGGAGCAGTACCCTTGTACATGGCAGTTGATCCAATGGCGACATTTTTGATTCCTGTTAAATTTGAAAACATTGCCTGTGAGCCGACTGCGGTGTTACTAACTGGTGCTGTCGCTTGCGCTAACGCCAGATACCCCACCGCCGTGTTTTCAATGCCTGTAACATATGCATCTAACGCGGATACCCCGACTGCCGTGTTATAATTTGCATCACTTCCATTGTCCGTTTTTGGAAACGGACGCAACAATCGATAGTCAGGTGTTGAGTTTGCCGCCAAATAATCCGCAATCGTAAACATCGTCCACAGGGTTTGTTCTAAACTTGAGTCAGTTTGAACTATGTAGTTAACACCACTAACCGACCACAAAACATTGAACTGAATATTTGTTCCGCCCTGCGATGTTTGAGTTATTACAAAGCTCATATAGTTATATAAGTAACAGGGGGAACTCCGCCCACAAGCAGAATTCCCCCTGTATCATATGGCAAGCACTAACCGAAATTAAGCGAGCGTAGGATTAAAAATCTTGTAGCCGCGAAACCCAAACTGAATGGTCAGGGCATCGGCGGGCAAGAGATTTACAAAATCAAACTGGAACTGCTCCTGCCGAGGGAAGCGAATACGCACACCTTCGGGAGTAAAGTTCTGGGTTGAATTGGAACAAATCAATGCACGACCAAGTGGCTCGGTCATTAAATTGCGCCCCGTGGAAGTATCGGTAATAAAGATGGTGAAGACATCAGGCTGAGTAACCACGCCCAACCGAGCGTTGGCAGGACTAGTTGCCAAGACATCCGCCGATGTTCTCGCTTCAAACCCGTAGAGTTCAAACTCAGAATCAATACCAAGAACAAGAGTCCTTGATCCTGAAGCTGCTGCCGCTAAGGCAATCGTTACCGAGTAGGTAAACGGAATTACATCTCTGGATGAAATCATAATGTTCTCCTTAATTGACAGAAGGGAGTACAACCCCAATTGATTGTACTCCCTTTGTCATAAATACTATTGCGTTGGGAGTATGGCGAACCCGCTAAATATCAATCCAATATCCACGCGAACATTGGTGGCTGAGATCTGAGGGATTGCAATACTAGTGCCGTTAGGCCAATTGATCGCGATCTGAAGGTTCTGATCCTTCTCGACCAAGACAGGAGGCGTAACTTTGTAGATGTCATTCGGATCTTCAGACTGCTGGAACATAGTCGAATTAGTAACATTCGCTGCACCAAATCCAGTTGTCGAAATGATGTCCACACCGAATCCTGTAGGACAGAATCGGAACGGCTGCTCAATATCGAAATAAACTTTTTGGCCGAACTGGACATTGAGTACTCCAGTTCCAGACAAATTCCAAAGTGCGTTATAAACTCCGCCACCAACTCCGTATGAAGCGGTTGCGCCACCACCCGTGATGAGTGAAGGAGTAGTCGCGTCATTTAAAGGCGCGGCTTGCCGACCTTTAGGAAGCAAGTAGAGGTGAGTTTTAATTTCGGTGATGATGAATGGGTAGTCGAACATTCCGTTTCGGGTAAGGTTCGTCTGTTCCAAGGTCTTCGCCGTTGTGCTAACTGGATCGGTAGAACCAATCGGATTTGTGAAGAAGGTTAACTGATTTGTTCCAGCTACGGGGTAGCGGACATAATCATAATATTCCCACTTCTGAATCTGAAGTTGGCTGGGATCTTGCGTCCCGAACCGACCTTGTAGCGTTGATAGAATTTCTTCTGAGCGTGTCATAATGTTTATATTCTCCTTTAATTACTGGACAGGGCGGAACTCGATACCATCGAGCGAAACGCCAACAAATCCAATAGTAGCGGTTGCGAATGCAGGGTTAGTGCAAATCGGGGCGATTGCGCCACTTGGGTAACTGATGTTGAGCGAAAAGTTCTGTTGCGCTGCAATGAAAATTTCGGGATCAACCATGTAGCTATTCTGCGAACGGCGAGACATATCGGCGAACGGGAATTGTGCTGTGGTTGTCGCGTAAGTTCCTGAGCTAATCAACTCACCCCGTCCGTCAGACGCGGGAGCGTTTTGGAAGGGTTTGTTGATTGTAACAAAGGTCTTTGCATTGACTACGAGTTGCAGAACTCCTGCCGTGAAAAACCCGTTAATCAAATCAGCATAGAGACCTGAAGTCGCATCAGTTCCAGTATAACTGGCAGCGTTTACCGCGCCGTTGATGTAGTACTTGCAACGAACCTGTTTGACGAGGAACGAAGAAGTTCCGAACGACCCTGCGGTAGGCAAGTTGGTCAACTGAGAATTTTGTCCCGTGTTGCCAATTGCACTTCCGAAGAAGTTATACTGAGTTGTTCCAGTTCCATACGGAATGTATGAATAGAACTGGCGGCGAACTGCCTGATAGTTTCCAAGTTGCATCGTGCCGAAGTTCGCCTGAAGCGAACGAAGCACTTGCTGACTTTGCGTCAAAGACGCTAAATTTAGTGTGTTTGTAGCCATGATAGTTTACTCCTTTATTTTAAGTTAACTTATGCCCAAGCATTGAAACCCGTATACGCGCCCATCGCTCCTGCGGGGACATTCGACATACGAGGGGCTAAGTACGCGCCAGTTCCGCGAACGGGCGAGAGGTATTCCCTCATGTAACGACCCGTTGCAGCAGTCTTAGTGGCGGGGCTGAAGCTATTGATCAGGGAACTGATCGAAGCTGCCAATCCGCCGAAGATCATACCACGCGCCAAGGCGGGGCTGAAGCGGCGAGTTAACATCGCTCCAACGGCGGGAATGGCTAGGTTGTATACCGCGTTTGCGGCGGTGGGATATTGTTTGGCAAGCGGAAGTGCGATGTTCTGCTTGCTGAGTTGGTTAGCAACAAAGCGAGTCACAATGGAAGCAGCGACAACGCCGCCCGCGACCATAAGATTTTCTTTGCTGACGAGTGATTTGATAGACCGAAGTGGATTCATGTTTAGTATATTTCCTTTTCTTGTTGAGATTCTGCGCCCGATCACAATGATGCGACCTGACGATTTACGCCTTCGGCTGCCTTTGCTACCTTTACGGCGGCGTTTGCGTGTCGAAGATTTTTGCTTTTTCTTGTTTTTAAGATAGGCGCGATGAGCTTTGCGTTGCGCTTTTGTACGCTTTGCACCTTTGCTGCGCCGCTTCTTGCCGCCCTTTTTCTTTCCTTTAGCCATAACTGGTTTTGCCTTTCGTTTTAAACTTTTTGGTTTCTTAGTTCCTGATTTTCTCTTTTTATTTTTGCGATTTGATTTCAATCGTTTTTCCGACTCCGCTCGCATTCTTGCTAGAACCGAGGAGGTCGCACCCGAAGGCGGGTTGTCTAAAACGATCTGTCTCATATCCTATTTTCATAAGTTGCGTGATTTCACTTTTTGTCAACACCCTTTTTATTTTTATTTCGGTTGGGGTACAACCACTCTTCACGGGTCATCTTAATGTACCCGCGCTCCTTGAGAAATTCATCGCACTTCATGTTGAGCATGGCGAGTTCCTTGCCCTTGGGAATCCTGTCAGGGATGTAGTCTGGGAGCAGACGGGCAATTGATCCGTTGTGCTTTGGCGAGGCTAGCCCAAAGTCATCAAGTGCCTTGGGCAGCATGGGACGGGCTTACTTGGTGACGCTCTCAACCCACTCAATTATTTTGCTGGCATAATAACTGGTGGTGAAATTGGTCAGGTGCATCTCCAAATTAAACTTGTCTAGCGGCCAACGAAAAATTGCCCCATACGCCCCGTCTTTGATTGGCTTATCAGAATAATCAGAATTGGTAATCTGAACAACATTTCCTGCCTCATTTACAATCGCCCGAATGTACCCGCCGTTCTCGCCCAACTTCCACAACTTCCTGCGGGCAGGATTTTTACGAAGCACCCGCTTGCCCCTGATGATGCCCATCGGTTCTTCAAGGTCTCCTGACTCTGTTTGACGCTCGTTTTCAAATCTGTCCCGAAGCATCTTTGCCAACAGCATACGGGTAGGAACATCGGCGGCGTGAGTTTTGCTGTCACCAAATTGCTTGGAATATCTTTTAGATGCTTCGTCCGCCAGATACATGAAAAGTTTGACTGCCTTCTCGCGATCATAAACTCCACGCTTAATTTTGCGCTCAAGGTTTAAGACAAATTGGGGATATCTGCGGTTCAATAGAATTTCATCATTCTCGGTAAACAGCAACAACTCCCTTGCCATTTGATCATTGCCGTTTGGCGCAGGATTAGGGACAACAGAAGAGTATCGATTGTTGAGTACGCGGTGCTTAATTATACGGGACAATAATTTAAAATCACTTGCCGTTGCCAGTTTCCCACTATCAACCAAGTCTGGAATAAATCGGTTGTCCAAGTAGTTAATAAAATAAACTGCTTTCTTTATGTTATCTCGTTCGCGGCCTTTTGTAAGAATAGTTAATCCTGTCTTAAAATCTTTTGCCGTTTCAATATCTCCACTTTCAATCAAATCGGGAATCAATTGCTTGCTGAGAAAATGCTCAAATAGCCAACCATACTTTGTGTAATACGGATAGGCGGGGTCAGTCTTTGGGTAGCGGAGAGTAGAAAAATATTTCTCCATAGAAGATTGATGCGAAGACATTGCAGGATTCTCTTCAATCGCCCTGCGGTCTTTATACATACGATTGCCCATCTTGTATCGACCATTAAAATATCCTAAACGAATAAATTTCCCATCTATGCCATCTTTATAAGCAACAACCTTAACTGCATTTCGCAGTTTTGCGGGAAACTCTCCCGTACCATCTGGATCGTGCGTAAGGAAATTGAGATCATAATCTTTTCCATCAACTCGAACAGAATGCCACCAATCAGAAGCACCCTTATACTCCCGATAAAAACGGGGAATCAACTTCCGTCCTTCTGTTCTAAGTTTGGATTTGATTGCTTCGGTAATTTTCATATTTGCGTTACCATTTACCAATCGGGCAATGACTTGTCGATAGTTTTGTTTTTGCTGGCATAAAACACCCGCATTGCTGACAGGTGGCATAGTCCATATTAAAGTAATCACAGGTGGCACAAACTTGCATTCGCTCCTCTGCAACTTCAGAAATTTTAAATCCATCCGCGCCCCACTTAGTAACCTCGGTGGCAAATTGTGCGACTTGTCCAAACATAAAATTATCCTAAAAGTTCGTAGGCCAGAAAAAGCAATGCCGCGACACCAAGAGGGGAATCCGTTTTGGCGGCTGCAACAGGAGCAGTTGTAGGTGTTTTAGTATCTGTAGGGGTCGTAGTAGTTCGCAATATTGTGCCGTCAACTCCTCCAACCAATCCTCCCGCGCCCCCGCGAGTGGGAGTTGCAACTGCGACTGGTGTGACAAGTTGAGTAGACGGAGTTTGTCCAATAGGCAGAGCAGGTTTTATTGTGCCAACATATTTTGGATCAGGAATACAATTGCCCGTATTGGGGCAGCATTTGTTTCCGTCAATGTAGCCTTCGGGACATGGCTTATATAATGCTATGCACCTAGTTCCCGCACAGGGGTCGCGAGGATGTTCCGCATAGTAAATATCATCTGAAATAAACCCGCCATCACTCACGGGCGTAGACTCGCGCCAATCACCCTGAATCAAATCTTCTTCATTTCCCTGATACACCAATTCTTCTTCCTCGTTGATGGGTTCGTAGTCACCATCACCCCCGCTTTGTGATCCGCCTTCGTATCCTGCCCGAATCTCAGCAAGATCTGCCGCCCGCTCTTCATCGGTGCGAGTGTCCGCCTCTCCCACTTCTCCCCCGCGCGTTAGGCAGGGCTTGACGATGCCATTGGCAACATCATATGTGCCGTCATTACATCGGACAGAATTTGAATATCCACCATACACGGGCGTAGTCATACCATATGTGAATGCCTGTTGAAGATTAGAAAATTGGTCAGCTACTGATGCCGAATCAACATCTAATTGCGGCTGCCCGTTACCACCCCCGCCACCTCCACCCCCGCCCCCTCCTCCACCGCCCTCCTCTATTACATATCTATATCTTGCAGGGAGTGATCTAACTTTATCTTCTAGTGCTTTACAATCCGCAGGGGAGGCACAAGTTCCTGAAAGAGGAACACCTTCGCGATTTAATACTTCATCTCTTGTGTACTGCTTCCCATCCTCGCCAACAAAGTAGTTGCCTAGCGCACGGGTAGGAATTTGCTTTTGGGCAAAGTTTGAAAAACTTTGTTGCGCTACTTGAGCAAAACTAAAATTAGAGTGCATTAGTACAACCCCGTACCCGCCCACACCCCCCTCATCCGCGCCGCATCGCTGCCGCTCAATTCGGAATCATACCATTCAAATAAATTTCTGGGGAAAGATATGCTTTGTTGAGTTGTGGGAAAGAGACTAATGGTTGATGCCCGTTTTCCAAAAGCGGAAGCAACTGCAACCAACTCGATATTTGTTAAACCCTGAAGCGATGCAAATAAAGAATCAACATCCGTACCCCACGCGTTCATTGCGTTAAATTGCCGTTCAGCAATCGAAGCGTACACATAATCTGGCTTAGGAAGATTGGCGGGCGCGGGAATGTCTCCCTGTCCTACCAAATCAAACGCCGCCTGTCCGCCCGCAATTTTGCGGTAGATTATAAAAGCAATAACCCCGATTGCCAGATATGGCAAAAACGGAATAACGCTGGCAAAATTGAATGCCGATTTTCTGCTCATCGCTTTGTCTTAGCAAAGAAATAGATCAAAAATCCTGAAAGAATAATTGCCGCACCAATGGCAATATTGCGTTGTAGGGATACCGCATCCAACGCCGTTTTACTTGTCAGGTTAATGACAGGGGCGCGGTCAGCAGTAATTTGAGGGGTAGAAGATAGCCCCGTGTCAAACATGGTAGTAGCCATTAGAACTTTTTCCTTATGATGTAGATTCCAAAGAAGGCAATCGCAATCCCCACCACGCAACCCAAGGTGAACATTGTCCCCGTGGGGTTCATGCTCAAATTTGCAAGCCGAGAGAGTGGGTTATTTTCTCGGACATCGTCCATTACTGGAACAGCATCAACGGGGGCGGTTTCCATATTTAAGTTTTTAGCAGCACAATGCCAAATAGAATCAATGCTCCAGCGATTACATATGCGCCAGTTGCATCTTTATTGGGCTGCCCTGCTAGGGAAAGGTTGTAAGCATCAATATCGCGTTTGAGAAGTTCTAAATCAATTGGGTTTAAAAATTGTGCTTCAGAATTTTCTACCGCATCAATTTCCCCGTTTTGGCGGCGAGCAACTCTGCGCGCATTAGCTTGCGACAAAGCAAGGGATTTAGTTTGGGAAATAGTAGGATCAAGCCAGTAAGGTATGTTGGGCATATATTTATTTAGTATCAGCTAGAATTTTAAAGGCAAGATATGCCAATCCGAGCAATGGTGTCAGACTAGCAGATTCAGTTTTGGGCGCAGCAGAAGTTGTAGCCTTTGGCGCGTCAACATTTTTAACTACTCCAATGTCCGTAAATAATCCAGTTGAGCCATTAATTGAACCAAACAGATCAATGGGAGATAGTTTGCTTGGAATAGTTCCTGACGGAATAACACCACCTGTCACAGGTACGGAGGTGATTGGAGTTTTAATTGGTATGGTTGCTGGCACAGAACCCGTCACGCTGCTAATAAGTTGTGCGGCATAAGCTGCTAAATCTGCTTCAGAGTAGCCCGCACTTTCATCAAAGTTAGCAGACCCGCCCATATTATAAGTGTCCTCTTGACCACTCCAAGGCGAAGTATAAGGATCAGGCGCATACACTTGAGTCATGCCACCACTAGATCCGCCACCACTAGATCCACCACTTATCGCTTCCATAATATCGGCAGTAGTATTGCCGCCGCCTGATGATCCGCCACCAGAACCGCCGCCACTAGATACGGCAATAGGCAAGCTGCCTCCGCCACCATATGGATCAGACACATAAGTTGAATCATCGGGGAATGTTGTTTCGCCACCTGATGTCTGCCCGTCATCAACGCCGCCGTGTCCAGTACACGGGGGGGCAAATTGATAGAAAGTTAATCCCCCTCCACTTTCGGTTGATCCATCCGCGCAATTAATTTTGTCATCATCTGGTGCAACAGGATCATCTCCGCCCGTTTCGGGGTCTCCACCGCCATCTCCACCGCCATCTCCGCCGCCATCTCCACCACCATCTCCACCACCATCTCCACCGCCATCTCCACCGCCATCTCCGCCGCCATCTCCGCCGCCATCTCCGCCTCCGCCACCACCTGATCCGCCACCACCTGATCCGCCACCACCTGATCCGCCACCACCTTTATCGTCTGGCTTATCGGGGTCTTCAGGCTTATCCGATGGTTTCTTTCTACAATTGTACGGAGTTCCTACCCATAATTGAAGCCCGTCACAAACTCTTGTATGATAATCTCGATCACAAACATATACGGACTCACCTTGCGCCATGCCCGATGGAGGAACATCATTGTCGGTTTGCATTGGGTCAAAACCCTTGCAACCTTTGCTATATTTACAGCAAGAATCAGACGCACCAAAAGATTGAATTGATTGATTTGCCGCAATTCGTTTTAGTGCGGAATTTTCAAATCTGCCCCTTGTTTTGCCCGCAGTTGAAAAATCAGTAAACATAATTGTATTTGCTGGTATCTCTAAAAGCGCAACACGATGGAAGTTGGCTATTCTTTTTCGGCATACAATTACAAGTTGCTTTAGTAATATAATGCCCTTGACACGGATCAACAAAGGTTTGTGCGCCTATTCGGACAGACGCTTTAAACCCATCAGGGCAAGTTATAATTTTGGTTTGCGGCGCAGGACAACCCCAACTATTGCATACCGATTGTTGTCCGTCAGGACAAGCTATGGGGCTAAGACCAAATGGGCGGATACTTCGGTTGGAGGCAAAATGTACATAGTTCATAAGGGTTATTTAGATAAGTATTACGGCATCTTTTCTTGTCAATTGTAATCTCCCACACTTCTTAATTCTTGCCTTCACTTTTCCAAGGTAATATTTTTGAGACCGCTTGCTAGTATCACTATGAATCTGCTTTCGCATACAACTATCCATTCCAGTATCCGCAGCCTTAGTAACTTGTTTAGGATGCTTCCTTCGATAAGCCATTACCCGCTCCGAGTCGTAACAAAATTTTGCGCCAAAACATATGCTCTTAATGACAAAGTCTCGATCCCCGCCCACCTTGCAATCCGAGTACCCGTTAATGTCTTTAAAGAATTCGCAACGAATTGCCGCGCACGGGTTATGAAATCTTCCATCCGAAATATTGCCAAACTTGTCCAACACAATTGGACTTGATCGGGTATACGAATCTGAAATAGCAGAGTTCTCTTCTAACCATTGAATTCCTGCGGTGTAGATATCAAATGATTCTTTTTGATATAGGTTGACAGCATCTTCAATCCTCCAGTTGGGAGAGATATCGTCCGAATCAAATATAAAGAATAGCTCTCCCTTAAAATTCCAGAACACTTCATTGACCGATTGATAGAATCCAATGTTCTTGGGATTACGATAAAAAGTAATTCGTAAATCAGGGAACGCTTTGCGAAGTTCCTCGTTTATCCCGTTGCCGCCAGTATCGTCAACTACATGAAGATGAAAATCCTCATGCCTCTGCCATAAGACAGATTTTATTGCTTCGTAGACATAAGGTTCAGGAAGGTGATATGCGAGAACGCAATCAACTTTCATGTTACTCTTTTGCTGTAAAATTAGCGGGTGACGGCAATCCAAGATTTGCTCGTATGGCGGCTTGTTTTTGTGCGGCAATATTTGAACTGATTTGAGAAAAAGTAGTTCCTTGTGGTTGAACCTGTTGAACAAGCGCGCCTCCCTCCCTGTACGCGTTGCCTAGTGATGGGTTATAGGAATATCCAAGTCTCCCGCCAGCACCTCTTACCAATGTAGTCGAAGTAAGCGGTGCTTCAGCCGTTCGGATTGCGCCAGTAACGGGTTGCTGTGCGTTGAACCAAAGATTTTCTCCCTGCTTCGCGCCCGTGACTTGATTTGCGCCCGTAAGGAATTTTCCGATCATAGAATTTGCAACGCCAACATCCGCGCCATAAACGGCAGCAGTTGAAAAGTCTGCGCCCTGCGCCAAACTTGAACCGAACGCGGTAAATCCTTTTGCTACAGGAATCCCAATCATGCCAACAGGCGCGGCAACTCCCGATGCGGTCAACCCGATTTGTGCGACATCTAGAAATGCGTAGGTCGAGAACTCTGCCGCTTTTGCGTCATTGCCCGCTTTCCCCCAATTGTATCCCTGTTGCATATTATTGTAAGCCGATCCGCCGAGCATTGAACCTAGTGACAATCCAACTTCGGTTGCGGGTCTTCCTTCGCCAATTGCTGTTCCAACTCCGCGCCCACCCTGTATAAGTGCCGATCCAATCTGCCCGCCTAATGGCGAGACGCTTGAAGTAAAATCGACTGCCCCCTGTAAAATTACGCCCGCGCCTGTCGCACTTACATTGGCAAGATTTGCGGGAGTAGGATTATTAAACGCGGTGTAACCTTGTTGAGCCAATCCTACTGCCGAAGATCCATAGCCAAGTCCTTGTTTTGCTCCTGCAAAAAGATCCGCGCGCGCTTGAAATGTATCGGCCTTAGCTTGCAGGGAACTGCCGCGTTGCTGAAGCTCATTAGCGCGCGCCTTTAAACTATCTCCCGTTGCTTGTGCGTTATTCAGCCCCTTCAAACCCGCCTGAATTGTGGCAACATTTTGACTAGCAATTCCCGCGTTAATTAAATTAATGTTAGCGTTAACATTCATTTGAAACGCCAGCGCGTCTGCTTTTAAACCATTGGCATCTGCCAGTAGCCCGTTGGCTGAATTCGCAATTGGTGCGCCATTAAGGAATCCGTCCAACATTGAAAGTCCAGTAGTAGCCAGACCCGCAATGTTTAAAGCGGTTTTAAGATCTGATAATGTTTCGTTAACTTGCTCTGCATCTTTAGTTGCTTGGTTAATTGCAGTTTGCGCGTTTTCATTAAATGGTTTGGACGGGTCGAGATAAGAATCGTCCGAGTAATCATCTCCCCCGAAATCCGCATAGTCATCGGTTTTTCCCGTGTCACCCGTATTGCCCGTGTTACCCGTATCGTCCCCACCATAATCCGCGTAGCCCTCGTCTCCCGTATCACCTCCGCTAAAATCTGTATGATCGCCCGTGTTGCCCGTGCGGCTCGTACTGCCTGTACTACCATCTCCAATATTGCCCGTCTTGCCCGTGTCACCCTTATTGTTTGTTTTGCCCGTATCATCAGCAACCTGATCATCATCAAACCCGTCACCATCCTTATCACTATCTTTATCATCAGGGATTCCATCACCATCAAGGTCTGCTGAATCTTTGTCAGTACTATCCTCTTTATCAGACGGAATATCTTTATTGTTATCCGCAAGTTGATCCGCATCGGATAGATCGTCATCGATAATATCTTCATACCTTCCCGTGTCGGGATTCCATGCGGTATTGTCATTTTTATAGGGATCGCTCGGAGCAATATGATTTGGATCACCCGACATTCGGTTTGGGTCGTCAATATTAACAAACTTATTCCAAGATCCGTCCGTATGTTGAACTTCTATGCCCCGCTCGCCCTGAGAGAGTCTACCTACGCCCACACCAACTCCAGAGTTTACCCCCGTACCTCTTGCCTGAACTTCGTTAGCAATCGACCCGAAACTTTTTATTCTAAAACTTTTCATTACTCAGTTGCAAAGTCTACATAACTACTTTTGAAGAAGTCCGAAAAACTTTGTTTATTGGGCGAAGAAAAATCAGAATACGGGCTTTGTTTATTTGAAGAATATGTGTTGCTATCGACACTTGGCGTAGGAGTTCTAGCAGGAGGGCTAGGCGCAGGCGTAGGCGCATCACTTCCAAATATAGATTGCACCGCGAAATTGACCAAACCAACCGCTTGTAAGATTGGCACAGCAGGGTTGAGCCAAGACTCGTCAACTTTAAATTCATCTGGATCTTTAAATTCATTATCATCTTCTTTGGCACTATCCTTTCCTCCAGCGTCTTTAGCAGACGGAGGAATGCCCCGTGAAGAGTTAACATTGAAGTCCGCCACGCGGATACTCCGCTACTTTTTAAGGAAAATAAACGCCGCAAATGCGGCAACCCCTAGCCCCGTGTAGAGCAAGGTGTTATTTGTTTTGGCGGGCGGCGTATACGGGACGGCAGGAGCGTAGGGGGCGTAAGGCTGCGGTTGTTGGTAATACGGGTATTGCGTCATTCCGCCCACATTACTAGGAGGACTTACATAAGTAACATTGGGAACTCCTTTTATTGATCCGATAACATTGCCAACTCCGCTAGCCAAATTTCCCAATCCGTCCGCAATGCTTTTAAAAGAATCTTCCCATCCGCCCATCGCGGCAGTTCGACTTGTAGTCCTTCTGCCATTACGCGTAAGTACTGCAACGCGACCTGTGGCAGCATCTAAAATTGCTTTTTGCCCGTATATTGCCTGATTCATATTTTGGTTACTTTCTTTCTTCGTTTGGGTTTCTTTTTATCGTCTTTAGCGATAAATAGTAAGCCCGCGCCTAATAGCAAGCCCAAAGGCCAGAAATTAGTTGGATCATCTTCTGGAGGAATAACCGCAGGAACATATCCATCACCCGTAAAACACCCCATACCAACACAATTGGGATTGGTGGGATTGTTGGGATTGCTAGGATTGGTGGGGTTAGGCTTATCAGGCGGAAATATTTTATCTAGTAACCCGCCTATAATTCCTTTGGGCGGATCTTGATCGGGCGGGACTTGATCCTCTGGCGGGTCTTGCACAAATCCATCATCGGGCGGGTCTTCTTCGCCACCACCTCCATCAGGAGTAGTGGGTTCTGTACCACTTCCCGCACCGCCTGACCCAGATCCACCCGTACCTCCATCGGCAACGCCGCCACTTCCCGCGCCACCCGAACCAGATCCGCCCGTGCCGCCCCCAAAAGTTTCTGGAGTCGTAGGTTCATTAGATGATCCTCCACCAAAGTTTGTTGATCCGCCAGCATAAGATGTTGAGGGTTTTATTAACGGATTGACCATTGAATCAATTGGAGGTTCGGTGGGTTTATATTTAGCCTCTCCAAACAGGTCATCCAAAGTTGAAGGTTTGCCCCCGTCATTTACAATGGTGATGGTGTTTGAAAAAGATCCGCCATTGTTAATTAAATCTGCCGCAGTTTTAGAATCCGAAAAGTTTGCGGTAGCAGTAAAATAGTTATCCATCGCCGTAGTTTGAGCGAGTGATGCCGCGTAAGCCAAACTTGCCTGACGCTCCGCTTCCGCATCCGCTGCTGCTCTATTTGCTGCCGCTTCTGCCGCGAGTATGCGTTGACGATTTGCTTCAGCGTCCGCTGCGGCTTTTTGTGCCGCTGCTTGTGCAGCCGCTTGTTGTGCTGCCGCTTGCTGTGCTGCCGCAGTTGCTGCCGCTTGCTGTGCTGCCGCTTGCTGCGCCGCTGCTTGCTGTGCTGCCGCTTGCTGTGCTGCCGCAGTTGCTGCCGCTTGCTGTGCTGCCGCAACTTGTGCCGCTTGTTGTGCTGCGGCTTTTTCTGCTGCCGCCTGTGCTGCTGCAACTTGTGCCGCTGCAATTTGTGCTGCCGCGACTGCCGCTGCTTGTGCCGCTTGCTGTGCCGCTGCGACTGCCGCAGCAGTTGCTGCCGCCTGTTGAGCAGCCACCTGTGCAGCCGCTTGTGATGCTGCTTGTGCTGCCGCTTGTGCGACTGCCGCTGCTTGTGCCGCAGCCGCCGCCGTTGCTTGTGCCATAGCCGAATTTTGTTGATTGATTAAAGCGTTGATCATCTCCTGTTGTGATGCTCTGGCAGCATCAGTAGTAGGAGTTAAAGATTTCCAAAAATCTAATTCAGATTGTAAAGTAGATACGGAAGTAGATCCGTAGGTGTAGGAAATATCAGTCGAACCAGAGTAACCCGCGCCTGTTGAAGTGATGTAAGGGGCAGTAGATATATTTGATGTGGCGGAATTTACGCCACTAATGACGGAGTCAATTTGACTTAATATGTCCCACCAGTTACTCATGGCGAAAGAGGAATGACCGACATTCTTTCACCTGTTTTTCTTGAAAATGGATCTGTCTTTTTGCATCCGTCAAAGTCATGTACTCGCCCGCCCATTTTAAATTCAGAAAATACATGATCTAAATATTTAGTGTTGCCAATATTGGTTGCAACTGCTCGAACATCAAACCCTACCGATTTCATTAAGCTATTGAACATGAGAACATGATCATCGCAGTCAGCAAAAATTTTCCCCGTCTGAGCATACTCCTGAAGCATTTTAGGAACGGATACAAAATATTCTACTGCCGCAGGGTCGCGGACATACAACATATCATCGGTAACAAATTTTGAAATGGCGTTAAGCTGCGCCAACTGATCATCGTTTTCTATGTTTCTAGGCATCAGGGACAATGTGAATGCCCTGACCGATGGCATCACCGAATATTGTGCGGACAATTCTTCAATGCTTTCAAGGATTTGTTCGGCATCGGTTGAGCCATCGTGCAATCCTTTTCTGTAAACTCCCCCTCCTCCCTGCCAAGGCGATGAAGCGTTAAACAGGGGAGGGGGGTTTATCATAAATCTCTAGGTGTTGTTCGTCAATGTTTCAGATTCGTCCTCATCGTCTTCGGAATTTACATGGATGTCAAGAAACTCCTTGCGGACTTCCTCAAACCATAACTTAAACGGAATGACCCGATCTTCTAATATGATCAGGTTAGTCCACCACTCGTCCTTAGCGAGGAAGGTAGCAATGTAATCGATTTGCTTGTCATCTAGCAAATCTGTAACCACATTAACTGCCGACACCGCATCAGTTTCTTTCTGTGCCAAACGAATAATCAATCCCGCAATGTTTTGCAACGGGGTTGATACATTTGACTTTGCCACGGGGGCAGTTGCTACAGGCGCAACTTCTGGCGCGGGTAGTTGTGGCGCGGGAGCTTGATTCCCAAGTTTGCCCATCAACTGCGCGGCGAGTGGTGTCATCATTCCGATGATGGTGTCCATCACTTCGTTTCCACCAGATTTGCCTTCGTCTCCGCCTGTGATCTCTCTCAATTTCACAAACGCGTCCACAATCTGATCTACCCCTTGGGATTTTTGAGTCATAATTGCCGACAGCATAGTGTTCATCATGCCACTCATCATCGTATCGGGTTGAATTGAGCTATGACGATTCATGGTGGTGATGAGAGTCAGCATCTGCGCGTTGCTGTCCTGCATTTGCTTCATCATCATCTGGAAGGTTTGAGCATTGCGATCACTAATCGTCTCGATCACATCGCGAATGCTTTCGCCGCTTCCATTCCTTTCACGCACCGCGTCTATGATCCGAGGAATGTCCATGCCACCATTGGAAGAGACAACGGGTTCGGAGAACGCGCGCACCGAGGGATCAACATCCCATGTCCATGAATCGGTCAGCTTGGAATTCGGGAGGCGTATTCTGGAGATGTACTGCCCGCCCCCGTACTCTACCGACAACTGATCTTCATCGTATTCGTCCACGGGGATGGTTGAAAGCACCGCATACCTTCCCGTCTGCCGATTCTTACGCGAGACCACAACTTTTGCGCCCGTGTTTTTATTTGAGCCAAGAATAGACTGCACCTTTTCGTTTTCTTTAGCCAATCGCCGCTCCTCTGGAGTCAAACCATCCGATCCAGTAATTTGCGGCAACTCATTAGCGTGAGGCGCGCTCAAATCGTCCATCAACGGACTCTCAGACCTCCTGCGGCGCGATTTGCGGGGGGCTTCTAACTCTGCCAGTTCCGAACTTGGTATTGTGAATGAATCATCACTCATTTTTCGTATCTCCCTTCGATCAGGTTTAATTTGTACCCGTCAGTTGTAAGGCGATCAAAGACCTTACAATTGAACATTCTTATCCGATGCATTGATGAGTGATCCACCAAGATCCCTCCATCGGTTGGCACTACAGCAAGCTCAGTAGGGACTTGAGCGAAAGGATTATTTAAAATAAAATTGTTTATGGAAGCGTCAATCACCTCGGCAAATTCTTCTTTGGTGTTCACGATATGAATTGAATGCAGGGATATGGGGAAGGAGATTTCATAATCTCTTCGCACGGGTACTCTTTCAACAATTGCCCGTCCACCGAAGTAATAATGTTGCCCTTTATGGATCGGTCATATTCAAACAGGGTGTCCGTTTCAAAGGGATGGTTGAATAATTCAATACGATACTTCTCATTTTTATCGAGCATGGCTATGGAATATTGGATTTCGGCCAAGGGTTGCTCAGTTATCTTGCCTTTGACATGGATTTCGCCATCCAACGGGGACTTAGGGTCGCGAATAACAACGCGCATCTGGTAATCCGACAACGGATACATGAATGCATCGGGAAAACGCATCTCTTCACCGCTTTTAAAGCGCAAAAAGCCTAGATAGTAGCGGGGTGGTTTGGGTAATTCGTTCTTCATTTGGGCAGTCAATAGCGAAACAATAGCCGCGTCAATACAAAAACAACGCAAAACAACGCAAAACAACGCCCAACAATAGAAAACAACGCCCAACAATAGAAAACAATGATCAAACAACGCAAAACAATAAACTTATTTATTGAAATGAGCTTTAATGCTGCTCAATACGCGCCCAACCCCGTGTATTGATTCAAATCCCCTGAAATTAGCGAAAAAGTTGACTTCAAGAGCATAAAGTTTTGATCCACAACGCAATATGTCAACTCCCACATAATCGCACCGCAGCTTATTTGCAATATGCTCTGCCAACTCGGTTATGTCTCCAACGCTCTCAGGGGGAACTGCTCGCGCCGCCGCACCCAAACTAATATTTGCCCTGAAATCATTTTCTTGAGGCACTCGCTCAATCGCCCCAATTGATTTGCCTCCAACTACAATTACTCGGTAGTCGTTATCATACGGGGCAAACTCTTGAATCAGGTATCCGTTCCGCGTAGTAATCTGGTAAACATTGTCAGGCAGAAAACTCCCCTCCTGCAATAAAGCCATCCTCTGTCCGCAAGATCCCGCGCGAGGTTTTACTACCATGTTGTTTTTCTGATAGGTATTGGTCACGGAAAGAAATGGAATGCCATTGGACTGAAAGTACTTAGTTTGCATAATTTTGTCGTTAATAAGTTCTATTGAATTGCGCGCAAAATCTCCGTTCAACATAGGAATTCCTTTTTGAAAGCAGTACTCCGCGAGAAGTGAAAGGTGATTGGGTTTTGTGTTTACCCAAAAGCTAACATATCTGTAATTGTCTGCGGGCAACTTGTAGTGGTTAACCTTAGACAAAACGCCCACCTCCAAATTGGAAGGACAAATATTAAAATATAATGCTGCTACAGGAAAGCAGTCGAATTCTCCATCTGCCAATAAGGATTCACAGGCAGACCCATTCATCGAGTTTTCTAGAATAGTTAAGATTTTCATTTAAAGAGAAACCCCCCACCAGTTTTACCTGATGGGGGGTTTTGCATAGCAAGCCAATATTTTAAGAACAGACTTCTACTGGTCTAAAGGAATATTGTTAATCTGTCAAACGAATATTTTGATCAAATCCGCAATCTTTTTAGTGATGTCCTTGAGATCAGCAAAAGGTATTTCAACACCTCCCCCGACCACTCCAGACGCGTCCTCTTGATTAATACGAATTAACTTTGAAGACAAATCTGGGCAGATGTTCATTTTCGTCCCATCTGAAAGGCCGAAGGAAATGCCCATTACTTTGCTACCGATTTGGAGACCGCGACCTCGTACAATGCGAACTGGCGAGGCTGACCCGCGTCATCCTTCCACTTCGGAGAGGTTTTCATTCCCGTTTTGCGGATCAACACGCGCTTGCCGATGAACTTGCACTTCTCCTGATCTTCATCAAGCAAGACATTTGCAAGACTCGCTTGCATGGGCAACGCCACTCGCGCGCCCGTCTTCAATTCAACCAACAGGAGAGGTTGATCAATTCCTTTGGTTGTCGATTCCTGCAACTCAATCGGAGTGCAGTCAATGTATCCACCGATTGGTAGATCACGCAACTTCAGGATGGTAGGACGCGAGATTGTCTCGAATCCTGACGGGGCAGTACCCGTCTCCCAGAGTTGGCCTGATCCATTTTCGTTAGTTGGTTTAGTTAGCATTTTGGTTGCCATATGTATGTTACCTCATTTTAGTGTGCTTATCTGACTTCGGAACATTTGTCCTCTTGCCAGACATATTTAGTTCTAGTGGACTGAACCACTTTCCGTCAACTAAAATCTTCTTTTTATAATCAGTCTTAATTTTCTTAGTAACCTTGCGCCAGACGGACAACTTTCGGGAGTTGCCACGATCATAAAAGTTGATAGCCTCCCGCATTTTGTAAGGAGCATCGTACTCTACTTCACCATCTGTAATAAACTTCTGTGCCATCGCTCTCGGCACACCCTTTGCTTTCGCGACATTATCAATCGAGTACATCTTTGGAGCGTAGACATCAATCCGCGCGCCCCATCCTTCCATTTTCATTTCGCCCAACTCGCTTCCAGTTTGGAAGGGCAGCGTTTTGTTTTTGGAGAAAAAGAATAAAGAATCGGTGTCGCAGTAGATCAAATCTTTTTCTGGAATCTGCCGCATGAATTCCATCAGACGAATTCTTCCGTACCCCGTGACATGAGCCGCGTGAGCATAATTGACATGAGGAGGAAGAGGGATCGCCTGATCGACAAGGATGTTGTCGCCGAACGGGCGCGCCTTAACTACTCCACGCGCAATCCTGTCTCCCAACTCCTCGGTGAATGCCATCGTGCGAGAAACCATTCCGCCCATTCCAAGTTGCCCATACAAATTATTCATAAGCAGTTTGTAAATTAATTTATACGCCTCAGAAGTTGCCTTGAGGCGGCGAGAATAAAACTCCCTGACAAAGGATGCATAATAATCTTCTCCGTCCGCGCTTCCATAACTCCAATGCACCTTCTTGATCTTTGCACCATGCTTCTCCACCGCGTTAATGATCTCAGCGTTAATCCAAGTGCCAGTAAGTTTGCCGCACGGGAAAATAATCGAGCCAGAGGATACGCCCGTCAGGTTATCTTTTTGAGAAGTGCGGTAAGGCAGAGGAGCAATAGCCTGATGAGGAATTTCAATTGTGACATTGGTCACTCCGTAGTCCGTTATTTTATTTTGCTCTTTAAACTCGGTGGGAAATCTTTTTGTCATGCAATAAGGGTAGAGAGAGTTGATATCGACCCACGCAATATTCCCTGAGCCGCCGTTGCTAAAGAGTTCTACTCGCCCGCCATAAATAGCAGAACGAGATTCCTCATTCGCTTGCATCCAGTTCTGTCCACCCAACGACTGCCACAATTTTACACACAATCCGCCGAGCGTATTAGTCAAATGCATCACATCATATTCTTCGATGAGTGAGACCATGTTGTTGAGAGCTTTCCCGACAATCTCACAATCTCTGAAAACATATTCCTCCGAATCGGCATCAAACTCCAACTTCTCCAAACCGATAGCCTGACCGAGTGCTTTAACGGAGGTGGGGAAAAGGTTATAGGAATCGACAAATACTTTGTTCCTGTAGACCGCTTTGATAATACGCCCGCCCACCATTGTAAGAGAGAGTTGAGGAAGGCAGTCTGCGAACAATGCGCCCAAGTCGTACTGGAGATTGTGCGCGTAGACGCGACTGCATTCTGAACCATCGAGCCATTCGAGAAACTTTTCCACATTCCCGCGATTGTGGAATCGGTCAACGACTTGGTTGTTGTTATATTCAATCGCGGCAATCTGGGTAATTTGTTTTTCAAATCCAGACCTCCCCGATGTCATTAACTCCCGTGAATTATCTTCGGTGTCAAAAACGATGAAATGCATAGATCATCCTCCACAAATGGAAACAATCCTTGAGGGGACTGCATGAAGAAGAAGCATAGCTGAATCATGTAATGATACCTCCGTTTGTCCTCTCAGTTACATCGCCCTGACTAGCTTTGATAAAATGCTGAAGAGCAGACAGCATCATCATGTACGCAGTCAGCATGGGATCGGACTGAGCTTGCTGTTTAAGCGTTTCAGGTAGAGTTGGCAACGCTGGGATCGCTTTGATATCAACCCGAAACCCGTTGGTGAGACCTTTGGGTTGGAGTAGTGTGATGCGTATATACCGATCCATGTTTTCCGTGTCAGGTGTCCCGTCAGTAGTGGTGCTGTTTTCCATATGTATATCCTTTCTTGTTTTGGTTTCATTTCTTGCCCCGCATAGCAGGAACAACTTTGAAAGTAACTTCAGAAATAACCGCGTCCTCCATTCCCACCCCACTCCACTTCATCTTTTTGCCATAGAGATCAACCATCCATTGACTTCTAGGCTTGCCCTTGTTCATTGACAATCTCCGAATTCTTCGCACCGATGAAATGCTTACCAATCCATTATCCTGCAAGACCTGAGCCACCGCCGAATGCACTCTGGAACGGACAAGGGCAGAAGGATCGTGAGTGATTTTGTTTTTGCCGCGCGGAACGATTTTAGCAAACTCTTGCGTTGTGATGTAAGGAGATTGAAATTCAAGTTCCCTATCGAACTCGCCTGAGTCGCTGCTTTTAATCGAGAGAGTGCCTTCCACAAATAGTGCCAAGGGAGCTTTTTCAGACAACGCGACACGGGAAAGAATTTTAGTCACCCTATCGTAAAACGGAGTCAGGTCACCATTCAGTTGCATGGTAATGCCGTTGAGTTCCGCCCCAGACAACATCACTCCGCGAGCTTGCATATCCTGTGCCAGACGCTTTTGGTATTCGCGGTAGATGGTGTTGTACTTTGAAATGGTTCGCGAGTTGAAGAACCGCAGGGCTTGTGGGGCGAACTGCCCACGCCGCTTTTTGTAAATGGTGTCCGCATCAATCTTGTTAAAAACTTTGACCCTGCCTTTGGGAGAAACCTTAAACATATATACCTTCTTGCTCAAAAGAACCCCACCCTTAGCAAAGGATTTTACCTTCACTCCCTGAAGGTCGATCACGATCAATTTGTTTACGGGAATCTTTTTAGTTCTGCTACGATATCTTGTGATCGCATTGCGCCATTCAGCAACCCTCGCTCGCTTCTTGGCAGCGGTGACCATCTTGGCGAGCTTCGCGGGAAGTACCCGCATATACCGATTCAAACTTTTGGGATCGACCCCCAACTTCTCCCCCTTCAATGCCTCCATCATCCCGCGAACCGCAGGAGGAGGAACGAATCGCTTTGTCTTGGGGACAAGTTTCCTCCTGCGCTGAATTCGCTTTGCCATGCAGGGACAATAATTGCGAGTAGCTGGCAGATGACAATGGAAATGAGCAAATGGGCTTTGCTCTTTCCCCTTGACCCCGCTACTACCCACCCCCCCTAGAATCAGAATCGGACGCGGGGAGCGGTGTACCCCCCCTAGCCGAGCGAGC
>Ga0214919_10001857_pt1 | contig 33934 bp, 22 predicted proteins | sample LL1503_MetaG_FD_177994 | JGI IMG/M metagenome (GOLD analysis project Ga0214919, IMG submission 177994) | Freshwater microbial communities from Lake Lanier, Atlanta, Georgia, United States - LL-1503 | ecosystem: Environmental > Aquatic > Freshwater > Lake | place: USA: Georgia | collected...
ATCCGCTCATTAATCCACCACCACCGCCACCGCCGCCGCCACCCGTCATATCGTTCATGAAGTTACCGAACCCAGATTTACCGCCTTGTGCTTGGGAAGACGATGACATGGAATTGACAGCCGCCTGGGTAAACTGCTGCATGAGCTCCGGGTTCTGGCGCATAATGTCGTCCATTCCAGGCAGCGCGGATTTAAACATGGTATTTGTCATGTGAAGCATGATAGCGCTTCCACCCAGCTGAAACAGCAGCTTGAGTTCGGGCGCCATCTGAGCCTTGGATTTGTATTTTTCGTGCAGTTCCGCAAAGATGTCGTCATATTCGTCAATATTTTCGTTCACTTGTTCGGACCACCCGTCGAGCTTCAAATCAAACGGATCAAACTTGTTATTCAGAAATTCCAGACCGGTAATGCACGCCAGCAACATTTTGGACTGGAACTTTTTACTGTTGCCACGTTCACGCTCTTCCACGTGCGTCTCATACTCACCTTTCATCTCAAGCATAGACGACTCCATTGTGTATTTTTTCGTCAGCGTGACTCCCTTTGTTTCGAGCTCTTCAAGTTTGCGCAACAACTTGAATTTCTCTCTCAATAGTTCCTCTTTGGACATTTGTGGTTGCGCATCGACGGGAACATCGGGGTTCAGTGGAACATTATTAAATTTTCCATACCCGTCCCAGGTTTGTTTATCATCTCCGGTGGCAGCTGTAGCTGATCCGATACTTGCTGCTCCGCCACCGCCTTCGCCACCGCCAGCACCGCCGCGTCCACCATCGCCGCTGCTGCTGCTGCCGCCAAAGCTTACACTAAAAATGTCAGATTTCATTTCCCGATTTATTCTCTTGGAAGACGACCCGCCACCACCGCCACCAGATCCAGATAAATCATTTAATTCATTCTCCAAAACGGCTAAATCGTTCAAATTGATATCGCCGCTATCGCCACCACCACCACCACCTCTTCCACTTCCGCCGTCGTTTTTAAATTTATCATTCATAAGAAATTCGAGTCCGCCGCCAAAATTGGATGACGATTTTCCTCCAATCCCACCCAGATTGTCCAAATCGATGATTTCGGGGTCGCTCATTTTATTATATACCTATTGATGGATGATCAGATAAATATTATGAAGTTATGAAATGAGGGATATGAAGTGTATTATTTACTTTTATTTAATATTTATTTATGAAATTATTAACTTATTAACTATATAAGTGAATAATTACAACCCATTCAACCAATGCCATACGTTATTCGACCCTATAAGCGAACTGCAAAATTCAGGGTGTGCAAAAGAAATTCCAGAAAGTGTTTCTCAAAACGTCCGATGACAAAGCGCAATGCTAAACGCCAACTTTCGGCTATATACGCGAATCATCCGAGATAATTCAATTCATTTATGAACTGCTCGGAAGCGGTGCAAGGCACAGCTTAATCTCGCCGAGACTCGCCACGTAGTATTTCACAACGAGTGGCAAGTCATTCTCTAAATACATTTCAATCTGGCTGCACAAATTGGTGCATTTTATAAAATAGCCCAAATTCTTCAATGAGAATTCGCCTTGAATAATTTTGTTCGCGTTCTGTTTATGAATGAACTCCATGCTGCCGTCCGTCTCCACACGGGTAACTTCCGCGGTTGCAAATTGACCAGAGCACCGGAAGATGAGTTCATTTCCGACCGATTTAATTTCGATTTTGTCGGATATGCACGACAAGTCGCGCACAATTTTCTGGAAATCGGCGGATGGAAGGTTAATCACCGACGAAAAAACAACATTGGGTTCAACCAATTCTTCGGGCTCCGGCTCGATCAGGCGCAGCTTTTGCGTTTTGCACTGCTTGATATCGCCGTTCTCGAATTTCAGCCCCAAGTATGAAACAATGCCGTCATTATAATCCTTGTTCTCAATATACATGGTAAGCGTGTCATCGTTGTCAATCGAATTAATGAGCTTGAATAGGTGAAACATGTTGACCCCGATAATGATTTTTTCTTTGTGGCACTCATACTCTTCGAAATTCTCAGCGGCCAGAAACATGTGCGCGAGCATGGTGTGCGACTTGTCCATATTCACGATGCGAACACCGTCTTTCTTGAACGTGATATTGGTTTCGAGCAATATATCTTTTAATGCGGTCATCAGAGTTCGAATAGGTGCAATTTGAACTGTCTTAATGGTGAGGACATTATCCGAGTTTGATTTTGATGAAGACATTATTGATTGATTGTTTGTTTGTTGGTGTTTGTTGTAATGATATGTGTATTGTGATGCGTTTATATTGAAAATAATAAAATCTTTAAATACTTAATCGCGGAGATAGATGATAGTAACATTATATGTAACCCGATAAGAAATGCGTAAAATCAATATAAATACAATTCTACATTCGTTTTCATATAGAATCGAGCTTCTACAACGTTAGTTTAATAATATGAGCAATGACACGATACCGCATCATGAACATGGAATTCTAAAGGAATATGTTCCGAGATGGGTTCCCGGTATTCCAAAATACACCATGCGGATGTTTATCGCGAAACATCCAAATCAAAGTCTTGAAAAATATGCGCAGCTTGTAAAGGCGTATACCGAAAAGGTTGCCGCACACAATAAAAAACAGTGCGAAACCGAATATCCCGATTCAGGATTTGATTTATTTGTGCCATACGATTACTCGGACCACGCATTCGGATACACGGACAATTGCATATCGCACGCCACGTTTCGCGCACCGCTCAGTGTGAAATGCTCCATGGTGGAATCTATGTCTGCCGCTGCCGCTGAATCGGGCGATAACCGCATTGCACCCGATAAACCCGTTGGATACTACTTATATCCTCGGTCCAGTATTGTAAAAACCCCTTTTCGAATGGCAAATTCGGTGGGAATTATTGACGCCGGATACAGGGGGGAAATCATGGCAGTTGTTGACAACATTGACACCGCCAATAATGACTTGAAGGTGTGTCTGGACCGATATGCGCCACACATGTCGCGATTATTCCAAATTTGTTCCCCAACATTAGAACCCTTTTTAGTAAAGATAGTGGAACACGAGAACGAGTTGGGAGTAACCGAACGGGGAACCGGTGGATTCGGGTCAACTGGAGTCTGAGTTACTTTCCACAATAAAAAAAATTGAAATGAATTTGTAATACATATTCATATCGGTAAAGTCTTTCATATCAGCATCAAATCAAATCATGACATCTTCTACCGGATCCGGTTCAAACAACCTGTATGTTGTTCTTGAAAATGGCGAGCTATACCCGAAGCTCTACTCTACTTACGACGCTGCCCGTGCAGCAGCTCTACACAATCATGCGGAAATACTGGAGGAGGAACGAGCAGAATGCGCCGAATGGGGCGGCACGATGGCATCTCAGGTTGATGTCGAGGAGAACAAGGAAACAGGCACGACCAAGCTCTATGTGGAGAAGGAGATATTCATCACTATACAACGGTTCAAGATGGAGAGCTTCTCGTAACAAGCCGACAACTGTAAGACTGTAAATATGTAAGTAAGTAATGGCAGATGGCAGGGTAAGTCCATTTTTTTCCGCGAGGCGTTTAGAGATGGTCGAAAAAAAATTGAAATGAATTCCGGACGACATAATGGTAAAGCAGGATTACCGCAACACGAACAATCAATCAATCGATATGGCTCAAACGACTCAGCAACAGAAAGTCAACGGCGAAGCCATTTACAGTTACGAAGACGGCAGTGTATATATGGGCATGATGCAGAATGGACTGAAACACGGAAGCGGAACTCTGCGCACAGCGGCATTCATTTACGGCGCAATGGCCCAGATTTCATCGACCGAAGCGGAAGAGAACATGCATCTCGTGAAGTGGCACGAATACATCGGCGAATGGCAAAATGATGTCATGCATGGCAAGGGACGCCATATCATGATGCACGGCGATGGCTCTCAGGCGATTCTCTTCGACGGCGTCTGGTCAAATGGTATAAAACTCGAACAACAAGAAGATGTGCCTTCATACATCTAACATACATCTAACAATCACACAATCACATGCACCGCAATCACATGCAACGCACACCTTCACACCTTAATAAAAAAAACAAATAATATAAAATATCTTTTTTTTGCTTTTTTTGCTTTTATTTACACTAATATAGAGCACTGCGGTTTTATGCCGAAATATTATTCTAAATATAATATAAAATGAATAAAACGCTTGTAATTATTTTATGTGAAACAAGGGGAAGTGAATTAACTTTTGATAATTTTAAAAAAAATGTTATAGATGAGTTAAATGCCGATTTATGTGTATGTATTGGTATTAAACCTGACTATGACTATAGTAACCCATTTTATAAATTAGCAAAATATAAATTTACTTATGATGAACCAGAAGATTTTGGTGATGCATTTGAATATGCTTATAATACAATATCCCAAAATAAACCGAAATATGAATGCCTTCGTAATGTTAATGCGTTGTATGGCAAACTGCAAAATCCGCTACAATCAACTAATAATATTACTTATTACGGAAATAATGAAAATATAACAAATTTTGATGATTTTAATGATGATGAAGTTATAATACACACTAAAGATTTTTCAAACGATTTATTTAAAAATAAAGTTTATGGAATTAAAAATAGTGAAAATAATAAATTAGTTAGTGAAGAAAATGTAATTACATATAAAAAATCTCTATATTGGCGTGAATTTTTAAAAATAAAAGACCAATTTTTAGGAGGAGTAATTGATAGTCATAATCAACACCCAGGTTCTGCTGGCATATTAATATTTTTTAGATGGTTTTTATTAAAAAATTTGGTTGATAATGATTTAATAAATAAATATGAAAGGTTTATTGTTACGAGAAGTGATTTTATTTATAAACTACCTCATCCTAAAGTAGAACATATGAATGACAATTGTATTTGGATTCCTGATTGTGAGCATTATGGCGGACATACGGATAGGCATGTCGTTTTATCTAAAAATAATATTGAATGCTATTTGAATATATTTAATAATTTAGTTCTTAGATCAAATGAATATTTTATGAAGATGATAAATAAAAATAATTGGAATTTAGAACAACTTATAAAATTTCACTTGGAACAAAATAATGTATTGCATCTTGTTAAAGAATTTCCTTATATTATGTATTCAGTTAGAAATGTAACTGGAAAAACACGATGGTCTATAGGTTGTTACTCAAATGAATTAGGGTATTATATAAAATATAAAAGTGAATATGATAAATCAAGTAATTATAAAAATGAATTTGAAAAATCCGGATTGACAATTGATGAATTTTATAAACAATATATTTATAATATACCATTAATAGGTTTAGGAGTGGGTGGATATGATTATAATACTACTTATAATGCTGTTTTAAAAGCATTAAATATAGGTTATAGATTAATAGACACTGCTGAAAATTATTGTAATGAAGAAGCAGTTGGAAATGCTATAATTGATTCTGGAATAAATAGAAATGAAATAATAATTATATCAAAATATTTTGGAGGTATAAATTTTGGTAAACCAAATGATATAAAAAATAGTTTCAATAATTCATTAAAAAAACTAAAAACAAATTATATTGATATTTATTTAATTCATACACCGTTTGCGTGTGAATGGTTAACTGAATGGGAACCAATAAATAATGATAATTATATAAATTATAAAAATAGAATAAGTGTTTGGTTACAACTTATTCAATTAAAAAAACAAAATTTAGTAAATTATATAGGTGTTTCAAATTGGACATTAGACAATTTGAATGAGATAATTTGTAATAATTTATATGTACCTGATGTAATTCAAATCGAATGGTGTCCTTCTTTTTATGATACAAAATTACATCAATTCTGTGTCAATAATTCTATTAAAATAATAGGTTATGGTTTATTTTCAAGAGATTCTATAAATGAAATAAAGAATATAGAATTTAATGTAAAAAATAAAGACCCTAGTGAAATATTAATAAAATGGTGTATTCAACAAAATATTATTGTTATTCCAAGAAGTAATAATTTTCAAAATTTATTGAATAATTTTAATACAACTAAAGAAAAATGGACACTGTGTTACGAAGATATGATGCTTATAAATAATGCACCGCAAAAATATAAAGGGCACTGTTTAAAAAACGTATATGAAAAAAATCATAGTATAAAAATTTGGAAACCTTTAATACTCAATACATTAAAATTAGATAAGTTAGTTAATGATAATAACAATCCAATATATGATTTAATAAATGGAAACATATCCTGTATTATAATAAATAATTTAATTACGACTAATAATTGTGTGAATATTTTAAAAAAAATGGAAAATAAAAATGTATTAAAAAATCAAATACCATGTGATAATTATGGTATTAATTTCAGAGGACATGAAATTGGTATTACAATAGATAATATATGGAGGAACAATCCTGATCAATATTTTAATGAATGTAAAAAAGTAAATAATTTATTTGAAAATATATTTCACGATAGTTTAAATCCATTAGAAATATTTGTTGAAACAATAAAAAAAGTAGCGTGTGGAAAATATATAGTTTTACAAAATCAAAAAGATAATATAGTATGTCCTAAAGGTGTATTTAGAATTTTTTCACCATCTTCTGCAGAATTTCCTTATCATACAGATGGATTTAATTATGGAAATATTATAAATAATATTACAAATATCGATAAAAATTTATTTCCAATGATTATGAATTCTGATACAAATTCAATAATTGCCATAATATTAGTATTACAACAAACAGATAATTCAACAAATGAAATTGACTTACATAATTGTTTAGTTGATGACTTAGAATTAATGAAGGAAGAAATTGGTATGTACTCACATTGGATGGGGACAAAATACACAAACCAACATATATTAAAAAATAAATTAGAAGATAAAGAATATTTTTCACCAATTTTAAATACAGGTGATATGTATATTTTTAGCGCTTCCAGAATACATAAACTTAATAATTTAATACAAAATAATAATAGAATAGTTCTAGCAAGTTTTGGTTGCGTAAAAAACGACAATATTATTTTATATCAGTGAATAATATGATTGTTGGACGGTTAACATTATAATAAGTTCGTTTAATAATAATTTAATAATTTAATTAATAAAATATATAATGCCTAACTTAACTCCATACTTTTATAGTTCAACCGACAATATTAAAACAAATCAATACATCGAAACTGGTGCATACTTAGGCGATGGAATTAAATGTGTATTAAATAATTATAATAATATTCATTCAATAGAGTTATCTGAAAAATGGTATCAATATAATATTGAACAATTTAAAAATAATAATAACGTTACAATGCATTTAGGTGATTCAAAAAAAATACTTCCAGAATTATTAAATAATATTGATGAACCGGTTACAATATATTTAGATGCTCATTATAGCGGTGGAACGACTGCTTTTGGTGATGAAGAAGTGCCTTTATTATTTGAACTTGAAATATTAAAAAATAGAAAATATGATGATATTATAATAATTGATGATTGTAGACTCTTAGGTAAAACTGGAACCTGTGGTATTGGACCAAATGATCCAATATATCCTACAATGACATATGATTGGAGTAATATTACAGAAAATAATATTATAAAATTAATTAAAGATGGATTTTTTTTACTAAAAAATGAAAATAAAAAATATACAGACGGAGCAGAAGATCAATATATAATTGTTAAAAATAAATAATGTATAATGCACGCATGTGGGGCGTCTGTAATATAAAAACCAAATAAAAAAAACATTTTTTATGTTTATATTAAAATTTAAAAATTTTTAGTTAACTAAAATAAAATATCACTTTAACTAAAAATATTTTAATAAAATAGAAAATAGTTTTACCACCAATCATGGCATCTACTCGCAATATCAACAACTCCAATGATTATGCAATGCGCCAGCGTCTATACACTGGCGCTGCACAGTATTTAGCATATGAACCATTTCATGTCGCCGAAACTCCGGCATTGCCGGCACTTTATGCACCCAGCTTTCTGCCGCGAGATGTTTTATGCTCGAATTCGATTGATGTAGAATCGCAACTATTCGGTATCAATTCCACGAATTTGGTTGCACCTGCATCGCATGTTACCCCCAACAATAAGACACTTCCAACGGTTTCATTTTTTGATCGCCAAATGTGCTTTATGCCAAATGATTTAGTAACAGACCAAGGGCAGCGCCCATTTTTTTGGTAGTAGAGTAACGATTAAGTAATTAATTATAAAATAAATAATAATATAATAATTTAATAGTTTAGTTTATTAATTATTATTAATTATATTATTATTATTCATCTATAAAGAGTATAAATATCTATAAACAAATATCGTAATAGAAATGGACCCGGCATCATCATCATCATCGTCGTCATCGTCATCATCGTCATCCGGACCAAGTAGTGGTTTAGCAGGTCTTTTGCCAGACCTTGGTGGTCTAAGCAGCGGTTCAGGCTCATCGAGCGAGTCATCAGGACCTCCGGCTACAACAAATGCGCCTGATTCGGGAATATCTCTTCCATCGTTAAGCAGTTTCAATTCGGGGTCGGTGGACTCGTTCCTCTCTGGTTCGAGCGAGTTTTTGAATTCCAATACAATGGTTGCAAAATTTGCATTTCTAATTCTCGTTCTCCTCGGCTTTATTATTTTGCTGCGTTTAGGAATAAGTATTGTATCCATTTTTCTGGCACCCGACTCGAAACCCATGCTCGTGAATGGACTCATTGACGCAACCGAGTCCAAAGTGATTACTCAAGACCCCGGTATTAAGGGATCTATTCCCATCGCGCGGTCCGTGAACCAGGATGGTGGAATTGAAAATACATGGTCCATATGGTTTTTCATTCGCGATGCAGACACTACCAATAAGTTGAAGCACATATTCCACAAGGGCGATAATATCGGGCCTGATGCGAATAGCGACGACATAATATCGCAAACGATAGGACCAAATGCATCTCCTGGTGTTTTCTTCACCACTGTCAATTCAGCAGACACACGAAGCAATGTGCAATCTATCAAGTTGAAAATCGCAATGAACAAGTATAATACCAAGGGTGGATCGCGCGACACCATTGATATTGACAATATCCCGGTAAGAAAATGGATTAGCCTTATCATCAAAACGCGAAACACGACGGTCGATATTTATATTAACGGTCAGCTCACAAAGCGCCAGACGCTCAAAGGTATCCCTTACCAAAATTATGGAAACGTTTACATTGCTCAGGGAGGCGGGTTTTCTGGAAACATATCCGATCTGCAATATTTCAACTACGCAATCGGGACAAGCGATATTCAGGATATAGTGAATCGCGGTCCAAACCTGTCTTCTTCGGATGATTCACTCAAAACGATACCGAAATACCTATCATCCAAATGGTATTTTGACAGCTAATCATGCAATCAGATTAACATATAACTAAATGCGACGTTAGTTTAGTTGGCTGCATCACGATAAACGAAGCGCTTACTAATTTTCGTCGGTTTGAAATATTTTTTAACCAACTCAATTACAACCGTTACATCGTATGGTTTGCAACTGAATATGTCGATATATAAATTTCCGGTCTTGTCTACAAAATGGCCCGTAATATTAGATGTTTCAATCATTTGCATGAAACTAATTCCGCCTTTTGACGGGTCGTGTGTGGCAAATTTATTTATCCACAATTTCCCGTATTTCTTCATATCTATTTTTTTAACCAGCGTGTTGACAAATTCTGAAATATTAGACCGCGATGATATCTTACCACGGTCACCGTCGGAACAATCGAGCAATAAATGAAACCCCCATTTTTTAGGATTCATGCCATAACTACGGTTGCGTTTAATGCGACGCGTTGCTGTTGCCGTCGCTGTTGCACTGGTTACAATTTTTCTTGTGCTATTTCTACGCGATATCTTCTTATTCATTATACTATTATATATACTTATCCTTAGATTATAATAGTAATTTGTAAATATTATATTCTCATATTCTTTCGTTTAATGTTGAGGGTTTGGTTGTTATTTATACGGATACGCTCTGCTTCTCGACGTCGTCCACCAAAAAGCTGAGTTTAATCTTGTATTTGTTCAAAATATCCTGCATCATGCTTCCGCCGTAACCGTCGCTGTAAGTGTTCCACGCCTCCTGTGGATTCACTGGCGTGGACTTGTATTTCACGCTGGTAATGAACCCGTCAAACCCGCCACCAATTTCAAGGTTTGTCAAAGACGATTGAGACGTGAGCGCACTGGACGTTCCAGGCAAAACGCATGTTCTCACCAGTTTTCCATCGAGGTAAATGTCGAGTGTGCGACCATAAACACTTACAATGAGGCAGACCCATCTCTGCAGTGGCACATTGTTTACGTGACACACACTCTTCTGTTGGCCGCCATTGCTCGTGCACATGATGCCGACATCCAAGTCGTTCTGGCACGCCCCGAGGTCGATATAGAATTGCCTGGGATTGCTGGGGTCGGTTCCCTTGATTGAAAAAATGCTCTTGGCTGCATTATTGCAAGACCACGACGTGATGTAAAACCACAGCGAAAATGAAAAGTTGGCCGGATTGTTGTTGGGTGGGAGCGTGTTGGCAGGAAGGGTGGTTTTAACACTTGCCTTTTGCATGTTTGCAATTTGGGTATATGAATCTGTTAAATATTGCCAGATTACATATAACAGTAAAATAGCGAATACGCCCATAAGTATTGTGGTTGTTTCCATTTTGTTTTTTGCTTAACGTGCTGGCTGTCACTAAGAAAATGTATTATTGTATTATTTGTTAATATATATTATTATTATTTTATAAATAATTATATTATTTATAAAATAAATGTAATTCAAAACGCGGATATATTCCTTAATTGTAAACTATGAAATATTTTTACCCGATTACACATCTATTTCTTAATGGTTCTGCGGTATTTGCATTTTTTGTGACGACGAGATGATGATTTTTTATTTTTGTTATTGTTAGTTTTATTTCTCTTACCATTGCACCGTTTACTTCCTTTTCCACCCCCTGCTGGAGCTGGATGAATTTTTGTGCCTCTGGATGGACTATACTTTTTTAAAAAGTTTCTAATTTTTCCAAGTCTCGATGGTGCTGGTGGTGGTGATGCTGCTGCTGCTGCTGGTGGTGGTCTTTCCATGATTTTCCCGGTCCAACTGTTGTGACGCCTAGTTAGCATTCGTTTTATGGCCTGGTGGTCTGCTTCTGTTTTGGCGTGGTCCCACGTCTTGCTCCATGTGGGTTTATTGGTTGGGAGGATAACGGTACCGTTTCTCCTATAATATATACCGCTGGAATAGGGGTCCACAGGAGCTGGAGTGTTCCACGGATTATAGACCCCTAGGTTAAAATCTGGATTTTGATTTTGTTTGGCCAAATAAGCTCTCCGTCTGGATATTATTTCTTCTTCGCTTTTCTTTGCCATTTCTCGTAAGTGTTCTATATCTCTTTGCATGCGGTCTTTTGCTACTTCACGATTTATTCTTTCCTGTTCTAATTCTTGTCGTTTTCTTTTGGCTTCTTCTTTTTTCACATAAGCTATGATGTCCTCGCGGTTCATCCCCTGAAAACCTGTGTAATTATCACCATAAGAATCAACTATAGCATTTAACCACGAAGGGCCGTACATTATATTTCATATTTTATATTTTATATTATACTTACATATAATATTTTTTTGGTTAATTCTAATTCTATTAAACTATGCCACGGGAGGAGACGCGTCCTTGTGGGTCATATAAATACCGCTTATAACGTCTTTTGTAACGTGGTGATTGAAAACGGTGATGTTGGCAATATTCCCAATTACGCCGCTTGGGGCTCCGCATTTGATTCCTCCATACTCAATTAGGGGCACATAGTCAGTTAGTGTTACTACAAGCTCATTGTTTAAAAATATATCGATATTCGATCCGTCGTAATTATAAAACAGATGATTCCATCGCTGCAGCGGCACGTTTTGAATCGTGTGAATAACAACCGAACTCGTAATCGGGGGCGCGTCCTTTGGTTTTTGAGGTGCTGCGGCGTCCATCCCATCTGCCGTCTCTGCGGCGTCATATTCGTAATCGGCCCCATTCGCATTTGCGTTGGTTGTTGCCGACGCTCCGATGGCCTGCGCCTGCACCGCGTCTTCAGTTCCATCATTTCCTCCACTGCGCTCGTTTACCCTGAGTGTGAACTGCAGCTCGTTTGTGGCCGATTTATACGACACGGTGGGCGTGCCGTTAATATCCAATATTGGGACAAACTTGGTTGAACCTTTTGCGACGCTTGGTGGATGCGAGCTAAAAAACAGCCACGCGCTGAAAGAGTAATCGTATTTGCGCTTTGTTTTGTTCGAACATTCCGACGTTCGAACAATGCCGACATTTTCCAGAGAACCAAGATCCTTATACTTGCTCAAATCGGACACGCCCGGAAGAACCGTTATACTGTTTTTATAAACGGTTGCCTGCATAATTATCGGGGCCAACAAGTACAGTCCAATTAATACGCTCTCTACTCCTAACAAAATCCACACCGGTTTTGTGGTGAGCTTGAATTCGCGTTTTGCTACATCAACTACGTCCAATATAAAACACGGAATGTATTTGAGAATTTTCAGTATGAATAACGGAATACTGTCTCCGTTGGCACCTTGATAATCCTTTTCACTTTTGGCCACAACATTATATCCCGAAAGCACCGCGGTGATTGCAACCAATATACCCAGTACTGCCAGCACGGCCTTAAATGAGCCGATAACACCGCTGGTATGGTTTGTAATTATAAACATAAGCAATGCAACAATTGCGGCTACTGCCGCGGCAACAAGGCCGCCCAACCCGACAAACGATGCGAAACGCACCAAGTTAGCGAAATTATCGCGCAATATTTTGAATGGCGGATCTAAACCCAGTTTTGTAATTAATTTATCGAGCAGTCCACGTTCACCCTGCCGGTTGAACGCACTATCTGACGATGTTGGCATTTTGCTGTCTACAAACGAGCTTAGTCCAAACATGGGTATAAACATTACAATACCCAGCACCAAAATGAGACCGATGATGAAGAGCGCTGGATATACCGCATACGATTTAATTTTTTCAGCCACAGGCGTTGCATTAAATATGTCAATCATGACGCGAGATGTTACGACATACATGGTGGTTGTAACAAACCACCCGAACAGCGTTATGCATATTAAAAATCCGAGCCAGCCCGGTTGATTCTTGTCCGTGCTTGACCCAATAATACGGCACACGATTTCAAAGATGTATGACGCCGGCGCTGCACCGCTGTCACAGTTGGCCTTTTTATACAGCAGACATGACGCCACAATTATAATACTGATTATACTGGTAAATGTCGTCATGAATCCAAACGTTTTGAGAAACATCTCTCGATTTGCCTTGTCTTCTGCAGCTTCGGTTGTATCAGGCATATTTTGTCGTTTCGTCTCGTTCTAAAATTTATTTATACACTATATATTACTTAGATTACTTATATTAAATAATAAACATATATTATTTAATTTATTAACAATAATAACATTCATTCATAACATGTTCACCGCACATTGTCCGTATTCGCCATGATATCCGCCATATCATTCGGAATGTTTAATCGTTCATACGTTTTTTCGAGTAGGAGTAGACTTTCGTCCGAAATCAATCCTGTGGCATTGGGAAGTGTGAACATATCGATTATGCACCGATGAAACGCGTGAAACGTATGATACGATAGAAGCATTGGAACTACGTCGTTAACCAACGAATCTATATCGTCATAATATTCGTCAGACTTATAATCGGTCTCGTCTAAACCTATATCATTACCGGAATCATTCTTTTTTTTATAGATGTAATCGCGGGATAAATTCAAATACGGATGTTTTCTAAGAACCGCCTTATATCTGTCATCGTAACATGGTTTCGTTTTATCCGAAATAAACTTCACAAATTTAACTATTGTCTCCACATCAAATTCATCTTCGTGTCCCGAAAGAACCCGCGTCACATCCATTTTCATGTGCAACGCTTGCGCCAGCTGTATTCTATACAAATTATCGGACATTGTATCGTCATCGGAATCACTCATTAAGTGATACGTGCACAAGAACCCGGTATCATATTCAAACGTCGTGTCTAATTTATCAGTCACCGCTGGATTGGACGCATTCGCCTTATCAAGATTATCAGCATATTCCATTTGAACACTGACGATTTTAAAATATAGTTTATATATTAATTATTAATATTATTTATATTATTATTAGTGTTAGCTTTAGTTTTAGCTTTAGCTTTTATGATTTTACTATTTGATTAATTCGTATTAACAGCCTAATGTTTATTGTTTAAATGCATTCGAGAACAAAATAAATATTGTCTTATAATTAAATTATTGTTTTAGTTTTATTCAAATGCGTCTGCCATTATCTCATTTAAATGCGACATATAGCTGCGCTTTACCGCGAGTTTTTTACACAGGTTATCACATACTGACAAACTGAGCTCGAATTTTGTGAACGACCGTGCAACTTTCAAGTTATGGTTTATGAGGAGCTTGTTTATAAAGCACAGATTTTCGGCACTGAAACAAGTAACAACTGTGACCATTGTTTTTTCAATATACTCTCTCAACGTGTGAAGCAATTCCGCATTGTCTTTATCTGCACAGAATCGCGCATCATACGGTTCCGTGTAATGTGTCATCAACGTTCGAACCGCCGTATCCGCATCCTTCTTAACAATGCTTCTGAATAATTCGTAAGTAATTTCCTGTTCTTGTGCATTGACTCTGTCAACAATGCCGAAATCAATGAGACCGATTTTATAAGTTGGCTCGATTTCGGTTTCATTATCTTCAATAAAAATCGTATTTCCGGGATGCAAATCGCAATGATACAACCCGTCCACAAAAACGGTTTTCACAAGTCCTCGCGCCAAGTTACGACAGTAATGGTCCTTTACTGCATCATCCAATTGATCAAGCGTTTTTCCAATCAATCGCTCCATAACAATAACGGTTGGAAACTTTGCAGTGAATTCTGGATACACGGTTGGTATTTTTATGCAGCGCGCGTCTTTGCATGTGTCGCCCATAGTCAAAATGCATGCAGTCTCCTTTTCAAAATTGATCTGGTCCAACATCATTATGCGCTGCTCGTTATAAATGTCGGTCAGGTGCAGATACCTCAGGCTCGGAAACAAATTCAATAATGCGACGAGATATTTGAAGTTGGAAATGGACGACAATATTCGTTCTCGCATATTTGCGCGCAAATATTTTATTACGACAGGCGATGTTTTTACATACTCGAAATCACCATCACCGCCATCACCTTCTCTGATTGTTTTAGAGATGGTTCCATAAAAAACGAGAGAAATGGAACCCATTTTATCTGGAATAAGCGACGGTATCTGCAGCACATATCCAACGCTGTTGGCGTATTCGATAATCGCAGTTAGGTCGTCAATCTTATATTCCGACGGTGTAAATGCAACACTGTCGGTATAATCTCTAAAAAACGAAGTCAGTTCTTCGTTTGCTATATCGGAGCTATATGCGATGGCCTGAAATAGTTTTATGTAGTAAATGTTTGTAGCGGCGAGTTTGGTCGAAATACGTTTTATCATACTATTAAACCGATTGGTCGCGTATTCCGCGGCAGCATCTTCTCCGACCGCGGTCTCGCTGCGCGTTTCTCTAACAATGGCTGAAGTTTTACGAGATAATGCGTGCACCCAGCACGACCCCTTATACTTTGCGTATTCGGTGCATATTACGCCTGTGCTATACAGCACAAACCACGTTCCAGACAAAAAATCATAAATAGGCATAGGGGTCTGTCGAATGGGATCGATCGGGGTTGAATGATGATTGAGTATATGTATTATAGTTTAAGTTTAAATATAAATAATTTATTTTAATTATTTAATTATTTAATTAATTTAACTATTTAATTATTTATTTATAACTGACTGTTATTTAATGTTTATTTATTTATATTATTATATTGTTAAATACCGGATACAACGAATCGAATTATTTTATGCCCTATTCAGATGGCTGCGTGATGCATTCTATGAAGGTTTTTGTCCGAGTCAATATTTTTTTCATAATAACTCCAAGACTATTCTCAATATACGACGGTTGCTGTTGAGACGGTGCAGGAACTGACAGCATGAATTGGACTCGAATTTGGTGCTCGGTGGTCAGTGACATGCAGAGCACCGCGTCCACATCATTAACTTCTTCTGATCCGGGTGCAGTATAATTTAGTTCTGGGATGTTGCCACCATTCTCATGTCCTGTGCGAATACATGGACCACCTTCAAAAATGTAGTTTATTCCACCGGACGGAATAGGCAGCGTGCTCATACTCAACATCAATCGCATATATTTCTGTTTGATACCAACATCACCCCCTTTCCGCTTGAATACGAGCAACATTTGCGCACGGTCGTCATTGGTTGGGTCCGTCAATCGCAATTCTTGAATAGCATCTTCGCGATTCAATTCGAACATCAGCTTGAAAATATTATAACTGCAAAATTTTACCAGCGAAACGTGCGTATTATTGATATCAAAGTCGATAATAAACGTATTTTTTCTCAGACTGCCTGGTTGCTGGCGGCGCAATTTTAATATAACATCATCCTTTGCGCATATTGTTTTAAATGCGGGTTGCTGCTCTTGCATCTCGGTGTAATTTTATTCTTGTATGGTATGTATTTTATATTTATAATATTTAAATGAAATAATATTACGTTATTTTAACTATTATGTTTATTATATTTTTATTTATATAATATATAGCCGCATATTGTGTTTTACGACAACAACGTCATGGCAAAACAGGTTACGGACATAAACCTAAAACTTAAATTGAACCCGAAAACAAGAACCAAGCCCAATCTTAAATTTAAACCCAAACTTAAAACGAGAACGATTCTGAAATTGAAAACAAAAACAAAACGAAAAACAAACCGAAAAACAGAACTGAAATCGAATGGAAATCGCGTAGATCTTAGTGGATGGATAAAAATATCAATAACCGGAGACGCTTTTGAGCGCGGATACGCGCACGGGTCGCTTTTGCGTAAAGAAATAGTAGAGTTCATTGCAATGCACGAGTTTTATATGCCGCACGTCCACGGTCGGTCACTGGACTATTTCATAGAGCTTGCGGACGATTTTATGACTCCCGCTATACGCAAAAATTATAACGAATATTATCAGGAAATGCGCGGCATTGCACAAGGCGCGGGTGTTTCTGTAAATCATATTGTATTTCTCAACTGCTCTATCAGCTTATCCTATCTCTATGAAAATATGGAATCTCTCATTCGTAATAACAAGACCAGTCGGACCCTTTCGCGAAAATATGCCGAACATACCGGGTCTAACCGAGAAGGCGCCATTCGACGCCAGTTTGCAGACGACCGGTGCTCTGCATTCATTGCAACCGGGTCGCATACTAAGGATGGCTTGATTGTTTGCGCGCATAATTCGTTTGCGCCGTATATTGAGGGACAATACGGAAATATCATTATGGAAATTCGACCGAAACGCGGGTTCGCAATTACGATGCAGTCTTACCCCGGATTCATCTTCAGCTGCGCCGATTTTTTTGTCACGAGCGCCGGTATTATTGGCACCGAAACAACAATTGGCGGATTCAATAAATACGAGAATCGCGACCCAATTTGTTGCCGCATACGCCAGTGCATGCAATACGGACGCACAATGGACGACTATGTTTCCACACTTTTGCATCGCAATTCAGGCGATTACGCCAATTCGTGGTTGTTTGGCGATATTAACACCAACGAGATCATGCGTCTGGAACTTGGACTTGAATACTACAATGTTGAGCGCACGCGCGACGGCGCGTTCATTGGATGCAATATCGTAGATGACCCGCGAATACGCAATCTGGAGTGCAGCCAAAATACGCGATTTGATGATATTAGGGACAGTCGAGGGGCTCGGCGCGTCAGGCTGACCGAATTAGTGAATGCGAATCGTGGCAAATTGGACCTCGTAATCGCCGCGAAAATAATATCGGATCATTACGATGTGTATTTAAAAAAAAATGTTTTGTCCAGTCGCGGAATTTGCAAACACTGCGAATACGACGATGCGAGCAATTCACCCAACCCAGATGCGCGCCCGTATGAATTTGAAGGTGCTACCGACGGTGCCGTCATTGACAGTAGTACCGCCCGCAATATGTCGATGATTCTTAGATACGGCTCATCTTGCGGAACGCCATTCAATGCGAGTGAAATGTGCGCCAAACATCCGCAATGGGCTCATCTGCTCCCATATCTGAAAGACCGCCCCAAACAACCATGGATCAAAGTGTAAATGAATCAACAAAATCACCATTCCAACGCCATGATACGCCGCATTTCTTCGTCGCGCAATTGCAGTCGCTGTTCGTCGTTATAGCGATTGAGCGGATCGTCTACATTGGGGTCATAGTTCGGGTCTGCGATTGAACCATAGTTGGTAATGAACATGTCATCGATTGACACGAGTTTGGTGACAGGTTCGGTGTTGGATTCCGCGATCAGACAATCTTCGTTCACGTAGGTGGGGTCTCGTTCGGCTTTATGCTTATCGGTATATGTAACGGGTGGCCAGCGGGCCACGTGCCATAACGAATATCTGAAGGGCATATTGCCTGTCCGCACACGATTTCCATGTTCATCATATCGCGTTCGGGCAACCCATAGTGTTACTGGCACATTCGAATCGACATCACGATTTTCATCAAACTGTTTGCGGAATCTCCATACGGGACCAAGTCGTTTCTTCAACGCTGCCAAATAATACGGTTTGCATTTGAGGCACATGCGATACCCGTATGGGTGATCCCCGACACCTTCATGATATATTCCAACGTCACTTTCACAATTACCCGAATCGATTGTTCCCTTGCCCGGCTGAAGATCTCCGCATAAATAGCACCTTCGAATTTCGAACATGACCAGTCTCGTGGGTTCCGGAATATCAACGGGGTTCTCATACCACTTGAGCTGCGCGTCATCATAATTGTGCAATGCTGGGTCAACTATTCTATGACCCAAAATATGATTACCGCATCGATATTGCGTATACGTATTATTAGTATGATGCGTATATGGACTTATATTTTCCATGTTTGATATGTTATTATATAGGGGTTATGGGTTAATAAATAATATAATATAACAATAAGTTCTATTCAATTTTTGTTTTTAAATTTATATTATTTATTTATTAGGTAACAACCACGCGTGTAATAATATAAATAAAACTTATTAATTAGAAATTAATAAGTTTTATTTATTTATTCACCAAAATATAAAATAGAACACGATGTCAATGTCGACGCATACTGCACATCATTATTCTCCGCCCGGAACTGGGTTCGGGTTTATTATATTGCGACATGTAAATAATGAACCGTCGTCACTTTACTGGTGTGAATGCTATGACCGTATTCGCCACTTCTACCCCGAAACGCCGATTGTTATCATTGACGACAATAGCATATATGAGTTTATCGATTCAAAAAAAGAGGCCGCATTACACAAATGCCTCGTGTTGCGTTCGATATTTCCCAAGCGGGGCGAACTGCTTCCATACTATTACTACATTCACAACCACTGGTTTGATTCGGCGCTTATTATTCACGATTCTGTGTTTATTAATAGATGCATAGACTTTGAACGAATGGCTAATGATATGCCACAAGGTATGGAGTGCAAGTTTCTGTGGCATTTCGACTACCTATACAACGATCGATCACGCGAATCTGCCCTTATTAATCGGTTGCGTTATGCGGAAAAATTGTTAACTATATACAATGACTCCGCCGCTTGGAGAGGATGTTTCGGAGTGATGTCATTAATAGGGAGACAGTTTTTGCTGGATCTTGAAACCCGATACGGTATAACTGATCTAATTTCGCATATAACATCCAGGGCATGGCGTATGGCGCTCGAACGCGCATTTGCGTGTATGGTTTTTGACTCAATTGCGTTAAACACCTGTAAGAAGGGACCTCTACAGTCAGATAAGAGTAAATTTGTAATTTCATGTCTTGGTAGTATACATAAGTATTGCAAATGGGGGTATACATTTAATGAATATTTGGGAAATGAATATAATTATTCAATATCATTACCCATTATAAAAGTATGGTCGGGTCGATAACGAAACCACGAGATGACTACTGACAACGAGTATTCTTAATTCATACCACCGGATCTCTACAAAATTTCCAAATCCTGTAAATACCAATATTCCGTTCCACCATTCGGAAGTGGGCGGCGGATAATAAACGGTAGCTTCTTTTCTTCCAGTTCGCGTTGGGCAATGACGTATCCGTCAATGATCGGAACAGGGGTTACAGGCAGCTTGATATACGGTTCGGCACCGTCATTCAATTGCTTGGTGCGCATTCCCAGTATACGCGTCTTTTCATATTTTGTAAGAATTGGAATCGTTTTGTGCAGCGGGTCTATAATTACCCCATGCGCATCACGAACCACTGTCGCAAATGCATGAACCTCGTCGTCGTTATGGCTCTCTGCTTCGGGGTGAGTATCCGCGACATAGCTCATCTTGAGTTGCTGGTTAAATTTTTTAAAATTATCCGTATCGACGGCATCATCCTCACTGAGTTTATCATCTGCTTCTTCTTCCTGAGGGTCACCTTCCTCATCATCGCTACCTCCTCTATCCCGTCCTACGCCCGGGTTATCATCACGGTCGTCGTCATCACCATCACCATCACCATCACCATCATCATCATCATCATCGTCACCATCACCATCATCGGCATCGTCGTCATCATCGACATCGTCGTCATCGTGATAAGAATCGGCGTCATCACTGTTGTTATCGCTGTCGTCATCATCTATATCTTCATGATCATCTCCATATTTTTTCGGATTCAAGTGAATTGTATCCTTTTCACCGATCTCGCCGCCACCGTCACCACCTTGTAATTCAATATCTGAAAATTCTATGTCATGCAGTTTCAGATCGGTCATTGGATTTGAGATTTGAATTAAAATATTTAAATGTGAATGAATGAACGAATGAATGAATAAATGAATGAATAAATGAATGATTGTAAACTGATTGATGCGCGCAGTTATTGTTTCTATATATTTGATATATATAAACGTATTATTTATATATCAATTTTATAAAATATAAAATATATTATTTTTTAATTGTCTTTCTGGTTGTTTAATTTGTTTTACCTGTGTTAGAATCATTCATCTCCCATACTCGAAGTAAAATCGTTCATTTCTTTTATAAGTTCACTTTGACATACTTTCAACCATTTAGAGCGTTCTTTAATTTCAAAATTAATGAAGTCGCCTGCTTCACCATCAAGAGTATAGCTCCCAATCGTAGTAAAATCGCTCTTCATCACATTAGCACGAACGTGTCTATCTTCTGTAAGAACAGATAAACCAAGTTCCAATTCTGATATTACATTTACAATAGGATAAGGAAAAGACTCAACCTCAGTAGTAGTAATCGTATATTCTGGTGCAACACTTATGTTTTGTGGGATAGGAAAATTGTAACGCATCGATTGAATACTTTGCTTATCAAATGGGGAAGGTAAACCCGTTTCTACATAGAATTTTGTAGGCGTATTAAAAAATACGTATTGTGCAGACAATCCAACCATTTGAAGAAGGTCGTGACCAATTCGCATATCATTTGCTACTCTATCTATGTCATCAGCCGTTCTGTAATATATTTTAGGATCAGCAAAATGATTATATACATTTCTATAATGAAATGTGATAAACTGTCCCATTTTAGTATTGTATCTTGTATCAGAATACATATTTTGTATATATGCTAAGAAATAACGGCTTGCAACATCATCATATCGACCTATCTTGTTTTGAATATTATCTAAAGTTTGTACAATGGGATTAAGAAAGTCCCACTTTCTGCGAAAATTTGGTTCCTGTGACACCAAATCTGTGCCACTTGTTGGTTCTTTAACAATAGCAACAGTATCTATGCAAGAATGTATACGCACATATGGTAAGAATGCAAACGCGTTATGAACAGCCGAGCCCATTCCAAGGTATGGATCAAACACGATTGGAATAATATATGGTTTTAAATATAATCTATCTTTTTCTATACTACGGCTTACACCGGTTATGTGACTAAAAGAAATTCCATTTGTTAGATGTTTAGCTAATATTGTATGCGCCATTGACATGGCTAAAAATCCTCCTAAACTATGCCCAGATGAAAACATTTGAATGGCCTTATGATTGCCACCATTTCGTAGCGCTTTAGCTATTTTTTTTGAGCGGTCGTCGTCTGTGCCTGGGGTTAGAGTTAGACATGAATTCATATAATCAATAATATTGCATAATATTACTGGCATAAGGAGCGACCGCTCGTTTTGCAAAACTCCCATGATTATATCGAGATCACACGATTCCCAATCATATCCGCTTTTAGATCCCCTAACTATAATGTATAATTCGTGGTCCTTTTTAGTAGAATACGTTTTTAGCCAAACGTGAACTCGGCTATAACTAATCTTAGGTGGTTCTGAAGACCCCTCTGTAAATGCGATAGGATATGACGGGTCGGGGTCGAATGCACCCACATATACAAATTTATTTTTCGAAAAAGTGTCGATTTTTTCCAGATATCTTAAATTCACGTCGGCTATAACATCATTTGGTTGATAAACAAGATTTGAAAGATGACCCATTAATTTGTCAAGTTTACCCTCAATTCTGGATTTTGTCTGAAAAACCCAATGTGTAAGAGATTTATCAGTTAACCACATGTTAGATACGTCAACTGTCTTGAAATCATTTTTCAGAACGTATGGTATAGAATCATGAACAAGCCTGTTCGCAAAAAAATTTTTTTTGTCTTCAAAGTTTGTGATTGTTGTAATATCATCACTTAATCCGTCTGATTGTTCAATTTTCGCATTTAATTTTTGTGGGGTTGTTACACGAGCTAATTGTAGACGTGCGAATTGTAGATCGCTCTCATTTTTGCGACCTTCTTCTTTATAGAAAAATGCAGCGTCAGGGTCGAGAACTCCTTTATCTATTGGGTTACATTTCCCTGTAATAATACCTTTTCCTGGAACTGCTACATCTACTCCTTCTATTGTCTCTACTTTGGGAGTAAACGAGATAATATCTTGATTTTTCATTTCGTAAAATATACCAATATCCTCAAAACCACCCTTAACTTTGATAGCTGTTATTTCTAACCTTTTTGCACGTGGGTCGCCCACGGGGTCAATCGTAAAATCGAATTCGCGCGAATCGTCGAATCCATTCATTATTCGTCGGTAAATGAATTCTATGAAATTACGATATGTATCGTATTCTGGTGGTGTTGTAACGTCCCTGACGACGTCGCCAGCTTCTCCCCTCATTGTGATTTTTTTCGTGATTTTTTTCCCTATGGTTTGTAGAGCGGCCGTGATCAAGCTCGCACCAGCTCGGTCGAGCACTGCTACTGTTCTCGATTTCAAACTTTCCGGATCGAACGGTCGCGTCATTTGGACATGTCCGGTAAAAAGTCTTGTATTGTTTGTAAACGTAGTGAAAAATGCGCTATATGGAAGTTTATCATCGGGAATCACTGCTCTAAATAAACCATGTATTCTTTTAAACTCCATACGCACTTTTTCATTCTTATCAGTCCTGTCCGACTGTTCGTCCCATACTGGCAGATCGTCAGTCTCTGCTTTTCCATATACCGACAAAATGACCTCAGTTAATTCCTCGTCATTTAAGTTTTTTAATACAAATAATATGATACTAAATATAAAATGTTTACTTTCTATTGGTGACATATGTTTATATCTACCAAGAATCTTCGATATATTCATATACTCTGTGGGGGCGGCTTCTGTGTGCATATCACTGTTTAACGTGGGCATAATCGTTTCCGAATTTAGATTTTGAGAGCCCCAATTTCTATCAAGGCCTTCTACTTTTATTCTTACTGGAGGTCCTGTAGATACAATACTTGTTTTTGTGGAATCCACATGTTTTCTATAACTGACTGATGAAATTGGAAATTTAGAATCTGTTACTTTTTTACCTGACGCCATAGATCCTGTCAATACTCCAATACCATTTGCACGAACGTCGAATATATCTGTATCTAAAAACATATATTTAATAAATAGTTCAGCTCTACGCGTCCATCCAAGTTTTGGGTTAGAATTTTTATTAGCAAGCGCTATAAATTTTTTTACCTTATCGTATGTTAATATTGTTTTTAAGTCCAAGATTTGTTCTGAATCCGTATACTCAATTGGCGCGGGAGCCGGCGTGCCCCCCCCGGTAGCAATAACACCTGCCCTTCCGCTAACACCAACACCAATTGATTTCATATTCATAATGTTTTGCTGCGGCGCCATTGATGTAACATTTGGTTTTAACGTTTGTCGTTGACCCTTAGATGGTGTGGTTTTCGCACGCGAATTGTCTAATCCGTTCGGTAAAGCATGGTATACATTTGCAAAAAATTTCTGTGATATCTTCATTTGTTCACGTTTTTCTTCTATGGGGTTTGAAAAATTATTTACTAAATCGTCATTAATGCGACAACTTGCATGCATGTAATCGTTTACAGTGACATTTGCCAACATGGGATGGTCAAGTCCGATCATCGCTCTACATTCTGGACTATTGTCATAAGTGAATATTGTGTAATCGTCGTAGAAAGAATTGGTAGATTTTTGAACCCCGGTCGGCGCGGAATGCGCTCGCGCGGGTGCAGGCATGCTTGATTTAAATTTTGGTCTTAATGATCTATTTGATCGGAATAACCTTCTTAATGATTTTTTTGGTCTATTTGATCTATTTGATATATTTGATCCATGTGCACTACCACTATTAGGGCTTTTACTATCATGATAGTATCTCATATCCACTTTGACTCCAGGTGTAGTAGCAGTTCCATACATAGTCAACACACTACCATCTTTGAGTCCGGAAAGTTCGAGACTTTCATCGTCTTTGAGCATTTTGCCGCCTATAACAAGCTTCAGTTTATCAGCTGGAACCCGGGACAGTTTAGAGAGATAATCTCTGAGTTTAACAACTGGTGCCGAGAGGTCAACTGGAAGGTTTTCAAAAGCTTGTTTACCCCACTTGATGGTTATGTTTACTCCACCCCCATATTGTGTATTATTATTTGACCTTTTTGTTCTATTTGACCTTTTTGTTCTATTTGACCTTTTTGATTTACACCCCCTTCTTTTGTTTCTACTTATATTCATCTTTTTAAAATTCATATATGTTGTCTTGTTTTGTTGTCTTTAGTTATTTGTAAACCCTTTATAATTACTAATTACATAATATATTTTTTTTAAAAAGAATATATTTTCTTTAAATTTCTAAAATTCTTATTATTTAAAATCATTTATTTTGTATTTTATTATTTAGACCCTGGTGCAACCAGTGACTGCAGTGTTGGAAAAAATGCGAGTTCATTTATAATCTTATGTTTTGCGGCGCGAATATGTTGAATGCGTTGCGACCACCAGTCTTCCCGAATGGCTTGTTCCATGATGCGCATAGACGCGTCCATATCACTCATATCCAATTGAACAAATGCGAGCGGGTCAATGTAGTCGGCTAAATTCGGGCATCCCCAATAAAAACATAATGTCTCGCACAAAATTGGCTCCCATATTTTTTCGGTTGCATAATTATGTTCCGAATTGTTCTCGCACATGAAATAGTACTTGTATGGTTTAATTCCGTAAAAAATATTGTCTTCTGGTAATTTTCCAACATATGCTCGATAATTGAAATGATTGTTCGAGCCGAATATATTAATAAATGATTGCAGTGAATCCGACGGATTCTTTGTTACTGGCTTGTCATCCAAATAATGTTCATCAATGTATTTCAGTAAATTATTACGCAAAATATGCCCCTTATCAAACATCTTACGGCTCGACACGCATGATACGCGATTCAATTTATCACTTGGGCCAAACGCGGAATCGGAATCATCTTGTAGTCTGGATAGGGGGTACCTGAAAAGCCACTGCACGTTGTTAAGATAACGTGCGTGGTTGTGCACATGGAAAAATTCGGACGGATCCGGGTTTGCCCATTTTCCCCATGTTTTTGACCCCCAATGTTTTGTTTCGTCAAAAACGGTCGGCTCCATTGGAAAGACCAGCGTTCTTTCAGGAACATAAAAATCCGAACTGTTCAACGGTTTGTTTATAATTACGTAATAGTCCACGTCATCACCATCCTGCCACGTTATTTCAATATTTTTCCAGATGAAATCGCGCTCGCACATATTTGACCACTCTTTGCACAGCTGTTCACTACTACACCAATCGCACAGCATCTTTACCTTGATTCGTTTTGTTGGTGTAGCTGGCGTTACGGGAGTAGATGGTGTGCATTGGTGCTGGTTTTCGATATCATTTGTTTCTTCTGAATCTGAATACGAAACAGAATCCTCGAGTTCTATACAGGTTATAGTGTCAAGGGACTTGGAAGCTATAGTTGGTATTGTATTGAGAAATTGTTCCTTAAAGCATTGCATCACTCGCTCCGGAGTGTAGTCTGCATAACCATTCACTTGCCCCCTATGCACCTTCATAAATACTCGCACGGTATCTTCCACCCTATTCAACAATGAAAGCAAATTGTCGCTATTCGTTTTGTAAATAATTGCACGGTCTTTCAGGATATTAATATGCGCGTTAAACTCGTCAGATGGGGTCGTTATAATCGGTTTATTGTAAAATGCAAACTCGCCTAATGAAAGTCCGAATGTCTCGCCATCCGAACGCCCGTGTATCATTGCGTCGCATGCCAAAATAAATGCAGCCTTCTCATGCTTGTCATAAATCGTGCTGACATAACGTATGCGCTCATGCGAGTAAAATTGAAGCGTGTTTACAAACAAGAAATAAACTGGTTTGGTTTCAGGGTTCTGTGGCGTATTTAAAAACCGTTTTATGGCATCCTGGACCTCGGGTAGATTGAACTGCTTGAGACCTCCGTATCTCCCAATAACAAACGCTTCGGACTCGCTCGGTATTCCAAGCTGTTTTCTATAGTCTGGTAATTCTCCCAGTTTTATACCTTCTTGCACTTCCTCTATCGGAGGCATATCAATCATATGCGGAACAACCCGTATAAGTTCTCGCTGGCTCTGCGTAAGATCGGACGGCGTATGATAGTCCTTTAGATAGTTTGACACTGTGGCATATCGGTAACCATGCGGTTGAACTTCGAACACCGAGTGAACCAGCGTGGGACAGCCCTGAAATACAAATTTATCAACCGTGCCAAATTTTATAATATACATGGCATCTAAATCGGCATCCTGTATAAACTGCTCCACTGCGAGCATCCCTCCCACGTATCCGAATGTGCGATCATTTCCGAACCGTTTTTCACATTTCGCAATTACGTCCTTCCGATTGCGCGGACTGGTAGCGTCATACACGATATAACTCTCGTTGCCGAGAAGAGTCTCATTGTAGTGCGCATAGTCAAACATCGCAACTGTGGACCCCCTATCACACAGCTGCATGTTGTGAAATCCGATGCGTAGGGGACGCCCACCACACGCAACGCGGGCATTTGCGGCTTCAAGTCTGCTCTGCGCATTCATAAGGCTATCTGCATATTTTCGTTGAAATGCGACATGCGCAGTCTTGATATAGATGCCGTGTCTGCTCTTGTTTGACGAATTGATATAGGGAGTTTCTGACAAATTTTTAAGGCTTATTGTGTGCTTAAAAAATCCGAGAGTGTTAAATGCAATGCAGTCTTTTGTGGTGTTTGCAAATTCAATCATTTCATTTATGCCCATTTCATGAATATTGCGAATAAAATGAATATCTCCATCAGCTACATCCAACCCCGGAAAAAATGTATATTCGTCTTCAACTGCGTCAAAGTTTATAGAGTTATAATCGAATTGAATGTCGGTATCAATCGTTTTACCCGATTCATTCCAGTCGGCAAATGCCAGGTGCGGTTGGGTTTCGTAGCATTCTAATCCGTTGTCTGCAATTTTCATTAGGTAATCGATCCCGTGTTTGATACCATTTCTCTCAATATAGTCTACAAGCAATTTGGCACCGCGCTTATTCACGCTGTAACAGTGCGTTGCGCCAATATAAAGGTCCTTATTTAATGGTTCGACTGCAATATCAAGTCCGTTATACAACACAGTTGACGCGGTAATTATAGGTTCGCGATTATAAATGCGAGACACCGACTCGCGCTTGCTGCTGAACATGTGGTATCCCATAAAAATAACGTCACGGTTCATAAATTCATCATACATTCCATGAATCGCGCGTTTAAACTCGCAACACAATTCAAAATCATCTTCCATTATGATGTAAAACTCATTGCTCGCATCATTCAATAACGCCTTCCACAACAGATAATGACTCATTGCACATCCCACAACGCCGCGCTTAGAACCGAAATCATTACCCTGAAACATCCGCTTCATTGACGGAGTTGGTATAATTTGTGCACCGTCTACCGCTTCTACAAATGTGTAGTCCGACGCGTGAATATCGGCGTTTTCAAATTTAGTCACGCATTCCTGCCTCCGGTCCGCACGGCGTTCCAGGTTTACAACCTTTACTTCAATTTGTCTGAGAGCATACGCATTAGAATCACATACAATAGACGTTCCTGCTACTACATCTACTCCATCTCCTCCAGCCAAACCACTTTCGGGTATGGCAACATCATCATCATCATCATCATCATCCATTGCGTCGATATCGTCATCGTCATCGTCTACAACCGTATCCACTTCTTCTACGACGCGAAGTTTTATAGCATGTTCACCATCGAGTTTCTGAAACTGGCCTTCATTATTTAATTCGTAAGCATTCGATTTTGTTTTATCGTGTCGCTCCGATGTGAGGCGCCCGATATGCCGATTCGTTATGCGGTTAAAAAATGCAGAAGTATAACCCAAATTGACCCACTTTCGCGCATAATCCATTTCAAAAAATTGATTTTCCGTATTGAAATCACCAACATTGAATATAGAATCAACATCTATGAGCGAGGGGCGAAAGCTATAATGTGGCCAATAATGACAGTTGCTATAGGGATAGGATACACCCGGTTCATCCTTGAACGTATGAATTGCTGCGCCCACCCCGGTTCCATTACCACCATTGATGTCTTTTAATCGCTCAATTGTCTCCGCATCCGAAAGAGCGTTGTGTCCAATAATTTTATAGTCGTCAATCGTTTCACCGTAGTTCCGGTTAAAAAGCACCTGACGAACGCCGTGAGAATCCTTCAAACGTTCCAAATATTGGATGGCCGGCTCAACATAATTCATCTGGGTGTGAAACAAAAAATCGTCCTCCATGTGAATCCAGTATTTAGGCCGGATTCGTTGCAGCTTGCTATAAATTATGTTCATGCTTTCTCTATGACCCTTCTCTTCGGGAGTTTTCATGTAATACCTAATCCAGTCATAATTTTTACGCATTCGGTTTCTGTCTTCCACGCTGGAGTTGTCGTCAACGCAGAACCAGAAGTCAATTTGACCCACATCCCGCCATTGATTAATGATGGAATTAATGGTCTGCTGAAACAGGTCATATCGTTTACACGTAGTGAACGTTATCATAACGCGACGCTGCTTTGGGCGTCGGTTCCTGAAATTGTATGACGTGTAGCGTGTTAAGTATGCTCTATTCATAGAGAACAATACTTTCCACAATTCACACGTTTCGCGGCTTACGGGTGAACCGGCTCGTGCGAGGCTGGCCATATAATCGTCCAGCTTTACAAACATTTGCATTGTATGTCGGTCTTTCTTCAATTCGTCGCTGTAAAACATGATATTCGCAATTGTGGACAAATAATAGCCCATCGGAATCTGCGGCGCGGTGAGTATTTTCTTACAGCATTCATACCCACTCACCACATCACCCACGTAAAATGCTGAAACGGAGTTATTATATTCAATACAATGCTCATACTTAGACTGACTTACAAACAGCTTATCCAGCTGATTTCGGCTGTACCCCTTATACTTGTGATACAACAGGTTGACAATTTCATTTAGACCCTCGTTACGATAATTTTCCATGACGGTGGCAATTCCTTCAATACGTTCTGGGTCATATTTACCCGCCATGAATAAGTATTTTGTGCTTGCAGCCATATTTTTGGACACAGGATGTCCTGCATGCAGCTCTGCCAACATGAGACAACTGTAATATTTCTCCTGGGTCCAATTATCCATTGTTAGAACGCGCTCGTACCACTTGATGGCATCGTCCACATGCTGCGATCCACCATCTTTGTAGCTTTGTGCGCAGTAAAATGCGTATCTGCTGGCCATCCCACGATCGCCTTTTTCAATTTCATCATCGAATCCACGTTCCAAAATGCGAGCATCGTTCAAATACTTGTTTGCAACTTGATTACGCGCGCCACGCCTACCGGACTCTACGAAATAGTCTCCCGTAAGAATCTCCCCCCTTCCGCTGGGTTCGGTGCACGTTATAAACTCGTGCAGCACACCCTTGAATATCCATCTCTGCCTGCTGTTTACCATAAGGGTTCTCAAGTAGTTGAAGCCATTGCCGAACTTTAGCTGGTAAGAATCTGCCCGAAGTGGTTGTTGCAAGTAAAAATCACCGCATATTTTATCATCTGCATCAAAAATAAACGAATAATCGGCCTTATTATATGCAGCTTGAAGTGCGAGCGTTCGATTGTGACCGAAATCGCGCCACTCGTGGTCGTGAATCTCTCCGGGAACGGAATGTTTTTCAAAAAATGCAGCGATGAGTTCCTTGGTATTGTCGGTGGATCCAGTGTCGGATACAACATAGTAATCAAATTTGATATACGAATAGAGGTTACCCAGAGTTTCTGTTATGACGTGTGCTTCGTTTTTTACAATCATGTTCAAACAGATCGTTTTTTTACGAGAGTTGTTGTGCATGTCAGGTCGACTTGCTCCGTTTGCAACGAGTGCGTTCGGTTCTGCGCCGGCACCGAGACCGACACCGACACCGACACCGACACCAGAATCGGAAACCATATTACTGGCGTTACTCGCAGCAGCCGCTAATGCCAATTCTCTCAATTTTTTCCGATGATCTCGGTCCAATACAAATTCCGCGGATGCGATCTCCTTCTGAACGTCCTGTATATTTGTGGTTTTTGAAAGATGCACAGGTGCATCCTTTCCTCCTCCTCCGCCATTCGTTTTTCTGAACGAGGTATTCATACTTATCTCTGGTTAATGAATGGATAACTCGATTAGTTAAATTGTATTTATTTTTATATTTAATACATTTTTATCAAATGTGTTTTATGTTAATCTTCTCGGTTGGTAGTTAGTTATCTTGAGTATAATCATAATCAATCAATTGAATCGGCATTCAACCTTTAGAGAAAAATCAAATGGCTGGTGCTTGAAATCAACCAGTATGCCGTTGTGGTACCGGAATTTAAATTTCAATCGTCCAATCTTTTCAACCATATGCGGTAAAACTCGTTTAAATTTTTTCACCGGGACATAGCACTTTGAAACATTTGACAGAACTAACTTTGCAAATGAATTATTAACACTACCGTTAAAATCGCCATTGTATAAATCGGTGGTTGATATCGAAAATGGGGTAATTTCATCAATCCAATTGAATGTGTCAATTTCCATATAAATTGTATTGCACGCATCTAAATCTGCTATTTTAACAGATGTAATCATCGACCCCGAATTCGAATTCAACTCATCAGATGGGTGCGGCGGTTGAATCATCGCATCATATTCGCATTTATAGAACCCCAAGTTGTAGCCAAGCCCCCAATTCTTCAACATTTTCCAGCACTCGAATTGATATTGCTTGTGAGGTTGCTGGCAATTAGTGTCACAATCATACACCGATTTTTTATCAAAATGTAGAATAAATCTGTCATGCGTGGTATGAAACGTGAATTTCCTTTCAATTGCACTATATGAAACTCCGAACTGACTATACATCGTAAGCGGAGATACATAAACTCCAAGTGCGTAAAGTTGTTTCGTAGTGGCTTCATTCAACTTACTTGCAATCGCCAAACAAAGGTCGGTGGGTGTGTAGCAACCAGACTGCACCCCAATTTCAATCGGTTCCGTAAAATAGGTCGGCACACTGAACCACATCTTCGTATTCTGAAGGTAGTCTGAAACATTGTAGTAAAACGTGGGAAGAGTGATATCGAATAATTCAACTGATAGCGCATTTTTAAGCACGGTTGGTAGGACAACTTCAAACGTATTTTCGAACGGATATTTTAGTATGTCTCGGTCTTCGGTATGAATAGTCACCATTCTCGTGCTGAATGGCTGGGGTGCGTAACAACCCAGTAGAGAGCTGCTTGGTGTTACTGTAGCCTGATGTGCTGCGACCACAGACGCAGTTGCCTGTTGCGCCGCGATTGCAGCCGCCTGCTGAGCATCAACCGCCGCCTGCACCCGTGGTTTGCTCTGGGATACACCATAAAATCCGTATGGCATAACATCAGCACCGGCTGCATCGGTAGCTGCATCGGCAACGGGGTCAATGCCATAACCGCGCCCCATCCTGGCATCCAATACATTGAATGCGCTGTTAAACAACTCGTAATATGAACTGTCCAATGATGAACGCGAAGGGTGCAATTTGTCCACCGTTTTTCTGCACCGATGAATGTCCTGGTCGGTTATGGGGTCACGACCACTGAGCTGAAACAATTTCAATATATCTGCAAACGAGTAGTTATCTATATTTAAATCAATGTCGTTCATCGTCGTAGAGTGGTTGTATTGGTGTGTTGTGTGTGATTGATTGATAATGTTATGTGATTTTAAATTTTAAATATTAATTTAAAATTTATATATGTATGTATCAAATCATTTTCGTGGTAACTTAATTATGATTAGGGATTGAGACTAAGTCCGGTAATTCCATATAAGGGGATATCCATGGACGTATTAGTATCTGAAATAGAAGAACCCACATCTATAGAATTAGAAAAAACTCCCAAGCTGTCCTTAACAATCCATTCCCAGCTGTTCGTGGTGCTGTTATACGATTGAATAAAATCCAAAAAGTCGCAGCGAGTCACAAACTGGTAGTACTTTTTTGGTACACCTGAATGAAGGAAGTGTGAAGTGTCTCCAGCATAAAGAAACGCGAGATTTCCGGTAACAACACCACTTGAGGTTTTCAAGTGGTCGAGAGCTGCATACATAACAGTTTTACTTGCACCATTTCTGGCGGGATTCGCGGAAGTGTCCATCCAATAGAGTGCAATTGTTTTAATATTTGCTCCTTCGGAGTAAGAAAATCCATTTGCATTAGTATTTGCGGTCATTATAATCGTGTTGGCCACTGTAGTATTTACCAGATATGTATTATTTGTGCCCGATCCATTGATTATCTGTGTTCCTGCAATTTGTGTATGAACATATTGTTGAACCGCATACGAGGTTGGGTATTCCCGGTTATCAACTGCTGCAGCCGAGATCGAGTTTTTTAAATTACTATTAATATAGTATGTGTTTTCATAGAGGGTTGATATGTAAGCAGGTAGACCTACGTTCATATACGGATGACCTTCTGTTCCGATAATGGCAGCGGTATCCATTAGAGGATAACTGTATGAATCCGATGGAGCGGATCCCAACGGTGAAAATAGACCGCCATCGGTATTCGGAACTACCGAATTAACCGTGAACAGTCCATCACCGGTAATATTCGGTAAACTTGCAATGACATGGTTTGCCATATTGTTTTTTTTGGGTTGTTGTTTGTTTGTTTGTTGTTTGTTGTTTGTTGTTTGTTGTT
>Ga0214919_10001858_pt1 | contig 33928 bp, 31 predicted proteins | sample LL1503_MetaG_FD_177994 | JGI IMG/M metagenome (GOLD analysis project Ga0214919, IMG submission 177994) | Freshwater microbial communities from Lake Lanier, Atlanta, Georgia, United States - LL-1503 | ecosystem: Environmental > Aquatic > Freshwater > Lake | place: USA: Georgia | collected...
CTGCAGCCAGAATGGTAAATCCAGTTTCAGTTCGTGAGGCTTTGGTAACGACAAGAAGTAGTGCGATTGTTCTCATCACCACTGCGTTTATTACCGTTGCAGTCGACTTGATTTGGGCGGTTGGAATTGGACTAATTTTAAATTTAGTGCTCACTAGGATCCCCATGATTAACAAAGTGATTGATCGACAGTAAGGTTGTGGCATGGATTTAGGGGCATTTAGCGACTTGCCAGCAGCCCTTGGTTTTGCGCCTCCAAGTGAACCTCAGATAAACAGTGCTCAACTGCTTTCACATTTAGGAAAGTTGCCAAAATTTCCGACAGATTTTCAAATCCTCCGTGGGAAAAAATGGAATCACGAAGGTGTCACCATTTCCGAGATTAGTTGGAATGTTGGATGGGGACCAAGGACGCAGGCTTATCTTTTAACTCCAGAGGGAGTAACAACACCACTTCCTGGCGCGCTATTTCTGCACAGCCATGATGATGTCAAAGAGTTTGGAAAAGAAAAATTAGTTGCAGGCGGGGCCGAACTTCCAGAACATTTGCAATGGGTCAAAAGAGATCATTATGGAAATCAAGCACCTGCAAATGAATTAGCGAAACGCGGTTTTGCGGTTTTAGCATTTGATGCATTTATGTGGGGATCGCGTAGGTTTCCTGAAGAGGTGATGCCTAACCGACTAAAAGAAGTATTAGGTTCAGATGATTATGAACTTCTTTCGGTGATGCATGAATCTATGGCTCTGTCCAAATATTTGAGTTTGTTCGGTGCAACTCTTGCGGGCTTGCTTAATTTCGATGATCGAGTTGCTCTTGCTGTAGCGCACACTCTTCCTGAATTCACTGATTCCATTTCTGCCGTCGGACTTTCTGGGGGAGGCTGCCGCGCTATCTATTTGCATGCAACAACTTCAGCTGATCAATTGCGGGCAACAGTCTCGGTAGGTGCGATGGCAACCTATGAATCAATGCTGGCATCCCATATTGCTCCACACTCTTGGATGTTCTTTCCTGATAACTTGGCAGCTGCAACTGATTGGCCAGGAGTCGCACTAATCGGCGCACCAAAACCTTTATATGTTCAATATTGTGGCAATGATCAACTTTTTACTCCAGCGGGAATGAAAGATGCTGATGAAAATATTTCACAACATTACACAAAAATATCGGCAGAGTATCGCGGAGATTTCTATCCAGTCCGCCATTCATTTACCGCCGAAATGCAAAAAGCTGCATTTGATTGGATGAAAGGCCATGGATAAGAATCGCTTTCTAGGTAATGATGGATTGGCTCGTGAGATTTATGAGTTGATGAGCGAGTTCCCAATTTTGTCTCCACACGGTCATGTTGATCCCAGAATCTTGTTAGAAAATAATGCTTTTCAAAATCCAGTCGAATTACTAATCACCCCTGACCACTACGTGACTCGCATGCTCTTTAGTCAGGGTGTTTCTTACGAAGCAATTTCCATTCCTCATGCAGATGGAACTCGCTCTGATGTCGAGCCTCGAGTGGTGTGGCGAATTTTTGCCCAAAATTGGCACGCATTTAGATCAACTCCATCCCGAATCTGGATTGAAGAGATCTTCTACACTTTGTTCAAGATTGATGAGCCGTTAACAGTCGCGCGAGCAGATTATTTCTATGATCAGATCAACGAACAGTTGCATACTCCTGAATTTTTGCCACAAACATTATTTAAAAAATTCAACATAGAGGTTATGGCAACCACAGATGCGACCTCGGATTCGCTGAATACCCATCTCGAATTAGCCAAGTTAAATTTCGGTGGGCGGGTAATCCCAACTTTCAGGCCTGACGATGTTTCAGATCCGCAGCGGCCAGGTTGGAAGAGTGCTGTTTCTGAATTAGCAAAAGTTAGCGGTGAAGATTGCGCCACCTTCGCCTCTTACCGCAACGCATTAAGAAACCGGCGTGATCATTTCAAGCGTCACGGTGCGACCGCTACTGATCACGGGGTGGCCAATTGCGAAACCTTAATTCTTGATAGCAAAGAACAAGAAAAACTCTTTGCGGTGATTTCGAGTGGAAATTTTTCAAAAGAAGATGCCAATCAATTTAGAGCGATGATGTTGGTTGAACATGCCCGCATGGCTGCCGATGATGGATTAGTAATGCAGATACACCCAGGTTCATCTCGTAGTCATAACCATGAAATTGCCAAGATCTATGGAGCAGATCGCGGATTTGATATTCCAGTTGCTACTAATTATGTCCGGGAGTTACAGCCACTTCTAAATGATGTCGGATTGCACCCTAATTTCAGGGCAGTTTTATTCACATTGGATGAAAGTACCTACTCCCGTGAATTGGCGCCTCTTGCAGGTGCATATCCCTCTTTGCGATTGGGTCCACCGTGGTGGTTCCATGACAGCTTAAATGGCATGCAAAGGTGGAGAGATAGCGTTACTGAAACCGCTGGCTACTACAACACCGTTGGGTTTATAGATGACACTCGGGCATTTGCATCTATCCCAGTCCGCCATGATGTTGCGCGCAGATTTGATGCAGCATATTTAGCAAATGAAGTTAATCGCCATCGGATGAGCAAATCAGATGCACTAGAAGTTGGTAAAGATATTGCTTATAACCTTTCAAAGGAGTATTTCAAACTCTAATGGCACAATTAAATCGCGAGAATTATTTATCGCACAAATCCGCGAATCCACCTCAATATGATTTAAACCAAGTAAAAATTGGCGTAATACATATGGGGCTAAGTGCTTTTCATAGGGGACACCAAGCACTCTTCTTCGAAAGAGTCTTGCGAAGTGGAAATCTTAATTTTGGAGTTGCCGGAGTTACTCAACGAAGTAGTGATGTGGCAGATGTAATGAACAGCCAGAATTGCCTCTACACAATTAATGAACGCGAAGGTGCTGGCTTTGCACCAATTGTCGTCGGCGCAATTCGCAAAGCAGTATTTTTTCCGCAAGCAAGAAAAGAGTTGCTGGAAATCGCACGAAGTAAAGAACTCAAGTTGATCACATTAACTGCCAGTGAAAAAGCGTATCAATGTAACTCAACACGAGATGGAGTAAATTTAAACTCTATTGAAGTTCAAGCAGATATCGCAGATACAAATTCTTTGCTTACCTTTCCCTCGCGATTGTTAGATTTACTGGTTGCTCGATTTGAGAGTGGATTAGCAGGAGTCGCGGTCATCTCTTGTGATAATTTGCCAACAAATGGGGATATCACTCGAGCGGTGGTAGTTGATTTAGCAATTAAGCAAAATCGCTCAGCAGAGTTCTTAACTTGGTTGAAATCAGAGATCAGGTTTCCTAATTCGATGGTAGATCGTGCAGTCCCGGCAATTACCCAAGATTCCATTGATGAGTTTTACCAAAATTATGGATATGAAGATCGGTCATTAATAACCGCAGAACCGTATTTAGAGTGGGTAATTGAAAATGACCCGATCAGTGAGTACTTAGCTCCTGTAGGCGCAAGATTTGTGGAAAGAGTCGCCCCATATGAAGCAATGAAAATTCGGGTATTTAATGGTGCTCATTCTGCTTTGGCCTATATCTGCCAATTGGCGGGAATTGAATATGTAGCCGAGGGAGTAGCTGACCCAGTTATTGGTGATTTCATTAAAAACTTTCAAGAGAAAGAAGCAGGTAGATCATTTGTTGCACCTGCCGATCTTGATCCAACTGAATACGCCAAGATTATTCGTAAAAGAGTTAGTAACTATGCGCTCCTACATAAAAGCATACAAATTGCTATGGACGGTTCGCAGAAATTACCGCAACGAATTTTTGCATCGGCAAATGATCTAGCTAAGTTAGGTTTAAATACAGATCACATCACCTTAATTATTGCGGCCTGGCTAAGATTCTTGGAAATTAATGAAAAAGTTAATGACCCACTAGGTGATTCATTGCAAAAGTTAGTACGAAATCCAGATGCCTTGCAGAGCGTTAGTGGTACTTTGAGTTTTGAAGGGTTAGCGACAAAAGTGGATCCTAAATTATTTCCACAGATCGCCAAATGGTTGGAACAATTAAGAGTTAAACCTGTTCGGGAAGTATTGCAAACCTTAAAGAGTTGATCCGTATAACCTGGAAAGATTGAATTCATGATGCTTGCCGTGTTCGGCTTTTGTTAACTGCCCATTAGCAACTTTTACTATCTCATCAAAAAGAATTTGACCAACTTCTTCAAGAGTTTGGGTTCCATCTGAGATAGTTCCAGCGTTGAGATCGATTAAGTCGGTGAGCACTAAACCCATCTCGCTATTTGTGGCAACTTTGATAGTTGGGATAACTGCTGATCCAGTAGGAGTTCCGCGCCCGGTAGTAAATACGGTGATATTTACATCAGCAGCGGCAAATCCAGTTAACTGTTCAATGTCATGGCCGGGTGTATCCATAAAGTACAAACCTGGTGCAGTTGGGCGATCCGCGAATTCGAGTACTCCAGTAAATGGTGCGTTACCAGCTTTTTTAGCTGCTCCTAAAGATTTTTCTTCTAGCGTGGACAAGCCACCCTCAATATTTCCACGTGAAGGTTGTGCTCCGCGAATATCTATCCCTTCATAATTGATAGATCTTTCATATCTTGCAACGACTTCAATAATTTGAGCACCAACTTTTGGATCTAATGCCCGGGCGGCCAGCAAATGTTCAGCGCCAAGAATCTCCATTGTTTCGGCCAAAATAGATGTGGCACCAAATTCAACAAATCGATCACTAGCAATTCCAAGTGCTGGGTTTGCCGTAATTCCTGAATAAGCATCAGATCCGCCGCATTCAAGTCCTAGAACTACTGAACTCCATGGAGCAGGAACCCGAGATTGTGCTGCAGCTTGCTCTGCCAATTCAGTGGCTTTTTCAAGAGCGGTGGTAACCAATTTAAACATTGAGCCAGCATCGGATAATTTAACTTCGACAAGGGGAATCGGGCTAAATTTTTTGGCGCGCTCGATGATTCCTGCTTCAACATCGGTTCCAATAGTCAGGGCTACTGTGGTGAAAATATTTGGATTTCCGGCAAAACCAGCAAATGTTTTTGTAATCCGCTCAAAATCATTGTCAATCTCACCAGACCAGTCATGACTTATCGCTACAGCACCAGTTGTTGCATCAGCAATATCCCGGGCAGCAGTTGAGAGTGCTTGGTGAAGGGGCAAAATCAAAACGTGGTTACGAAATCCCCATCTGCCATCAGGGCGTGGGTATCCAAGTAGTGGAGAAGTTGGATTACTCATTAGACGCTACGCACCAATCGAGGGACCAAGATTTCACCAGATTGATTTTGCTCACTAATTGTTTTTGTGTGGTCGGCAGTTGAAATAATTTTATCCAGCATATCTTTAGCCGTTGCTTCGAATTGAAGATCAAATTCACCGGAGATTGCTTGATGAAGTGCACTATTGCTTGCCACATTTAAAACTGGAATTAATGGAAACCCAGAAGGGGGTTGGTTTCCATCTGGGAAGGAGATGATTAATTGTACTTTTTGCGACATCAGCATCGAGAAGTGTTTAGCTGAGCCACCTGCTTCACTGATGATTACATATTTAATGCCAATATGAGTCAACTCAGTGAGTAAAGGTTCAATTTCAACATCACGTGATAATTCAATTCCAACCACTAACTCTTCCAATGGATATGGGAAGTGGCTATAAGTTATGGCCAATTCGCGAGCGGCAGCAGCGCCAGTTGCAACTGTGCCCTCGACGCCACCACTTTCTTGAATGACAAGGTACTCAGTTGATTTTGTTAATTTAGTAATTTTCTCAGTTAATTCATTTCCTTGGGTAGTTTCACAACCTAATCCAACAACCAGTACTGAGCCCACATTTGGATGAGAAGCGAGTGCAATAAAGAAATCGTCAATTCCGGAAACATCAACGCCAATGATTGCGCAACCATGTTGGTGTGCAAAAGTTATACCGCCAACTTCTTGTGCGATTCGGCGCGAAACTACAGTTGAACAAACTACTGATGGCAAAATTAATTGGTGATGGCGGATACCCACGCCACGACCTTCATGTTGGAATCCCCAAATCTCAGGCAGGCTCATGCGTTTTCCGTTGAAAGACGATCGCCTAAAACATTATGGGTATGTACATGCGAACCAGTTGCAATACTTTTAGTGGCATGGCCCATGCGTTCGCCATATTTAATTATGCCGTCACCTTTGGCGATATCAGCGGTAGCAATTTTATGGCCGCGGGGGATAGCCTCGACTGCACTTACTTCGCGACCATCTTGCGAAATTTTTTCACCCGCATTGATATCTGCTAGACAGACCGCAATATTGTCTTTTGGGTTCAAAAATAAAATTTTCCGCTGGCCCGCTGGTGAACTCACAGGTGGCATTCTATGTAATTTCTCTGCTAGATTTTCCCTTAGGTCATGAGTTTCAGCTTTAAGCCCCGGCTCGCTGAACGGCAACCCTCCACCGCGGTGGGGTGCTCCGGGTGAAGACCTGGCCAGAGATGGCAAGCGCGGACTAAGGCAACTTCCCTCTAATACGCCGAGGTCCGGTCCATAAACGTCACACGGGCGGTTATGAAAACCGAAAGGATCACAAATGAAAGTAAAGAAAATACTAATTTTTACCACAGCAGCAATCTTGGCTTTAACGTTAAGCGCCTGTTCTGAAAAAACTGCCACCGAAAATGCAAGCGCATCTCCATCCGCTTCCGCAGCGGCTACTTGCACTCCAGATTCATTGGCAACGTTAACTCCAGGAACTTTAACAATTGCAACCGGAGAGCCTGCTTACGAGCCTTGGGTATTAAATGACAAGCCAGAAGCTGGCGAAGGATTTGAAGCAGCAGTTGCTTATGCCGTTGCAAAACAATTGGGTTATGACAATGCAAAAGTTAGTTGGGTTCGTACCACTTTTGATTCTGCAATTGCCGCAGGACCAAAGACTTTTGATTTCAACATTCAGCAATACTCAATTACTGAAGACCGCGCAAAGGTTGTTGATTTCTCAAGCGCCTATTACAAGTCAAATCAATCAATTGTTTCTTTCAAAGGAAGCAAAATTGATGGCGTAACTTCAATCGCTGGTTTGAAAGGTGCAAAACTTGGTGCAGCCGTTGGATCGACATCACTTGATGCAATTGAGAAGCAGCTTGGCTTAAAAGCACAGGTATTCAATGACAATGCTGCTGCAGTTGCTGCATTGAAAAATGGTCAGATCGATGGTCTTGTTGTGGACCTACCAACCGCTTTCTATCTTTCAGCAGTAGAAGTGCCAAAAGGCATAATTGTTGGACAGATTGAAAACAGCGATTCAAATGACGCTGGAGCCGGATTGCTTCTAGCAAAAGACAGTGCATTGACTGCATGTGTTACTGGTGCGGTTGACGCAATTCGTGCAAGTGGCGAATTGAAAGCAATCGAAGAAAAATGGCTAACAGTTGGAGCCGGAGCACCGGTTCTAAAGTAGTAGCTGTTACTAATAAAAATGAGTTCAACAGGGCAGGGCGCGGTCTCCGATGATGGAGATCGCGCTTCTGCTTTTTCAAACACCTGGGAACCAAGCGCACTCGAAATTTCGCGAAGAAAAGTACGCAAAAAGCAAAATCAACGTAACACGCTTATTGCAATATTCTCAACGGTAGTAGTTCTAGGAACCCTCATCACTCTTTTGGTGACCTCACCGGGCTGGAAATCGTTAACTGACACATTTTTTGCTTGGGCGTACGGTGTCGAAGTTTTACCTAAAATAATTTTGGGATTTAGTACAAATGTATTGCTGACTATTATAGCCTCGACTTGTGTGGCTATTTTCGGAATGATCATTGCATTGACCAGGACATCAAGATCTCCAGCACTTTTACCCTTTAGAATTTTAGCAACCGCTTATGTTGATATTTTTCGTGGAATCCCAATGCTTTTAGTAATTCTTTTGGTGGGCTTTGGAATTCCGGCCTTACGTATTAAAGGCCTAACGAATAACGTTTTAATTTTAGGTACAGCAGCCGTAGTAATTACCTACTCGGCATATGTGGCTGAAGTTTTACGAAGTGGAATATTAACGGTGCATCCAAGCCAACGAGCAGCAGCACGATCTCTTGGCTTGTCACATTTTCAAACCCTTAGATTTGTAGTTTTGCCACAAGCTTTGCGCCGCGTCACCCCACCCTTGCTTAATGATTTGGTCTCGCTAATCAAAGATACTGGGCTGGTTTCAATTCTTGGAGTTACAGATGCAATTAGAGCGGCCCAGATAGCAAGTAGTCGAAGTTTTAATTACACCCCTTATGTAATGGCAGCAATAGTTTTTCTCTTGATCACTATTCCACTAACCAGATTCACTGATCGAACAATCAGGCGTTCGATCGAGAAACAAAATGCGCAGGGATTGGCATGAGCGTCCCAGTTCTTGAGATCAGTAATTTACGTAAATCTTTTGGTGATGAAATTGTGTTGCAAAATATTTCATTTAGCGTCCCAGTCCACACTGCAACGGTTTTTATTGGCGCATCAGGATCGGGTAAATCCACCTTGCTTCGATGCATAAATCTACTGGATGGTATTGATGATGGAGTAATTAAATTAGATGGCGAAGACATCACTGATCCAACAATTAAAAGTGATCAGGTCCGTCGAAAATTAGGAATGGTATTCCAAGCTTTTAATCTTTTTCCGCACATGACTGTTAGACAAAATATTACATTGGCCCCAATCCAAGTACATGGTTTATCAAAAGATGAAGCAAATACCCGTGCAGATGAATTGCTGATTCGTTTTGGACTTATAGAGAAAGCTGATCAATACCCAGATCGTTTAAGTGGTGGCCAACAGCAAAGAGTTGCAATTATACGTTCGATTGCTTTGCGGCCTAGATTGTTACTTCTCGACGAGATTACCTCTGCCCTTGATCCAGTTTTGGTAAATGAAGTTTTAAGCACTGTGCGAGATCTAAAAAATGATGGCATGACAATGGTGTTAGCAACCCATGAGATGGGTTTCGCTAAACAAGTGGCTGATGAGGTTTGTTATCTGGAAGGTGGACAAATAGTAGAACGTGGAAGTGCGCAACAAATGATTGAAACTCCGCAAGATCAGCGAACCATAGATTTCCTCAAGCGGGTTCATGAAGCTGGCCGGCTTTAAGAATGTCTTTACAAAATTTTGAAATTGTTACCGGAGATTCAAACTCAAAAATAATTTTACATGTACCGCATTCCGCGACCTTTATTCCGGAAGATATACGAGCAGATATTTTGCTTTCAGACCAAGAGTTAAAGGCAGAGTTAGATGAGATGACCGATACGTTCACGGAGGCGATCGCACTAAAAGCAGCAGAGTTAAGTGGAAGTAAGCCTTGGCTATTTATCAATAACTTTTCACGCTTAGTGATAGATCCTGAGCGTTTCCCCGATGAGCGAGAAGCGATGAATGCAGTTGGAATGGGTGCTGTTTATCAAAAAACTTCAACTGGTACCCAGTTGCGAAACCCTGTCCCAACTCTTGAAACTCACCTATTAGATACCTTCTTTCATCCATACGCCAAAGCCATAAGTGATTTAGTAGCCAAAAGGTTCTCAGCCTTAGGAGAGCTAACCTTGATTGATGTTCACTCTTATCGAGTCAACCAACATTTAAATGCCATTAACCATGGACAGGTTCGACCACCGATTTGCATTGGTACGGATTCATTTCACACTCCCAAATGGTTAGTAGAAGCGGCTCAAGCTGCCTTTTCAATCATTGGTGAGAATTACCTAAACCAGCCTTACTCTGGAACGTATGTACCATTAACTTTTTACCAAAAGGAAGCAAAAATTACTTCGTTAATGATGGAGACACGTGACGATGCCTTCCTTACGGAAGATTTAACAAAACATGCGGGATTTGAGACGGTCTCCAACGCCTTGGCTCATTTGGTGGATTTAATTCAACTGCGCTAAAACGCGTTGGCCCCATTTTTGAAGTACTGGCTTCCAGGTTGCGATAAGAGCACCTTCTGCTTCATGAATTTCCTTTGCGACACCTGATCGTCCAGAACTTTTGAAAGCATTATCTGCATGAAGTTCCCACTCTTGGACTAAATCGCCATCAACCTCTGGGTGAAATTGCACGGCATAAGTATTATCCCCAATTCGATAAATTTGATTAGGACAAAGTTCAGATGAGGCAAGAACTGTTGCTGAACTTGGTAATTTCGAAACAAGATCTTCATGCCATTGAGTCACTGGAACCGGAAATAATTTCGTAACTGATTCAAATACTGGATCCATATTGGCCGTCTCATTGAAAGTTATTGAGTGTAATCCGATTTCTCCAGTTTGAGCACGCGTGACCTCACCGTCAGTTGCTGCTGCTAATAATTGTGCTCCTAAACAGATCGCAAAGATTGGAATATTTCTAGCAACAGCATCTGCTAACAACGATCTTTCAGCTGGCAACCATTGAGCAACCTCATCGTCAGTAGCGCTCATTGAGCCGCCCAGGGGGATGACAGCAGATATTCCGTCAGGTACAGATGTAGGTACTTCAGCGCCGTTGAAGGCGGTGATAATTTTTAATTTAAATCCGATCTCTTCCAGCCAAGTACCTACTAAATGTGGGGGATCTTGCTTTTCGTTTTGGAGCACTAAAATAGTTGGAAGGTTGCTTGCCGAATTCATTTGGTGATCTTACTAGAGCCTGCTTTTATCAGAGTTGAGATACTCTTTATGAATGTCGATTCACTCGGAGCGTAAATTCCATCCGGCCTGGATTGCTGCAGTTATCACCTTTTTTACATTAGTGGCTACAGCAGGGTTTAGATCTGCCCCATCAGTGTTAATGATCCCACTCGAGGATTCCTTTGGATGGGGACGGGACCAGATCTCTTTAGCGATTTCACTAAATGTTTTACTTTTCGGATTGACTGCACCTTTTGCCGCAGCATTAATGGATCGTTTTGGAATTCGTAAAGTTGTCATGTGCGCATTAACAACAGTCGGCCTGGGTGCTGCTTCAACAATCTTGATGACTCAACCCTGGCATCTGGTCGTCCTTTGGGGTGTTGTAGTTGGAATCGGTACAGGTTCTATGGCTTTAGTGTTTGCTGCAACAATTGCCAATCGGTGGTTTATTACTAATCGTGGCTTAGTAATTGGAATATTGACGGCGGCTTCAGCCACTGGACAGTTAATTTTCCTACCAGGACTTTCAGCGCTTGCTGCCGATTATGGTTGGAAAGCAATTTCAATCACCGTAGCTATGGGTGCATTTGTGATGGTGCCGGTAATCGCAATATTTTTACGGGAACGTCCGAGTGATATCGGCATGAAACCTTATGGCGCCCCAATGAATTGGGTTGAACCGCCAAGGAATACCGCTAACGCTGCGGTCGTTGCAATCGATACTTTAAAAAGCGTGATGAAAGTACGAAATTTTTGGTTTTTAACTGGTTCTTTTTTTGTCTGCGGCTTATCAACTAGTGGGTTGATTGGAACACATTTTATTCCAGCTGCGCATGACCATGGAATGGGGCAAGTTGCTGCGGCTTCCTTATTGGCTTTAGTTGGAGTATTTGATGTTGTCGGCACATTGGCTTCTGGTTGGCTTACTGATCGCATCGATCCCAAGAAATTACTTTTCTTTTACTACTTCCTAAGAGGCATCTCGCTATATTTACTACCTTCAATTTTATTCACTACAGTGCATGCGTCAACCTTAGTCTTTGTTATTTTTTACGGATTAGATTGGGTTGCAACTGTTCCACCGACGGTGATTTTATGTAGAACTGTTTTGGGCCCAGAGCGGGCAACTGTTGTTTATGGGTGGGTTTTTGCTGCACATCAAGTTGGTGGATCGATTGCCGCATTAGGCGCTGGAATTTTGAGAGTGCAACTTGGAGATTATGCGTTGGCCTTTTATGTAAGTGGTTTCTTATGTGTGATAACCGCTTTTGCGGTCTTAAAGATCACTGATCAATCTTCAGTTAAATCCTGAGCCAATCTACGTAGAGATTCGCGAACTACCTCGCCATCAGATGTGCGCCAAAGTGGTGGCATGGTGTTTAACAAAATCGAACCGTATTTTTTTGTGGTGATTCGGGAATCTAAAATTGCTACTACTCCGCGGTCATCTACACCGCGAATTAACCGCCCAGTTCCTTGTGCCAGTAAAAGCGCAGCACGGGGCAGAGATACCTGCATAAATCCACTTCCACCAGTGCTGTCGACTTGTGCGGCTCGGGCTGCCATTACTGGTTCGTCTGGACGGGGGAATGGAATACGATCAATCGCCACCAAGATACAAGATCTGCCTGGAACATCTACTCCTTGCCAGAGTGAAATAGTTCCCAACAAAATTGAAGTTTCATCTGCTGCAAATTTTTCGACTAAGGGCCCAACAGCATCACCACGCCTTTGGGCAATAATTTTAATTGGAAGATCGTGAAGTGCTTTATGTAAATACTCTTGGGCGCTTTCTAGCGCCCGCCACGAAGAAAAAAGTGCCAATGTTCTTCCGCCAGCAGCTTTTATCAACTCACCAAGCTCGACGAATGCATCAATACTTACCGCTTCTCTAGAAGGTTCAGGTAAACCACGTGGAAGGTAAAGCATTCCTTGATTAGCGAAATCAAAAGGAGAGCCCACATCGAGCATCTGTAGATTTCCAGGATCAATCTCATTATCTTTAAGTTCAATATCACTCTCATCGCCAATAGTGAATCCAATACTTTTGGCGATGCTGTCAAAACTTTTCCCAAAAGTTAAAGTCGCTGAGGTGGCGATCACTGGAGTTTTTTTCAATAAGTTATCACGCAGCAACGATGCGACAGTAAGTGGTGCAAGCTGCAAAGTCTTATAAGTTGGCTCAAACCAAAGCACGCTATCTGGCGTTAACTTCAATAACTTGGACAGCGTTTGATTTACTTCATTAACTGCACCTTTTGCTCTGGCGCGTGTTGCAATTTCATCGGGGGAGCCGGCTTCACCTTCAGTACCAATCTCATTGATAACTATTTGGGCAGTTTCGCGTAAGTATTTAATTGGCGCAGAAAGTGAGATTGGTAAAGTATCAAGTCGACCTTGCTTGGTGGGATCTGAGCGATATTCAGTTGCGAAATACTCCATCGCTGCATCAAGGTCACTTGCCGCCGCACTAAATGCATCTGTTGCCGCCCCTGGTTTGTATTTGCGGGCCATGCCTGCAGCACGTAACGCACGAGTAGAAGACAACTCTTCAGTGATTGCTTGCGTTGTTCGATCGAGAAACTCATGAGCTTCATCCAGAACAACAGCATCACGGTTGGGCAAAATCGGATGGGATTCAACTATTTCGATGGCAAGTAGCGTGTGGTTAGTGACAACAATGTCAGCAACTTGAGCTGCATCTTTTGCTTTAACTGCAAAACAACTCTGTCCAAATGCGCATTTGTCAGCACCAACACATTCACGACCTGAGACAGAGTTAGCAAGCCATACTTTTCGATCGACTTCAGGCGCATCATCTCGATCACCGGTTGCTTTGGGATCTTTAATCCATTCACGCAAAGATTTACTTTGAACTTCAAGAGCGCCAAGTTCCATCAGAAATTCACCATCAGGATCTGCTTGTCCGCTATTCATCTTCTGCAGGCAGAGATAATTTCCGATGCCTTTATAGATTGCAAAACTTATATCGCGACCTAAAACTTTTGATAACGCTGGAGCAACGCGTGGAAGGTCCCGCTCAACTAACTGTCGTTGCAATGCGAGGGTTGCGGTAGCTACTAATACTTTTTTGCCATGGACCAAAGCCGGCACCAGGTAAGCCAATGATTTTCCGGTACCAGTTCCGGCTTGGACTATTAAATGATGGCGATCAGAGAGGGCGTTTGCTACCGCCTCAGCCATCTCAATCTGACCTTCACGCGCAGATCCTCCGATTGCTTCGACCGCGGCATCGAGGGCTTTGCGCACTTTTGCAGATTGGGCACTCACTACTCCACCCTACTAACCAAAGTTATAACTGTGCCTGATTTGAGGCTGCTGCAAGTTGTTTCGCTTATTTCCACAGGCGGTGTGCATTAACAAGTCAATAGATTTTTAACCATACTCAATCTTTAAAAATAGATCTGTATTTAGATTTAGTTGATTTTGAATACTCTGTGTATTCCTTACGGACCGCTCAGATAACTTCACAAATTCCAATTTTAAGGAGATAATTAATTATGAGCGCAATCAAGAAAATCAAAAGTGAGACCTTTGACGAATTTGACGAAGAGGTTTTGATTAAACGAGATGAATTAGATCCTATTTATAAATTATTGGATGATGGAGTATTAACAGATCAACAGATTTTTACCATACTGGGTTGGGAAGCAATTGAAGAGGATTTTGTAGCTTCGACAGATAAATAAAAAATACCCCCGTTACTAAAATTAGTAGCGGGGGTATTTCTAGATTATTTAGATGTCGTAGTAAAGCTCAAACTCCGCAGGGTGTGGACGAAGTCGAACATAATCTACCTCTGCAGAACGCTTGTAAGCGATCCAAGTTTCAATTAGATCTGGGGTAAATACTCCACCTGCAGTTAGGTACGCATGATCTTTTTCAAGATTGTCGAGCACTTCAGTTAAAGATCCTGGCACTTGTGGAATGGCAGCTGCTTCAGCGCCTTCCAATTCGTATAGATCCTTATCGACTGGGGCAGCTGGCTCGATCTTGTTCTTGATTCCATCAAGGCCTGCCATCAACATTGCCGCAAATGCTAGATATGGATTTGAGGATGGATCTGGGCAGCGGAATTCGATCCGCTTAGCTTTTGGATTTGATCCAGTGATTGGAATTCGAATACATGCAGAACGGTTACGTGCAGAGTAAACAAGATTTACTGGTGCTTCATAACCTGGTACTAAACGGTGGTATGAGTTAACAGTTGGGTTAGTAAAAGCAAGAAGTGATGGAGCATGCTTTAACAATCCACCGATATACCAACGTGCCATATCTGAAAGATCGCCATAGCCATTTCCGAAGAACAAAGGCACGCCATCTTTCCAAAGTGATTGATGGACGTGCATTCCTGAACCGTTATCTCCGAAGAGTGGCTTAGGCATAAAGGTTGCAGTTTTGCCGTTTTCCCATGCAACGTTTTTGATTACATATTTAAATTTAAGAACTTCATCAGCGGCGGTCAAAATATCAGCGAAGCGATAGTTGATCTCCATCTGACCGGCAGTTCCAACTTCATGGTGTGAACGCTCAACAAGTAGTCCAACCTCGCCAAGTTTCATAACCATCTCATCGCGAATATCTGCTAATTGATCGGTAGGGCTAGTTGGGAAGTACCCACCTTTGTAACGCGTCTTGTATCCACGGTTTGGAGTTCCATCAGATTCAAGTGATGCTCCAGTGTTCCATGCACCTTCGATTGAATCAATGAAGTGATGTGAAGCATTTTGAGAAGTTGAGAAGTTAACTTCATCGAAGACATAAAACTCAGCCTCAGGTGCGAAAAATGCGGTGTCAGCAATTCCGGTTGATTGTAGGTAAGCAACGGCTTTAGTTACTACGCCACGAGGATCGCGTGAGTAAGGAGTGTTATCAACTGGGTTGTGAACAGAGAAGTTCATAACCAATGTTTTTTCTTTGCGGAATGGATCAATAAATGATGATCCTGGCACTGGTAACAGTTTCATATCTGACTCATGAATTGCTTGGAAGCCGCGAATAGATGAACCATCAAACATTAAGCCGTCGGTGAAGACTGCTTCATCAAATGATGCAACTGGAACGTTGAAGTGCTGTTGCACTCCTGGTAGGTCAGTAAATCGAACATCAACTAATTTGACGTCATTTTTCTTGATGTAATCAAAAACTTCAGCGGCATTCTTAAACATAATTCCTCCGGATGATCGCGTTATCTAATTCGGAAAGTCCCAACCCGCCCTCGACGCTGAGGGGTAAAGTATCAACAGGGCAAAAGATACGCGGTAAGGGTGTGCAAGAGATAACCCGAATGTTTCGGCATTGTTACAGACCCTCAAGCCATGCATTAGCCCTAAGATCTGGGCATGGATTCTTTAAATTTTGACCCAGATTCAGGCGAAGAAGGGGGCTTCCCGCTGCCGATCGCCTCGACTTGGCGCCGAGTACAAGCCATCACCATTGATTGGATTGGATCGCTATTTGCGTCCACCCTCTTGCTGGACCGGAGCTGGACCTTGTTGTTCTTCTTTTTTCAGGTCGCAATATTGACCGCTCTGACCGGTTCTTCAGCTGGTCAGCGCTTACGGGGGATTCGAATCATTGATGTAAATACATTACAAAATATTTCCCCACTCGGTGCGTTGTTGCGCACCTTTTTAATCTTGCTTGTAATTCCAGCCGTTATTCAAAACAAAGAAGGTCGCGGGTTACATGATCTTGCAACAAAAAGTGCGGCCGTACGGTTCTAGTCGTTTCTAGTTTTATTTCTTAAGAGTCCAACCAGCCGGACATTTAGGGCTTGCGCCGCTAACCGATTTAGCGCTTCGGCACTTTTCTCATATTGGGCATTGGGCCTTTAGGGAGCGGAACATTTGGACCACCGAGAGATCGCATGCGTGCTGCTGCTTCGCGGTATTGGGCCTTTGATAATTTCTTTGGAAGCCTGGTTACATGTTTTTGCAATTTACGAATCGAAACTCGTCCTTCGCCATCGCCAATTAGAACTTCATGAACCGGAACACCGGTCATAAATCTTTCCATTTTTCGGCGTTCATCTGTCATTAAAGTTCTAACCGCATGCCCACCTTCACCAGTGATCACGACTCCAGCACGACTGATTGAACGGTGAACAACATCTTGATTGCGATTTGCGGCAACTCCTGGAACTGTGTGCCAACCTTTTCTAATTGACATCAACACCGAAGCACCGGCACCAAGTTGCCCTTCAATGGAGGCGTATGCGGCTCGTTCGGCAAGACGTGAAAATATAAATAAGGCAACAAGAGTGGCAAGTGGAACCGTCAAAATTGTTACATAGATTGGATGCCCCAATTGGATTCCGATAGTCACACCAATTGCTAAGACAACGATAAAGATCAGACCAAGCCACAAGCCAATTAGTGGTTGTGCTTTACTGGCAATCGAATAGGCATTGCCGAGAGTTTTCATCCACTCTGGTTTTGCTTTTTTAGCTTTGGGAACCTTAGGTGCTTTTTCTTTTTTGGCCATGTACGGAAGATTACCCTGCGCTTAGGCCGGTTTTGGACCTGTTTGATTTTGCGCCTCTTCCAAGGTGGGGGCGGTTCCGCCTAAACGAGCCGGAGCCCAGCGTTTACCTTGGTGTGAGTCAGGGTATTGAGATTGAACTTGATTAAGCATCTCGACCAATTTGGATTTTAATAAATTTTCAGCCTCTTCCACATTGCTTTCGCGCGTGAAGTACAAAGGAGTACCAATTCGCACAGTTATCGGGGTCCCGGCCCGCTTAAAATTTTTAGGAACTCCTTTGGTGATAATTCGCTGACTACCCCACACAATTGTTGGAATTATTGGAACACCAGCACCGATAGCTAGCCGCACTGCACCAGATTTAAGTTCCTTAATTTCAAATGATTTAGAAATAGTTGCTTCTGGGAAAATTCCAACAATCTCACCTGCACGAAGAGCGCGCATAGCCGCAACAAAGGAGGCTGAGCCAGCAGAACGATCAACGCTTATGTGATGCATGCCGCGCATTAATGGCCCGGCTAGCCAATGTGCGAAAATTTCTTGTTTAGCCATAAAACGTACATATCTTTTAACTGGAAGTACTGCCGTGCCAGAAAGTGCAAAATCTAAATATCCGACATGGTTAATTGCCAGAATTGCGCCGCCATCAGTTGGAATATTTTCAACACCTGCAAAATCAAACTTTAATTTTAAATATTTCCAAAAAGATTTAATGAAAATAACAACTGCGGGGTAGACCAAATCCCTTTGCTTTTTAGCCATTGAAATTTGCCGCAGCCTTCTTCTCCATCGCCTGTTTGTAAAGACGGCCAGCCCGATAACTTGAACGAACAAGTGGTCCGCTCATAACCCCGGCAAAACCAGTTTCTGTTGCAAAAGCCGCTAATTCAACAAATTCTTCCGGTTTTACCCATCGCTCGACTGGGTGATGTTTCAGAGTTGGTCGCAGATACTGAGTTATGGTGATCAAATCACAGCCGGCTGAATGCAAATCAACAAGAGCTTGTTCAACTTCCGCGCGAGTCTCACCTAAACCAAGAATCAAATTAGATTTAGTAATCAAACCGAAATCACGGGCAGCAGTAATAACTGCAAGTGAGCGTTCATATGTAAATGCGGGCCTGATTAATTTAAATATTCTGGGAACGGTTTCGACATTGTGTGCAAATACTTCTGGACGAGTCTCAAAAACTTCATTTAGATGATCAGAGTTTCCACTGAAATCTGGAGCCAACATCTCAACTCCACAGCCTGGAACCATTTCATGAACTTCACGAATTGTTTGCGCATACAACCAAGCGCCTTCATCCTCTAGATCGTCACGTGCGACTCCAGTGATGGTTGCATAACGCAATCCCATCTTTAAAATTGATTCTGCAACGCGACGAGGTTCGTCACGATCCAATGGAAGTGGTTTACCGGTGTCGATATTGCAAAAATCACATCTTCTTGTACATGCATCTCCACCAATTAAAAATGTAGCTTCACGATCTTCCCAACATTCAAAAATATTAGGACATGCTGCTTCTTGGCAGACTGTGTGCAAACCTTCACTGACTACAAGAGAGCGCAATGCGGTGTATTCAGGTCCCATCTTCGCACGCGTTTTGATCCACTCAGGTTTGCGCTCAATTGGAGTTTGCGAATTACGCGCTTCAATTCGGAGCAAGCGGCGACCTTCTGGTGCAATTGTCATGCGATCACTCTAATCAAGGCTTCTTGTAAATGTTTTTCAGCGATAGGAAGAATTTCTTTTACGGTGATACTCCGGCCCAACTCTTGCTCTAAAGATGTGGTTACTACATCAGGCAATCCGCAGGGAATTATCTCGGTAAAGTATTTCAAGTCAGGATTCACGTTAAGTGCGAAGCCATGTGTCACAGTTCCACGTGCTACGCGAATTCCAATCGCTGCAATTTTGCGATCTCCATTTTCATCACGAACCCAAACACCAGATCTTTCACAATACTGCTGAGTTTCTAATCCTAACTCTGCACAAATATTAATTAACGCAGTTTCAAGTGTGCGGACAAAGCCCACCACATTTGTTGCTTGCTTTAATTTCACAATCGGATAACCAACTAATTGCCCAGGACCATGCCAAGTGATCTTTCCACCACGATCAACATCAATTACTGGAACACCATTAATTGGACTAATTGGACGATCAGTTAATTCTGTTCGACGACCAGCGGTGTAAACACTTGGGTGCTCCACAAGTAATAAAGTATTTTCGCGAGACCCATCGGCTACTCCCGTATGTAAATCTCGTTGCAGTTGCCATGCGGACAAATACTCGACTGACCCAAGTGCTGAAATCTCTAGCCCGGGAACTGTTCTGGTCAGGTCAATGGGATTAGTGCCAAGAGTGAGCGAAGCCATCTTCCCAGCCTACCGATTGAGCGTGCGAAGGTTGAATTGATCGGTAGAATTGCCGTATTGAGCCGGTGGGAATACCACTCGGCAGCAATCCTCAAGAAAGCAGAGTTTTAGATGAGCCACGACCAAATCAGCACTTCAGCTCCTATTAAGAGTAAATCTCGTCGGGGAGTATGGCTGGCCACTCTTGTGGTGGTGATCTGGTTTGGCATTACCGGCGTAACTGGGCCGCTCTTTGGAAAACTCACATCGGTTCAGGAAAACAACAACTCTTCTTTTTTGCCAAAAGGTGCAGAAGCAACTAAAGCGGCAGATGTAATCGCGACTTTTTCTGGAAAAGATTCTTTTAATTTTCCAACCTTAGTTTTATTTGAAGGTAAAGCAGATCCACAAACCTTCGCAGCAATTAACGCACACCTTGCAACTGTTGGAGATTTAAAAATAGCTGGAACCACAGCAAAGATTTCTGATTACTTGGCGCCGGGACAGGTTATTGCGGCTTTCCCTTCACAAGATGGCAAAGCCATTTTGGCAAACATTCCACTTGATGGAAACTCAATTGCAAAATTACTTCCAAACGATGAGCCCGTCTTGCCGGCTGTCGTAGCAGCACTTCGTGAGGATGTTCGCCCCATCGCTGAAGCTAATGGAGTTAAATCTTACGTAACAGGTCCGGGAGGATTACTTGGGGATCTCTTTGGTGCTTTTGGAACTCTGGATTCCTCTTTACTGTTCACAACATTAGGTGTTGTTTCGATTATTTTGATTGTGGTTTATCGTTCGCCGATTCTTTGGATCATTCCACTGCTTTCAGCCATGTTCGCACTTACATTGGGAGGTGCAGTTGTCTATCTGCTTGCTAAGAAAAACGTCATAGATGTTGATGGACAATCTCAAGGAATTTTATCGGTCTTAGTAATTGGCGCTGCAACAGATTACGCACTTTTACTTATCGCCCGTTACCGTGAAGAGTTGCACTTACATGAAAATCGTTTTGATGCAATGCGTTCGGCATATAAAGGTGTTTGGGAACCTATTCTGGCTTCCGGATCTACCGTTTCTATTTCTTTGTTAATTCTTTTGTTTAGTAAGTTAACAAACACCGCGGGACTTGGCCCAATCGGTGCAATTGGAATTATCTCTTCAATGATAACTATTTTGACGCTGCTTCCAGCGCTGTTGTTGCTTTGTGGTCGTTGGGTTTTCTGGCCACGTCGTCCACTTTTTGATGGCGATGACCATGTGATGTCTGGCCCTTGGTCAAAAGTTGGAAATGCAATCGGAAGTAATCCGCGCAAAGCCTGGGTTATTTCTGGATCAGTTCTTTTATTGCTTGCATTTGCATCAACTACTTTGAAAGCAGATGGAATCGGAACAGTAGATACTTTTACTGGTAAACCTGAATCAGTTGTAGGACAAAAACTTTTGGAGACCCATTTCCCTGGCGGAGAGGGTAACCCAACACAGGTTGTAGTTAGCGCCGATAAAGCAGCTGCTGTCACAGCAGCATTAAAAAATGCACCTGGTGTTTCGCAAATCGCTCCAATGTTGGATGGCATACCAATGCCGGGTCAACCAATTCCAAAAACTAAAGTCGTAAACAACAAAATGATTTTAAATCTGACTCTAGATAAAGCTCCAGATAGCGTCGAAGCCGGAAACGATATTCCAAAGATTCGTGAATTAGCGCATGCTGCCGATGCAACTTCTCTTGTTGGCGGAACAAGTGCTGTCTACTTTGATGTTCGCACGGCCAACACCCGCGATAATCGAACCATTATTCCTATTATCTTGTTTGTCATCACAATTATTTTAGGATTACTACTACGCAGCATCTTCAGTGCCGTAATTCTTTTGGGAACTGTTGTTCTTTCCTACTTTGCCACATTAGGTGTTTGCGCACTTGTCTTTAACCATATATTTGGTTTTGCAGGTGGCGACAACTCATTCCCACTATTTGCTTTCATATTCCTGGTAGCTCTCGGTATTGATTACAACATCTTCTTGATGACTCGAGTCCGTGAAGAATCCCAGAAGATTGGTACTCGTAGGGGAGTGATCAAAGGAGTAACTGTTACTGGAGCGGTGATCACTTCAGCGGGTGTGGTTCTAGCCTCAACATTTGCCGTATTAGGGCTCTTGCCACTAGTTCCACTTGCCGAACTCGGTTTCGCAGTGGCATTTGGTGTTCTCCTGGACACCATCATTGTCCGCTCTATCTTGGTGCCCGCGTTGGTTCATGAGATTGGACCAAAGATCTGGTGGCCATCGAAGATGCAAAAGGAAGCAGCCGTAACAGAATAAGATCGGCACATGTCTGAAAACAAACTCAAAGCTGGATTAATTGGTTATGGATTAGCTGGAAAAGTTTTTCATGGCCCATTACTAGCTGGATCTAGCTTTGAGTTAAGTGCAATTCTCACCAATAATCCAGAACGCATCGCGTCCGCAAAAAATGATTTTCCTAATGCTCATATAGTGCAAGATTTAGATCAATTACTAAATCGAGAGTTAGATCTAGTTGTAGTTGCATCTGCAAACGTTGTTCACGCCGAGCAGGCAATACGAGCGATTGAAGCCGGAATTACAGTTGTGATTGATAAACCAGTTGGTCGTAATGTTCGCGAAACCCACTCGATTTTCGATGCAGCCGATAAAGCTGGAGTTAAAGCCTGTGCATTCTTCAATCGCCGTTGGGATAGCGATGCGCTAACTATGAAAAGAGTAATTAAAGGGCGAGAAATTGGATCTATTCATAGATTTGAATCACGTTTTGAAAGATTTAGACCCGAACTAAAAATGGATTCATGGCGGGATGACAATGCTGTTGAACAAGGTGGGGGATTACTACTTGATTTGCAAACTCATCTAATTGCAGGGGCTATTGATCTATTTGGTCCAGCAGAGGTTTCTTACTGCTCAATGCGTAAAATTCGGGGCGGAACTGATGATGATTGTGTACTCGTTTTGAAACATTTAATGAATGTTGATTCTTACTTGTCAGTAAGTGCGATTGCTGGTGGACCTGGTTCACGTGTGCGTGCGCTAGGTAAAACAGGTGCAATTGAAATTGAATACTTAGATCCACAAGAAGATCTTTTGAAATCAGGTGCAAAACCAAAAGATGGCAAGTGGGAGATTGGACCTAAATCAAGTGGGCGAATTATGCGCGGTGATGATGTTAAAGATTTAGAGATCGAAGCTGGAAATTACCCAGCTTTTTACAATCAAGTAGCCGCTGCAATTAAAGGTCAAGGAGATATGCCAGTGCCTGTGGCAGATGCAATGGAGGTCGCCCGGCTTATTGATGTGGCTCGGGAGATGTCAGTTAGGTGATTGTTGTAATTGGTGCAGGTATTGCAGGATTGAATGCGGCGTTAACTTGTCAGCGAGCGGGGTGGGAAGTTTTACTGCTAGAAGCAAGTGATCGGGTCGGTGGCAGAGTAAAGACTGACTTCATTTCTGGATATCAACTTGACCACGGTTTTCAAGTTATTAATCCGGCTTATCCAGAGGTCAAAAGATTAAATCTGAAACTCCAACTACAAAGTATGGAAGCAGGAGTAAAGGTAGTCACCGCTGAAAAGAATTTTATTGTTGCGGATCCATTTAGAAACCCAAAAAATTTACTTTCGACCTTACGAGCACCTATAGGTGATCTTAAAAGTAAATCTTCCTTAATTTCTTACCTAGTGAAAAAACAAAGAGTGGGGATCGACAGTTTCGCGGCAGATTTAAATTCACAAGGGGTCAGTGGGCCGCTTTACGAAAAAATTATTCGCCCATTTATGCGGGGAGTATTACTTGGAGAGTTAGATCAGGTAGATGCACAGGTTGGCCGGGAACTTTTAAAGTTTTTTGCTAAAGGCACTCCTGGCATTCCTTTAAATGGAGCCCAAGCCTTGCCTGATCAGATGGCAAAACAGATAGATAAGTTAAATCTCAATGAATCGGTAATTTCTATTCACGGAAAAGTTGTGACCACAGATCAAAAAACTTATACAGCCGAAAAAATTATTGTTGCAATTGATGGAGCGAATGCCGCAAACCTAGTTCCAGAAGTTACACCACCAAAATTTAACCTTTCGACAACTTGGTATTTTGCAACAAAAGAAAGAATTCTCAAAGATAAGTTTTTGATAGTTGATGGGCAAAGCCGTGGCCCGATTGTGAATCTAATAGTACTTGATCAAATTTCTGAAACTTTCGCACCCGCAAATATGCAATTACTTGCGATCACAACCTTAAATCCTTGTAATGAAAATGAAGTTAAGGCGCATTTACGTTTATTGCTTGGGAAATTACCGCATGACCTAGAATTAATTAAGGAGTACCACATTCCTAGATCTTTACCGGTTTTCACCCCTAACTCAATAAGGCCGAATTTTCAACAAACAAGAGATGAATTATTTATTGCCGGAGATTACTTGAGTGGGCCATCTCAAAATGGCGCACTCTTATCGGGAAGGCTTGCTGCCGAGGCTGCAATTTCGTAAGTATGCTTAACACATGGTGAATGTGAAAAATCAAAGAGCATATTTAGCTGAATTCATCGGTTCCACCTTATTGGTTTCAGCGATTGTTGGTTCTGGGACCATGGGAACTCAAATCTCTCGCGATAGTGGTGTGGGTCTAACATTGAATGCGATTTCGGTTGTTGCGATGCTTTGGATTTTGATTACAACATTAGGACCCATCAGCGGAGCACATTTCAACCCGGTCGTATCTTTAGTAATGGCTTACCGAAAAGCAATCTCAACTACTGATGCAATTATTTATATTATTTTGCAGATCGTGGGCGCGATCCTTGGTGCAACTTTGGCAAATCTAATGTTTGAAAAAACTTTATTTGAGATATCCAAGGTCGACCGTTCCGGATATGGTCAAGTTACTGGTGAAATTGTGGCAACAGCCGGTTTGGTATTTTTAATTATTTTGCTCATTAATAGTGACCGTGGCAAAAAAATTCCAACAGCAGTTGCACTTTGGATTGGCTCTGCATTTTTCTTTACCTCCTCTACTGCTCTAGCGAATCCAGCGGTGACTATCGGTCGGATATTTACTGATTCCGTTGTAGGGATAGCGCCCAGTAGCGTCCTGCCTTTTCTCTTTGCTCAAGTAGTAGGCGGCGCAATCGGTTTAGGTTTAGCCACAGTTTTGAAAGGAAAGTAATTTAATGAGTAAACCTTCAGTTCTTTTTGTTTGCGTACACAACGCTGGACGATCACAGATGGCTGCAGCATTTTTAACTCATTTATCTAACGGGGCCATCGAAGTTAGATCAGCAGGGTCAGCACCTGCAGATTCTATAAATCCGGCAGTGGTTGAAGCGATGCAAGAAGTTGGAATCGATATTTCTAATGAGGTACCGAAGGTCCTTACAACTGAGGCGGTAATTGAATCTGATGTTGTTATAACGATGGGATGTGGAGATGCTTGTCCATTCTTCCCAGGTAAGCGTTATTTGGATTGGAAGTTAAATGATCCAGCCGGCCAGGGAGTTGCCTCCGTTAGGCCAATACGTGATGAGATCAAAACATTAGTCGAAGGTTTAATCGCTGAATTAAAGATCTAAGTAATTGTTTTTATTCAGATGCAGTTAATGCGCTCAATGCTGGGGCTACATGTGGGTAATCAAAGACAAACCCCGCGGTAGTTAATTTTTCGGAGATCACTTTCTTGGAGCCAAGCAGTTCAGATGAAAAACCACCTAATGCCAATTTAAGAGCGAAGCCGGGAACTGGAAGTAGTGCCGGTCGGTGCAATGCGCGAGCCAATGCTGCAGTGAATTCAGAGTTAGTCGCTGGATTTGGGGCAGTGGTATTTACGGGTCCAGAAAGGTCTGAGTCCATCAGAAATTGAATTGCTCGGATTTGATCATGCAAAGTAATCCAAGACCACCATTGTTTTCCAGAACCCATTTTTCCACCAACACCAAATTTAAATAGTGGAAGCATCTTCCCTAGGGCTCCGCCAGTTGGATCAAGAATTACACCGATACGCATTTTTACAGTTCTAACGGATGGTGCAAGATCCGCAGCGGCTTCCCACTGTTCACAAACACCAGCTAGAAAATCATCTCCACCACGATCAGCTTCAGTTACAGCGCGATCTCCAGTTTCCCCGTACCAACCGATAGCACTTGCTGAGATAAACACATCTGGCTTTAACTCTTCAACCGCCTTGGCAATTGTTCGAGTGCTAGAAACTCTAGAGTTCAGGATTTCATTTCTATAAGCAGAGGTCCAACGTTTATCACCAACGCCTGCTCCAGCTAAATTTATTACTGCGTTAACCCCAGCAAGGGAAGCAATATCAATACTTTCATTTTTAGGATCCCACTGGACTTCATCTGCGCTAGCAACAGGGCGCCGAACTAGACGAAATACTTCGTGACCTTTGGCTCGCAAATCACCTACTAAGGCGCTTCCGATCAATCCGGATGCACCTGTTATCGCAATTTTGCTCATTAGATCCCGAGATCCGATTCAAAGCGACCCTCTTCAAGACGTTCCTTCAATGTGGAAAGGAATCGGGCAGCATCTGCTCCGTCGACGATTCGGTGATCGTAGGAAATTGCCAGATAAACCATTGAACGAATTGCAATAGTTTCTCCACCATCTCCATCGGCAACTACTATTGGGCGCTTTACGATCGCACCAAGACCAAGAATTGCTACCTGTGGTTGATTGAGAATTGGAGTGTCAAATAGCGCTCCACGTGAACCAGTATTTGTGATGGTGAATGTTCCGCCACTTAATTCATCAGGGGAGATTTTATTATCACGGGTACGAGCAGCTACATCAACGATCCGACGAGCTACGCCACCCAAATTCAAATCACCGGCATCTTTAATTACTGGAACCAGTAACCCGCGCTCTGTATCAACCGCTATTCCTAGATTTTCAGTTCCATGATAAATAATATTTTCACCATCAACTGAGGAGTTCAAAACTGGGTGTTGTTTTAGTGCTTCGCAAACTGCGACTGCAAAAAACGGCAGGAATGTTAATTTCACACCTTCGCGCTCTTCAAAACTCTGCTTCGCACGATCACGCAATTTTGAAATCTTGGTAATATCAACTTCGATAACAGTTGTTAATTGAGCACTGGTCTGTAATGACTCAACCATTCGTGATGCAATAACTTTGCGAAGACGTGACATCGGTACTGAAGTTCCACGAAGAGGTGATGAAGCAGCTGAAACTTTTGGTGCAGAAGGTGCAGAAGGTGCAGCACTTGGAGCCGGTGTTGGCGCGCTAGGAATAACAGGCGCAGCAACAGGAGGGGCAATTCGGGCCCGTTCAGCAGCTTCAAATACATCCTGTTTACGAATTCTTCCGCCAACTCCAGTTCCGCGAACTGTTGCTAAATCAATTCCAGCATCAGCAGCAATTTTACGGACAAGTGGAGTTACATAAAGGTCAGCGTTGTTTGATGATGGTGCAGGTATTGAATTAAATGGCGCAGCAACTGGTGCAACTGCAACTGGGGGAGCAGCCGGAGCTTGAACTACAGGTGCAGCGACTGGAGGAGTTGGTACAACTGGTGGAGCAACAGGTGCAGGTGCAGCAACTGGAGCAACAGCACCGCTAACTCCAATCGAAGCTAAACGTGCACCAACCGGAACAGTGGTATCTGCTGGGGCATCAATTGATAAAAGAGTTCCGGCAACTGGTGATGGAATTTCGGTATCAACTTTGTCAGTAGAAACTTCAAGTAATGCTTCATCTACTGCAACTGCATCGCCAACATTTTTTAACCAACGAGTGACGGTACCTTCAGTAACAGATTCGCCGAGTGCGGGCATTGAAATAATTGTTGCAGCGCCAGTAGAGGTTGGGGCTACTGGGGATGCGACTGCTTGAACTACTACGGGGGCAACCGGAGCAACTGGCGCAGCCGGAGGAGTTGGCTTTGGAATTACTGCAGCAGGTGCAGCAACTGGAGGCGCAGCAACTGGAGGCGCAGCAACTGGCGCAGATCCTGCTGATCCATCATTAATAATCACTAGATCGGCACCAACTAAAACAGTGCTATCAACGGGAACCAAAATCTTTTCAATAACGCCGGCATATGGCGATGGAATCTCAGTATCAACTTTGTCGGTAGAGACCTCTAACAACGGCTCATCAATTGCAACAGTATCGCCTTCAGCTTTGAGCCAACGAGTGACCGTACCTTCAGTCACGCTCTCGCCAAGTGCTGGCATTGTTACCTTTGCTGACATCTCGTCTCCCTTACAAAAACCGGCCTTAAGCCCGTGGCTTTAAGCAGGGTTAGCCTACTAATTAACTTACCCATGTGCATGTAGCGGTTTACCAGCGAGGGCCATATGTGCCTCGCCCATCGCCTCAGACATCGTTGGGTGGGCGTGAAGTAACGGCGCCACATCATCAGCGCTAGCTTCCCAATTGTAGATTAATTGCGCCTCAGCCAATAATTCACCAACCCGACTGCCAACCATGTGCACACCTAAAACTGCGCCATTTTTTTCAGCTACCAATTTTATTGAACCTGCAGTGCGCAAAATTTGAGATTTACCGTTTCCAGCAAGGTCATAATTTAATTCCACAACATCATGTCCACGTTCTTTTGCTTGCGCAGTTGTTAAACCAACTGATGCAACTTCAGGTTCTGAGTAAGTAACGCGGGGGACGCCGTCATAATTAATCGGACGAGGATTTAATCCAGCAATCTCTTCTGCTACCAAAATACCTTCACCAAAACCGACATGTGCTAATTGCAAAGTTGGAATTAAATCGCCAACAGCCCAAACTCCGGGAACATTTGTGCGACATTTGTTATCAACTAAAACGTAGCCGCGATCCATATTTACGCCGATCTCTTCAAAGCCAACTCCAGTTGAAGAAGGGCCACGACCTACCGCGACCAAAAGAATCTCTGCTTCGAAATCACGGCCATCTTCCAAAGTAACTTTAACTCCGGTTGCACTTTCACTTACTCCAGAGAAGCGCACACCAACTTCAAAGTTAATTCCACGTTTGCGATAAGCGCGCTCTAATAATTTCGAACTTGATTCATCTTCTAGCGGCACAAGATGTGGCAAACCTTCGATGATTCGTACATCCGAACCAAAAGATTTCCAAACAGATGCAAACTCACATCCAATAACTCCGCCGCCAAGAACGATCACACTCTTTGGAATGTAATCTAACGAGATTGCATGATCGCTGGTAATAATTTTCTTTCCGTCGATTGTTAAGCCCGGTAAAGATTTTGCGTACGAGCCTGTAGCAAGCACCAAGTTTTTTCCGGTGTATGTAACGCCATTTGCTTCTACTGAGTTAGCAGAAGTAACTTTTCCGTACCCTTCAATGAAATTAATATTTCGAGATTTAACTAAACCTTGTAATCCTTTGTACAACTTCCCGACAACACCATCTTTATAAGAATTCACTCCGGTCATATCGATTCCGTTGAATTGGGCAAGAACTCCGAAATCCCCGGCTTCGCGAGTGTTATCTGCGATCTCACCAGCATGCAGCAAAGCTTTGGTTGGGATGCAACCACGGTGCAAACAGGTGCCACCTAATTTGCCGGCTTCAATTAACGCAACTGAAAGTCCGAGTTGGGATGCACGTAGGGCGCAGGCATATCCGCCACTTCCGCCACCTAATACGACTAGATCAAAAACATCGGCTGCCATCGCGGCGTACCCACCTTCATCTTCTTCATCTTCTTCAAAATTACATCCCTATCCTGCCAGCCTTTACCTTCAGAGCCGAATTGGGATTACTTAGTCATCTGGGCCAATCTCACCAGCGACCGAAGGGCAAAACCAACCCCACCGACTGGGGTGTAGCCGTGCGGGGCGCCTTCGTTATACGAGGGTCCAGCGATATCAAGATGTAACCACGGCAAATCTGGGGCGACAAACTCCTGCAAAAACAGACCAGCCACCAACATCCCGCCCATTCGCTCACCAATATTGGCTAAATCTGCAACCGGGGAATCCAGTGATGCCCGCAACTCTGGCGGCAATGGCATTGGCCAAAATTGTTCTCCAGCGGCATGAGCTGCAGTTAAAAACTTTCCACTAAATTCAAAATCATTTGTCATCACAGCAGCAGTTTTCGTACCCAACGCCACAATCTGGGCGCCAGTTAATGTCGCGACGTCAATTATTCCACTTAACTTTGGTGCAACTTCTGCAGCGCGAACAAGTACATCTCCAAGAACTAATCTGCCTTCTGCATCTGGATTTAAAACTTCAACAGTTTTGCCACCGTACATTGTGATTACATCACTTGGTCTGGTTGCGGTATCGCTAACCATATTTTCGGCGAGTGGTGCCCATGCATCAATTGAAATTGGTAATTTCAATTCGGCGATTGCAAAAATCGCACCCATAACAGCGGCAGCACCACTCATATCGGATTTCATGGCTTCCATACCTTGTGCTGGCTTGAGTGCTAAACCTCCTGTATCAAAAGTTATTCCTTTGCCTACAAATGCAAGATGCGCTTTTGCACGTGCCGGGCGATATGTGGCCCGGATTAAACGCGGAGGATTAGCCGAACCTTGACCAACTGCAGTAATACCACCATAACCACCACGTTTTAATGCGACTTCATTAAGAATTTCAATCTTTACATTTGCCGGAGCCTGTACTTTGGTTAATTTTGTAAATCGATCTGGAGTTAAATAACTAGGCGGCATGTTGATCAAATTTCGAGTGAAATTTACTTGCTCAACTATTATCTGCGCATTCTTAACGGCATCTTTAAACTCTTTAGTCGGACTCTTTGGAGTAAAAATCTCAATTTTACTCAGCGGAGATTTTAAATCTTTTGAACCAGTGCCGCGGAAATCATGAAAAGCATAAGATCCTAAAAGCGCTCCTTCGGCAATAGCTTGTAAATCATCGGCATTACTTGCCGGAAGTGCAAAAGCAGCCCGAGCGTGCGCATGCAAAGATCGAGCGGCACTACCTGCAGCCCGGCGAAGAGTCTCGGAAGAAAATTTCTTTTCAAATTTACCTAGGCCGGTAAAAATTAAAATCCCATGCGTTGTGTCAGGGACAAAAGTAACTTCATCCGCTTTCCCAGTTGCCTTAAAGGAATTTAATGTTTGCAACAAATTTTGAGAGTCAAGTCCTTTTAGCGGGGTGACCAGTACTAATGAACCTGCTTCATCTTTAGCAACGCCGATTACCAATGGAGTAGGAGTAGTGATTTTTTCGACTAAAGAAAGTTGCGTTGCCAAATTGCGCCCCCGATATTGGTTAATTCCCAACCAGCCTAGTCAAAAGCGGTAAGTTTGCGCTCATGGAATCGCCGCTATTGCAGATACACCAATCCTTAAATGCCAAACTGGGGGATTTTGCTGGGTGGGCGATGCCGCTTGAATATCCAGCCCCTGTTGGCGGAGGAACGCTAGTCGAGCATGAAGCGGTACGTACCAATGTTGGTTTATTTGATGTTTCGCATTTAGGTAAAATTGAAATTAATGGAGCGGGTGCCAAAGAGTGGCTTAACTCCATAATTACAAATGATCTAAATAAAATTTTGCTCGGGCAGGCCCAATACAGCATGTTGTGCACCGAAAATGGTGGAGTAATTGACGATCTGATTGTTTATTTGAAATCAGATGAAGCAATTTTGATTATTCCAAACGCAGCAAACTCCGCTGATGTTTTTGCCACACTTAACAACAATCTTCCGCTAGGTATGAAAATCCAAAATCGCCACAACGATTTTGCGGTGATTGCTCTCCAGGGACCAGTTTCCGCTCAAGTTTTAGCGGCGGTGGGATTGCCTGTTGAATTGAATTACATGTCATTTACTGAGGTTGATTTCTTAAATGAAAAGATGGTTATCTGCAGAACTGGATATAGCGGTGAACATGGATACGAACTTCTTCCCACATCTGCGAATGCTGCAAAGCTTTGGGAAGTACTGAGCAAAGAAGTTCTTTCACATGGCGGGAAAATTTGCGGTTTAGGCGCGCGCGATACCTTACGAACCGAAATGGGTTACCCACTTCACGGCCATGAATTATCACTTGAAATTTCACCTGTTACCGCCGGATCTTCATGGGCCGTCGGTTGGCAGAAAAATAGATTTGCCGGGAGTGATCGATTGCGCGAGGAGCAAGTAAAAGGTTCGGTGCGAATTTTGCGCGGATTACTCGCAGATGAACGCGGAATTCCACGGGCTGGGATGCAAGTTAAAAATTCACTTGGAGCCGTAATTGGTGAAGTTACAAGTGGAACTTTTTCTCCTACATTAAAAAATGGAATTGCTCTTGCCTTGATTGATTCGGCAATTGGCATTGGAGAGCAAGTTTTGGTCGACATCAGAGGGCGGAACTTGGCTATGAGTATTACAAAACTACCTTTTGTTCCATCTCACGTACGCTAATAAAATTAGCTTTTCGCATTGATCGCCTTAAAGAATTTAAAATCGGTTTCCCGGCTAGTACAATCAAAGTTGCAGTTAGTACGGCTCTTGGAATATCCCAAGCCATCGCAGTTAGAAAATGAAAAATAAAGTAACGATGTAAATTTTCTAAAATTGGGGCTCCCGCAATAAAGGATATTTGAGTATCGGCACCCACCAACCATGGCCAAAGTTGTAGATCCATCAATGCGCCAAAAACTAGCCCAGCAACGAAACCATAAATTGCTAATACGGTTATTTCAATTTTTAGAGTTTTGATCTTTGGAAGCGCCCCGGCTCCCCATCCGACCCATGCTGCCGCCATCATTTGGAATGCTAACCATGGTCCAGCACCACCAGTTAACAATGCTGACGCAAATAAAACGTTTAAGCCAAGTAGAAATCCAAATCGCTTTCCTAAAGCGCGGCCACCTAAAATTATTAAGAACCAGATTGGTTCCACTCCGATTGCTCCGGCGCCAAAAATTCGTAAAGCGGCACCAGTGGCAGTAAGCACTCCTAAGAATGCCAAACTTTTTACATCTAAATCTCCTTGCGTTAACTCAATTATCAAAATTAACAGTGCGACCGGCATCAGCGCTAAAAATAAGTATTTAGATTGGCCATTATCTTCAATGTGTTCTGCGGAAATAAAGAGCGGCCAAGCAAAAGCAAAAAATCCAACGATGGATGCAAAGCCAAGCAGTGGAGTTGATTTATTCATTGTGGTCACCCAGATCAACTCTGCTCAAGAGCAGAGGTAATCTCTGAAAAAGTTAACCATTTGCCGGGAGCTAAGATTTTCGAAATCTGAGGAGCAAATGCGGGTGATGAAGTGAGAATTTCAAGCGTACTTCCATCTGCGATTTTTTCACCCTCAGCAAGGAAGATCACTCGAGTTGCAACTTCGGCAACTAATTCAACATCATGCGTAGCCAAAATTACCGAGCGCCCCTCATCTGCCATGGCCCGTAATATTTTAATCAGCCGCAACTTAGCCGAGTAATCCAAACCCCTGGTTGGTTCATCAAGAATCAATAATTTTGGTGAAGCAGCAAGGACGATCGCTAAAACCAGACATAAACGTTGCCCCTCGGATAGATCTCGCGGATGTGCGCTCTGCGTTATATCGGGCAACAACTGACTCAATATTTTGTAGGTAGTACCCGGGTCGACCTGACTATCGCGGTCGGCAAAAGTGCATTCCTGCAAAACTGATTCCCCATAAAGGAGATCTGTCGCTTCTTGCGGAACAAAACCAACAACTGAGATCAACGCCTTGCCATTTAAATCATTAGAGGGTGCGCCATTTAAAAGTACTTGACCACTTTTAATTGGAGTTATTCCAACGGTACTTCCAAGCAGCGAACTTTTTCCAGCTCCGTTTCGACCCATGATCGCAACAACTTCACCTTCGCATACTTCTAAGTCAATTCCCCTTAGCGCAACTTTTTTCTCATACTCCACCACCAACTTTTTGATCTCCAAAATTAGTGGAACTGTTTTTTTGCTAGGTGTTTTACGAATTGGGGGAGATAAGTTCGCTAATTTGTCGCGCAACGGTTGCGCTAAACGCCGGGCATCACGAATAGTTAATGGAAGTGGATTCCAATCTTGATCCTTGCCGAGCAAGACAACCGGTGGCGCAGATGAAGATTGCGCCATGATCTCCTCGGGTAATCCGAGCCTGACCTGGCCGTCTCCTAAGACATGAATAATTCGGTCAACAAATTGCAATACCCGTTCTAACCGATGTTCAGCAATGATGATTGTTAAACCTAAATCATGAACTAAGCGCGCCAAGATTGATAAAACTTCTTCAGCTGCAATTGGGTCGAGCGCGCTGGTTGGTTCATCTAAGAGTAAAACTTTTGGATGCATTGTTAAAACTGCCGCTATTGCTACCCGTTGAGCTTCGCCTCCACTTAATGTGGAAAGGGAGCGATTTCTTAATTGCGCCAACCCCAATAAATCCAAAGTTTCTTCAACCCGTTTACGCATCAC
>Ga0214919_10001859_pt1 | contig 33928 bp, 39 predicted proteins | sample LL1503_MetaG_FD_177994 | JGI IMG/M metagenome (GOLD analysis project Ga0214919, IMG submission 177994) | Freshwater microbial communities from Lake Lanier, Atlanta, Georgia, United States - LL-1503 | ecosystem: Environmental > Aquatic > Freshwater > Lake | place: USA: Georgia | collected...
CGGAAAGCCCCGCATTTTTGGCGATATATTTATGTTTATCCATTCAGTCATGGACCCGGCTGTTGGGATGATAAAGAATTAGGAAATCCATATCAACCAAAGGGACTGGCCAACTTTGATAAATTATCACGAAAAGAAATTGTATTTACAATGCAAGCCGACCGATTTGGGAAATATCCACTGCTTCATCTTTATTTGTGGACGACAACATGGAATGTTCTGCGGATTTATGGCGGACGAGCAGCTATGTTGTTTGCGGTTTAGTGATTCGGAGGGTTATAGTGACATCCTTGCTGGATTCACGGGGGAAAATAACAGACGCAGCACGACCAATTGCTGGAATATCTATTTCGCCTGTAAAAGGTTCGCCGGTTTTAATATATTTATCAATCTCCTCTTTGAGTTCCAGCATACCCTCATATGTATGTGGTATACCCAGGTCTACAGTTAGCTTACGCCAGAGTGTTACACATTCCTTGACGCGAGCTCCTTGACTTTTTTCCATTCTATACTATACTTGCTGGAATGTTTAAGATGTACATTGTGTTGCACACGGGACTTGAGCATTCTTGCCTTCTAAATATAGCAGTTTTTCTTCATAACTCGTGAAATTGACCGTACATGCGGTGCCGGAGGCGGGGGCTTTTTCCGCACAGGTTCCGCAGTTCACGTTGGATTGTGTTTTTTTATTGGCGACGGCCTTGAAACTGTAATATGTCTTGGCCCTTCTAGCACGGATTGTCTCGGAAGCGTCTCCCATTCTGCTTTTACTGGCGAAAATCATTTGAATTCCTTATAGGCTTTCAAATTATTTATTTATCTGCTAGAATATCTAACGACGGAAACGACGGAGCTTACGGCTACGGGCCGCGGCGGATGCACCGACTTTAGGCACAGCATTGCGGAAGGCGGTACGAAGCTGCGTTAACGGGTTCTTTCTGCTTCCACGTAATTTGTTATATTCACTAACGCGGGCCGAGGGTAAGCCTGCGGGATTTGAGGCCAACGATTCGGGTGTGTAAATAGGATTGTTTACAACAGGTACATTATTAGCTCCTGGGAGAGCACTCGGACCCGGGGCAGTGAAAGGAGTCTTGCCGTTGCCGTTGCCATTCTTGCTGCGTGTGAAGAAACGCTTTGTGCTGCCCCAGAAATTGCCAAGCTTATTTCTCCATGTCTTCTTCGGCTGACCATTGGCACCCATAGCCGCTGCAGCTATCTTGTTCTTGTTCTTGTTTGTTATTTTCTGACTCTTGCCGAATAGACCACCGATGGTCTGACGGGCCGTCTTGAAGCCTTGAGCGATATTGTATCCCAACTTCGCAGTGCGGGAACGAGCATCGCGGCCAAGCTCCTTGAGTTTTGCACCTACTCCGGGAGCGGCAGTCTTCGCAATCTCATCACGGATTTTCTTGGGGAGGTTGATCATGTCATCAAAATTCTTGCGGATCTGCTTGAATTTCTCAACATTCTTCTGCGCAACAGTTGCTTCCTCACCCTGTGCCATGCCCTCGTAGGCTTTCTGAATTGAGTCCAAAAGCATATTCAGTTCAGCCATCAAGACCGTATTTGCAGAATTAGTTGCCTTAGCCTTGTAACCCGTAAAGTCAATATCATCAATTAAGCTGTCATACTCAGGGTCAACTGTTACCTGCTTGATATCGGCTGACAGATTCGCTAAGGTGGTCTTGATATTAGCAATCTGTGAATCAAGACTGGCCAAGATCTGCTGCTTAACTGACTCCTCCGTACGTGTCTTCTGGTTAACCTGTCTCTGTAAGAGTTCCTGCTCAGAAATTGTGTTTGTCACAACACGCTTGGCAATGTCAGTTGCCATCTTGAGCTTGCGACCGATTTCCTTGACTGCAGGCTGGTTGCCACCCAAAAAGAAGTCCTCAAGGCTGATGAGGCCACCTGTGAGGCCATCTAGCTTGATATTAAGGTTAAAACCGTGGTCATAGAGCCAGGCCGCCAATAGGAGCGGTGAAATTAAGGCTAATCCAATGTACTTGCCACCCTGTTTGAGAGCAGCAATGATTTGTTCCCTGGTAGGTACTGGTAAAGCCGCAAGGAACTTTCCAAGCATACCCAAGATATCAGTCTCGGGTAACTTGAAGTGCGGGAAAGAAGGCAACTTGAGCCATGAGAGGTCAATCTTCAGGCCTGAAAAACGCGGCATGCTAAACTTGGGCATACCGGGCATACCGGGCATACCGACACTCATTGAGGGAAGACCCAAAAATTTAGAGCCGTCCTTCTTCGTTAGGTTAACACCAATCTTGCCGCCACGGGGTATAGAATTTACATCGCTAAAGACAACGTCAACAATTAGGTCCGCGTCATTCAGGTCACCTAAACTAGCACCTGTCTTGTACAACGGGTTATTCGTGCCAGCCGTCTCATTCCTCTCGGCCTGTACACGAGCCGCCGCATTCGCCTGTGTGTTGGTTCCCGCATTGGCGAAGTTAGCCTCAGAAGGAGCAAGAGCAAGCGGTCCCTGTAGATTGGTGTTAAGGGCGATGCCACCCGTGTTGATATTAGACGCCCTGCCGCCAGTACCATAGCCCGGGAGTAACGCATTAGATGAGGGCTCAAAATTATTAGCACTTTCGCGTCCCTTACTGTAATTGTAACCCGCACCACTTGCTAAAAATTCAGATGGTTCTACGTAACCTGAGTAATTTGCTCCAACAGGACTTGTGGGACCCAGCACTGTCTTAGGCTTGTTGTTTGCCTTAGCAGGGGGTAAGACCGGGCTAGCAGGGGGTAAGACCGCATTACCAGGGGGTTTAGCGGCACCCTTTAAAGGTAGTCCGTTAAGTACCTCATTCAGATTATTATTTCCAGACATTCCGTTCTGTTTTATGGTAAGATTTTCCGCAGGAGTTACTTTAAAAGTCCCAGAAGGAGGAGTTTCATTGGGTCCATTTCTGCGGGTTTTAGATTTATTACTGTTTAACTCATACGGTATACCAGCATACGCGGGGTTTTTGCCCTTATTTCTTGCCTTCTGTAAAAGAGCAGCACGCTTTGCATTTCGTTGAGTTAGAGGTCGGGCATTTGCTGCTTCCAGTTCGGCTAAAGCATTTCCAGCAAAATTACCTAACCGAAATTCAGGTGCTTTCTTAGGAGGCATTTCTACTTCTTGTCCATGTTTGATTCCTGCCAAGTATCGTAAACTACGTGCCCGTGTTTTGCGGCTTACGCCTGTTTTTTTAACGCCAGCACGAATTTCATCCGAGAACTGTGTACTGTTATTTGTGTTATTTGTGTTATATCCTCCATCAGCCATCCTTACTTTTGCCGAATAGAATCATATTCGGCTGTCATATTAGCTGTATTTGAACGCTGTGCTGATGTTGTATACATGCGGTCTAGTGCTGGAGAGTCTAATGCTGAATTTCGCTGGCTAGCCAAAGATGTTGTGATAGAAGTCATCCGGGAGAGAAGGCTATCAGGCTCTCCCTTCTTCTTCAGACCATCAAGCAGGTCCAGGATAAGCGAACGCAGACACATAACTTCGGGCAAACTTACAATTTCCGTATCTGATTCAAGGACCTGTAGTTGCTTTTCTAGCAGTGCGATTGCTGCGACCATCTGGTTGGAGGCCAGGAGATTTGTGGCTGCAGCAATACAATCTCGAGTTTGTAGACGAGCATATTCAGCATCTGCTAGAGGATTAATCTGTGTTGCAGATGTAAAGGTCATAAAGTGCTGCTTTCCTTGACCTCTTATCATACATTGTACACTGAGATATGGGGAAGCAATAAGTTCAGATGTGTTCTTCTTGAAGACAAATCGCTGAATAGTTCCACCAGAAAGAAAGTTGATATGAACCCCCCGCTTATCTTTTGGCGTACTACGTTCTAGCCACTCATACTCATATGGAAGATCTAGCACAATATCCTCAATATAACGATTTCGGAGAATACCTAGGATAGATCCAAAGGTCTGCGGCAAATCTTCCGACTTATCGCAATAGAAATAATTACCCTGCGTGTTTAGAGCAATATCACGCAGCATAATTTGATTGTGGTCATTACCGAATCCCAGTGTGAAGATAGCGGTGCTATGGAGACGAGTATTTGCTTCTAGCGGAAGAATGATGGACCGAGCAGATGATGCTCCAACATTTACATTTCCATCCGTTAGAAGAATAATAGCATGAGGAGCCTGCTGGCAAGTACGGGCCAGTAAGTTAAATGCGGACTCCATATTTGTGTTTCCGTTTGCTACAAGACTATCAATAAGATTAGTCCAGTTTGCCTCATTATATCCAACAAGTGTATAAGAACAGAGAACAGTTGCGTTGGAAGAATACGTAATAATTGTTAGACAGTCATTTGGAGACAGGCAACGCAAGAATGCCTTCAAACTATTCTGAAGAGTCATTAGACGTGGACCCTCCATACTACTACTTACGTCTAGCAGTAATGCGATATGTACGGGGTCACTAATTTCTACGCCAGCCGCCTTAATTTCAGCCGCATAGATTCCAGTATTCTTTTGAGATTCATATATCTTGACCTCCATGTTTCCTACATACTTTGCTGTGAAAATAATTTGCTTCAATTTTACGCGGTAAAATAAGACAATTTTACGCGGTAAAATAAGACAATTTTACGCACAGCGGTAGCGGCACAGCTCAGCGTCCCATCAGCGTGGTCCAATACATATCCTCAAGTGCTGAATCATTTATTTCTGCATAGTCCCGCACAGACATTTCTTTTCTAGCAGTGGGATGTCGTATACGGAAGACATTCTTTTCCGTTAAAAGTTGTAGTAAAATCTGTTTTTTATGAACAATTGATTCAGAATGTTGACGTTTCCACCGTCCCTCAGCCACCGACCATATAAGCTGAGCTTTGGCAAAACCCGATGCTGTTGCTCCAATGACTCCCTCTTTGACGATTCCGCGAACAACATTTCCATCCTCCAAGACAGTTCCCAAAGTAATATCTGCTAGAGGCACCCATCCTTCTGCAGTAGCAACTTCATAAGTCGGGTCAATGCCCAAATTATAATCTGTTTCGGTTTCAAGTGTTTGGCTGTATCCATTGAGTTGTGTCTCAACTTCTGCTTGAACAATACCCGCAATTTCATCACTTTCTTCAAAATCAGCAACTAGCAAATGTTGTACCCAGAACGTATGTTGACTTGTATTTAAACAGTAAATCTGTTTGTACGAAGGAACCGGCTTGGCTTTCGGGTGTTTTCCAGCAGGAATCCATTGGCCACCATGACGAATAAAATGGTTAGTACTAACAATAACGCCTTCAATTGTCACCATTTCAGTTTGCGAACCATCAAAAACAAAGGTGCTTTCAACCACATTTCTTCCAGCATAGGATGCTAAGCGGTCACCGACAACTAAAGACTCAATGGCTTTATAGGTCCCATCTTCACAGAGAACAGGTGAACCTGCTGGAAAGCAAAATGTATTGAGGAAAGTGCCAACAGTTCCCTTAGCAAATGTGGAGCCAGCTGCTAGAGCAGTAATTCCAGAGTAGATAATTGCGTATAAAAGGGCAACTACACGACCCATTAGATGTTCTAAATTTTCAAACTTTCCTTTGAGTGTTTGCATAATCATTTGAATACGCTTATTGAATGAACGAACAACGCTTCCAATTCCATCTGTTAGACCAGATAATGTTGTACGAATACTCATGAGACCTCCGCCCGCCGAAGCCATCGCTGAATTTAAGGAACTTGCTGCTTCATAGACAGGTGCTAGAACACCAGGGGCCTCTTTTAAGAATACTTCTTTGAGACAGAACTCAATATTCTCTTGAGCATTGTAACCATAGAGGCCTGCTATGGGCATAATATCCGGACGGCAGCGATACTTGGGCCAATTCTGTGCTATTTCCTTTGATGTACCAAGGCCTAGAATCAGTGCGATTCCAATTGATAAGACAGCTGTTAGAATTGCTGGTTTTATAAATGGATTTGCTTGCTCTTTTGCTTGCTCCATCCCCTGCTTTAACAATATAAACTCCTGTCTATTTAATAAACTCAGGTTTATTGCTTACGACTACGGCCTCTGCTTCCGTGTCTATTTCGTTGTCTTCTGTGGCTTCTGTGATTACGATTTCTTCTACGAGAACGTGGTACCTTAGTAACATTCACACGGGTCTTATTATTTACACGGTGCGTTGCTAGAGCATTTGTTCCATTATTGTTGGCATTATTGCTATTAGCATTATTGCCATTAGCATTTTGAACCTCTGTGCTAACAGGAACAGGTAAAGCTCCAGTAGGAGCCGCCGCGGCTACTGCAGCACCTATTGCCGGAGCAGCAGCGGGAGCAAGAGGAGCCGGTTCTGTAGGAACAGTTTTTGAGTTGGTAGAAGCACCGGCACCTTTAGAGTTGGCAGAAGCAGCAGCACCAACAGGCTTAGATTTAGCAGCACCCATTTCTCTAATCTTATCATAAGAAAAGAAACGTTTAACTCGTCTATAAATAATGACCAAATATGACAGGGATGGATGCGAAAGTCGCAGGTGTTAATATTATTTTACTTCTAGGCTTAGCCGCTGCTTTTAGTTTCGGTCAACGAGCAGAAATTATGGCAAACTGGGCTCATCGCCGATGTGACCCCGGAGTTGTTGCATCTGCTTTCTTGTATAAGCCTGATAGTGATACCCGGACGCCCGCCGAATTTTCCAAAGATAATTTTCAATTCTGTCAGGGAAAGTTGGCGAAAGATGTTATTGACACTGTTACGTATCCTGTAAAAGCAATTCAAGAGCAGCAGAAAAACATCGTGGGTGGAATCATGTCAAATGTGAATGTCTTGAGTGATTTAGGGTCCAAACTAGCAGGATTTTTTAATCAAATCATGGAGTCGGTTAAACGCCGTTTTGCCGCAACCTATGTTCAAATTCAGCAATCTTTTCAGCATTTGTTGAACATTATGGGTAAAATTATGGCATCTATTACGGCTATGGCTATGGCTCTAATTGGTGTACTTGTTTCACTTACAACGCTAATACAATTTTCACTTTATGTTCTTGCTGTAATTATTGGTATTTTAATAGCACTCATGGTTATCTTTGCAGCATTTATTTCACCAGTCTCATGGTTAGTTTTTGCTGGAATTGCAGTTGTTGGCATTCTAGCAGGTGTAATTGCAGGTGTCATAACTCAATCCGCCTTCTGTGTGGCGGGTGATACTCCAGTGATTCTAGCAGATGGTTCTACTAAACCAATTTCTGAAATAAGAGCGGGTGAAGCTTTAGCAGATGGATCATATGTCAGTGCGGCTATGAAATTTGCAGTTCCACCCACCAGTTATGAACCTCTTGTCTCAATTCATGGCATCACCATGAGTCCTACACATATGCTTGAATCACCTGGCCTTTATCCAATCGCAGCAAAAGATCATCCGGCTGCAGTTCCAGCAGGAACTCTTCGTACACTTTATAACCTTAATACTACTAGCAGACGAATTCCTGTATTATCTGTTGCTGGTAAGTTAATGCTCCTAGACTATGAAGAAATTGCGGAAAATGACACAGCTGCCCTTACTGAATGGAAAGAACATGTGAATAGTATTCTTAACCCTGAAACATCATTCATTGATACAAACCCTGAGAATGTTGAGGCCGGATTAGATAGTTTTCTTACAGTCAATCTAAAAGACGGTCGGCAAATGCCACTAGGTGCTATAGTTCTCGGCGATGAAATTGAATGCTGGGGCGGATATACTACTGTGTGCGGTGTTGTAGAATTACTCGTGGGTGATGAAGATTTATTTAGTGGTATGACTGCTGGAGTCTGGGTTCACAACGGTACACAATGGGTCAACGCTAATACTGTAAACAGTTTGGATGGACCTGTACCTGTAAAAGTCAATCAGAAATTATATCATTTATTTACTGAATCGGGTAATTTTGTAGTGGATGGATATCTAGTGCGGGATTTTTCAGAAGTGGGCCTTACTTCTTTGTCCAAGACATACTCAATGGTTCAAAAAAATTTAGTAAGGAATGATAGAGATGAAGCTTAATTTTGTTTGGCTGATGACAATGCTTGGACTTTTGTTTTTCGCAAATGTTCTCATGGCCCTTGGATATGTAAATCAACAGTCATCAATGGAAGAAGCCTTTATTGAGAATTTTGCAAATCCTACTCTTTCACCGGCACCTTCTCTAGCATCTGGTGAGTACATTGCCATTGGTACATATGATAACCTAGAAAAGAAGCCCGAGCACGGTTTATCTACATGGCGTGGTCCGGCTCCTAATGAGCCTCTGACAGGCCCTGAGGTTCAGATTGATGATGACCATCTTTACATGTTTGCTAATAACCAGAGCAAGCCGGAATGCTGTCCTGCTTCTTATACATCATCAACGGGTTGTGTTTGCACTACCCCGGGTCAGCGTGACTTACTGGGCAAGCGTGGTGGCAACCACACTATCGGTGCGGGTGAATAAGCAGTCGATTTTTCTAAAAACAAGTAATTTCTAGCAATTAAATTGTCAGAAATTAATTATCGTAGTTAGGGAATTACACAGCTGACGCCCAACGCTGTTCATCTGAATCGGGGGCTACAAAAAAAGGCTCCTTTTCACCCTCCTTACGCTTGGGCAGCGGTGGCTCTTTTTCATCCAAAAACACTGTCTGAACAGGTCCTAAAAATCCATTGTCTCCACAAACACGATAATGGATATGAGCCTCTAAACGCCCCTTTACAGGAACAGTGTAAGGCTGCGGCTTACGCACTTTTAGTACTGCTAAATCATCCACTGTTACGATTGTGACACCCGCATTATGAAATCCTAAATAGGCCTTTCTCCAATCATTGAGTTTTTCCAAATATTCTGTATCAGGTTCAGCTGCCCAGAATAGTACTTTGCGACCTGCTCCTTGTACTGTAACACGTTTCTCATAATTTGCTCCTTCAGGTGTTTGCTCTTGTAAGAGCGAACAGGGCATAACTGTCTCACCCAAAAAAGGTAAATATGTAGACTTCTGGAATGCTAGATAAAGAGCACACACAGTAACAAGGAGGCTTAGCAGGATTTTTCCACTAGTGGATTGGTTACTGGTGATACCTTTTATACTAATTACAAGTGATGTAACAACAACAACAATAGCGGCTAATAAATGTAACCATTTATTGCTATCACCCATTCTATTATCTAAAGAAGAAAAAGTTATTACGGTAGGATGAGAATCATTTGGTTATCTGGATGGGCTGGCGCTGGAAAAGATACAATAGCAGCAATTCTCTGTAAGAAGTACGATTATCAACGCATTGCTTTTGCGGATTCTTTAAAAGATATTGTTGCTAAAAAATATAAATTTTCACGAAGTCTCTGTGATACGCCTGAAGGAAAAGCCTCTATGGTAGAATCTGTGGGTCTAACAGTCCGTGAAATTCTTATTCGGGATTCAGCGGAAGCAAAGATAGTGAATATAAATGTGTTTGCTGAGCATGCACTAGAAAAAATGTTGGCATCCAAGCAAAAGAAATTTGTAATTAGTGATTGGCGATTTCCGCATGAAATTGCTTTTATTATGTCGCAACTACTTGACTTTGACCATATACAGGTTCGCATTAATCGTCCCGGCTTACCTGCTTTAGAAGATCCTTCCGAACATGCATTAGATAAATGGATGTTTGATGTACATATTACAAATAATGATTTGCGTAATCTTGAAAAGGATGTAGTAAATTTCGTGACCTCTTTTAAATGAGTCGTACTAAGGATTTCTGCCATTGTGTTAAAAAAGTTACGCAGACAATTAAATTACGCAAGGCACAGAAAGCAACAGCAAAAGCAAAGGAATCAGCTGCAATTGCTATTTGTACCAAATCTGTACTACAAACACGCGGCTTAACTTTAAAGAAAGTACGTTGTGGTCCTTCAGGGCCCTACAAACAGCGTTTGCTTACGCAGAAAAAACGCTGAAATAGTAGGATATGCTTGAACTACAAAAAAGTGTAGGATTAGTTCACGTAGTGTTCTCCTTCATTCTTTCCATATATTTCATATGGGCTCCAGCACAATTTGATATATATTATTTAATTTATTTTTTACTACTAACTATTTCATGGAGTCTTATGAAAAATGAATGTGCTGTATCTTATTTTTTTAAATATATCGGAGATTCCAATTATAAAATGGGTGATACAACTGATGTTGAAGATTATAATTCTGTTTTAGGACCCGCAGCAGCTAATGTCTTCTTAAATTACGTGCTTTTTATGTATATAGTTAATTTAGTTTTTATAGCATTACGTTTTAAAGGTGTTCGTAATCAATTGGCTACTCTCATGGCAGCAGTATCAGTTGGATTCTATCTTACAATGCTTCGTTCCAGTAAAGGCAAACAAAAAGAAACCCTTCAAACCGCCAATTTAGTAATTAATTCTATTCTGCTAGGATACTTCTTATACAAGTGATTCACCACTATCCTCCCGCGGCCTTGTTCTCCGATGATAAAAACATGACGCAACAATTGTTCCACTACAACAAATTGCTACACAAACAATAACAGCAATAACAAGTCCAATATCAACTGCTAATTCGCTATATACCATCTCAAATCCTAAATAAATTTCTGCTTTGCCGTTTAAGCCTAAGGGTTTCTCTTCTGTAATGAATAGAGTCAATGGCAGCCAGCCGACGTATTTTGAAAGAAATTGAGGATATTTCTAAAGACCCCCCCGCAAATTGTACAGCAGGCCCCATAGACGGAAATATTTATGTGTGGGAAGGAATGATTTTTGGACCAGATGATTCTCCCTTTGTTGGCGGTGTCTTCAAGCTTCGTATTCAGTTTCCAGCAGATTACCCTTTCAAGCCACCTTCTGTAAATTTCACAACGAAGATTTATCATCCAAATATTAATTCTGCTGGAATCATTTGCTTGGATATTCTTAAAACACAATGGTCACCTGCTCTGACTATTAGTAAAGTCTTACTTAGTATATTGTCACTTCTAACAGATCCAAATCCGAATGATCCACTTGTGCCTGATATTGCACAATTATATAAATCGGATAAAGCATTATATGAGGAAAAAGCCCGGCAATGGACACAACGCTTTGCCACCAATTAAAGATTTAGGTACAAAAGTACACTAGTATATCAATATGATTTGGTTATTTCCTAATTTTCAAGGCTTTCATGTTAATACTATTAATTGTAATAATGACGGCGATATGGCAATCTTTTTTGTGTGTAAAGAATTAATTGAAAAAAAAGAGGCAATATTAAATTCAAGTGTATATGTTGATATCGGTGCATTTGTAGGAGCATGGACATCAATAATATCTTCTCTCACCAATTCATCTGTAGAAATCCACGCTTTTGAGCCGGGTATTAAGAATTACGTAAAATTAGAAAAGAATTGTAGTCAAATGCCGAATATTCATGTATACAACCATGGAATAGGTGAAACTGATGGCGAAGTTCGTCTTATTTATACGGGTGGTGGTGGACATTATCAAAGTTCTCTTGATAATTTGGAAAATTATGATAATACTGAAATTGTTAAAACGAGGAAATTTAATATTCATAAGCCAATTCATATTATGAAAATTGATGTAGATGGCTATGAAAGTAAATTGCTACCAGCAATTTATCCTTTTTTACATTTAGTTCACAGTTTGATTTGTGAAATTGGTGTATATGAATATTCTACAGATAGAGCAGAATGTATTTCTATTTTCACACCCATTTTTGAACATTTAATTTCGCATTTTACGTACACATATGGGCTTTCACGTCATGGTGCTCCATTTTGTGTTCAAATAAAGAAGGAAAATATTACAGATTGGATTGATGAACACTATGATTCTCATTTATCAACTGATTTACTTTTCACGCATCATAAGATTGAGTCAATTACATGTGTACAATATGCTAAAGGTATGTGGTATGCTTAAAACAGTGCGGCTTAAGGTAAAGTAAATGGGGGAAACCTGCAAGAATACACTCATACCGGAATCTCTTATAATGAGACGATGTGAATGTTTTTACTGTGGAGCTGAGGATACCGGTGTTGTTCTGGTTGATTGGCGATTTGGTATGAAAGTATGTGAAATTCATAGACCTAATGCTGAGCGTGATTGTCGAGCATACCTACACAGACAGAATTTTGTACGTGTTGAAGATGCTATGGAGATTCCGGCACTAAAGACATTTCTTGACATTCTAGCAGCTCATCCGCTGTGTAGAGTTGAAAGAACAAATGGCACAATTGACGAGGATTGGTCCTTAAGAATTGGAAACATAATGGAACCGGCTTTCTTTTCTTATTCTTCATCTGAAAGATGGGGTGTTCCAATGTATTGTAAGCGGATAAACCAGAATAAAACTGTACCTATCATTAATTTCTTACGACCGGAAATTTCTACAGGGATGATGCTTCCTGCGGATTGGCATGCTGTCATTGAAGGCGCGATTGATATTCTTAAAGAAGGTGTTTACAAGGCCGAGGCTGAAGCATATGATTATGCTAGAAATCATGATGAATCTGAAACAATTGCTGAAACAGCGGGTGTTGCCGCAATTATTTATGAAGGTTCTACAGAACGTATTTTTGTGGGACATTTGGGTGAAGGTCGGCCTCGGGAAAATGGGACCGATAGAACTAATGGAGTTGAAGAAATTGGCGACCCTGCCTAAAGCGTACATGGCCTTTGTTCTCAAAAAGAACATGGCAGAGACCACAAGAATGTATCCTTCGGTAAATCTTTCTTATTAATCCTAAACTTTGTATCAAAGATAGGCTTAGTGATTTGTTCGCAGGGAATAGCGTTCGTGCAGTTTTGTCCAATGATTTTATATAAATCAAAACCAGGAAAACGCTCCGTTCCATCCGCATTTCGTAAAACATTATAACCATCTTTCTGCTGGAGCCATAGCCATAACATATTGAAGAGCGGTGATTTTGTTTCACACATTTTTAATCCCGGTTCTTCAGTCATAATTCGCTCGGGTTCAACATCAGCAGGAGATTCATCAAAAAGTGAATCCATTAGGGAGCATGCTAGACGCACTAAGTCAAATGAGGGATTCGGGTCGACACGGCTATGCTTCTGATTAAAATACGGAGCACAATTGTACTGACCATTAGCATCACCCTCCTCCTCAAAAGCATCGCTGATAAAGAAACCGCCACGCTTGCCTAGATGGAATGAAGCACGATTAAAATCAATGATTTTGAAAATGCGACCAAATGTGGGAACAGCATAGATACGATTACCGCCAAGGGCATCCTTCAATTCATAATAAAGTGTCGGCTCGGAGGTCCACGACCACATAATATTATTTGTATGTAAATCATTGTGAACAAAATGATATTCCTTTTGAGCAACTGCTAGAGCCGCAATGACTTGAAAAAGCCACGCTGTCCAGCGTTGTTCCTTCGTCTCTTCTAAATCTTCATCCTCTTCATCTAGCAGATTATCCATTGTTCCATCGCAGCATTCTAGCACAGTTGCCATTACGGGAAAATTCTTGAAGATTGCGATAATAGGGGGGCCACCTGATGATTCGCTGAATGTATGGCTTTCATCTTCGCCCTCATCATCCGCGTCATTTTCATCGGCTTCAATTGGTAAATCGGACTCTGCTGGAGATGTAGGAACCTGCCTCAAATTGAGCCGAGGAACAATTACTGGAATCGGTGCCTCATCGCTTTCTAGCAGTTCAATATCATTATCGCTAATTTCTGTATCTATCGGCTCTGCCATCTCATCCACACTGTTGCGTTTACCTTCATTCTCTATACTAGCATCTAAATCTTCACAAGAAGCAACATCGTTAAAATCAATTGACGTATCACTAACTATCGATTTTCTTGGCCTGCGGTCATAATCTTGTGGCTTAAAGGATGATGCTTCACCCATTTCATCAATTATGCGAAGTTCAAACAAGCCGCCTGCTAGATTCTCGGCGAACCACGGTTCATGCTTGATATCTTCGTAGTCTTCTGACAGATTAAATGAGTATCGGTCAAGGCGTCCACAAAAGTTTCCGTAGCAGCGGACCCAGTGGGGTGACAACTTCTGTTCAACTAAATGACTGGCACAGACTGCAAACAGTGAATCTGTATAGGCTTCATTATTGGGGTCATTTATCTTTGCTAGAGTATGTTGCCAGGCTGCTAGATACGAAGGAAGAGCACCATCATCAGGTAGAACATATTCACCGCTCATGTAGGAAATCGGATTCAAGATATGAGCACGCTTCATGAAAAGATTTGCGATTCTTGTGGGGCCATCAAGAGGGCCGACCATTCCCTGAAAACGGAAAGGATCAACAAAGCCCGAGATATCTTGAATCCACTCGGCGGTATTTAGCAGAAATCCCTCTGATTTACCCGGGTTAAGATTTGTAAAGATTTTCTCTAAAGATGAAAAATACGTTTGTGCTTTCGTAAAATGGGGGTCTAGATAAGCAACAACTTTCTGCGGGATAGGTTTAGATGTATATAAAATCTCAAGCCCCGGGCTTGTTTTAGGTTCATCGCAAAAAGACTTTGTCGGTTTATTGGCCTTGTTGCCCGCTTTTTGTTTGTTGTGCTTACCCATTACTTTTTTCAGAGGAAAGGGCTTTGCCACAAAACCGCAGCCCTCTGCGGTCCACCTCTTACAGAAATAATATTCATCACCAAAAGAATGAGTCAGCCTCCACCACCTACAGGCAGCAATAAATTGCTCAATCTTCGTTTGAAGAAGTTTGATATGTCGCGTATTAAGGCCCGGCACGTTGTTGTTATGATTGGAAAGCGTGAAACCGGTAAGTCTTATCTTGTAAAGGATTTGCTCTGGCACAACCAGGATGTTCCAGTAGGGACGGTAATCTCAGGTACTGAGGGTGCTAATCAGTTTTACAGCAAAGTTATTCCTTCACTGTTTATTCACGAAGAGTATTCACCGTTAATCATTGCTAATATGCTCAAGAGACAGAAGCTTCTAGCAAATAAGATTTCTAAAGATATTGAGGCTCGTGGTACAACAAGCGTGGACCCGCGGACATTCTTGATATTAGACGACTGCTTGTTCGATGCTTCATGGACACGCGACAAGAATATTCGATATTTATTCATGAACGGTCGGCACGTTCACGCCCTGTTTATTATAACAATGCAGTACGCCCTCGGTGTTCCGCCCGCTTTGCGTACCAACGTTGATTTCGTGTTTATCTTGCGTGAAACCATTGTTTCTAACAGAAAGCGTCTGTACGAGCAATATGCTGGTATGTTCCCCGACTTTGAGTCTTTCTGCCAGGTGATGGACCAGTGTACGGAGAATTATGAGTGTTTGGTGATTGATAACAACGCAAAAAGCAATAAGTTGGTAGACCAAGTCTATTGGTACAAGGCACCTCCCCACTCGGATTTCAAGATTGGGTCGCCCGAAATTTGGGCTCATTCAGCGGCCAATTCTAAGAATGAAGAGGACCAAGCAGAAGATTTTGATGGTCGCTTCGGTGTGGGTGGAAAGAAGGCCAAGTCGGCGTTGATTCAGGTTAAGAAGTTTTAAGTTGCTAGAACTACATCATTGAACTGACTGCGGGTATGTAGGTAAGCAGAAGCATACCCTTCCGAGTGACAGATTGTCACAATATTATAAATTTTACTTGCTATCAAGACAGTTCCTGTAGCAAATAAGATTGGGCCCTTATCATTGGCGTATTCTGTACCGATAACATAGCCGCTTAGCAGAGTATTCACAACAAAAGTACAAAAAGTTGCGACAATAATGCGTTGATAGAGCCGGTCAAATGAATGAATTTTATTTTTCTTTTCATCGGCAAGACTTTCAAATGCTGCTTTTGTTGTTATGGCATCTGAAGGCTTTTCAGGATTAACACGGAGGTACTCTCCTAGAGTATATTCACGTTGAACTTCTACTGCATATAATGCCATAAAGACTGCTAGTGCTGCTAGATTTACTCCACAGTTTACTTTATAAAGTGTGCTGCCATTCATGAAATTTTCCTGAGGAAGACATGCTTTGCCGCCACAGACACCAGGAACAAAAATAACCAATAATGTCCCATTAAAAATGCGATAGGCTTCCAGCAGAATAGTTATTGGTGTAATAGCTTTTACAGCAAAGTCCCTCAGCATTCTACTCTTTACGAAGTAGTTGAGCCAAATCCACCCGCACCACGGTCATCCCGCGGCGGCGGCAGATCATTCAGTGAATCAACAAGAACCACCTTTACAAATGGAACATAGTCCTGCGAACAAAGCTGAAAGAAGAGGCCACCCTCCGGCAGAACAAAGTCAAAGTCGCTGTGATTATCTACGCATACCAGCAGTTCACCGCGATATCCCTCGTCAATGAGACCTACTGAGTTAGCTAGACGGAGAGGGGTCTTAGAACCAGTGGATGAACGGGGAAGAATGAGGAAAGGACTAGCACCGCTCGTTGCTGACTTGACAGCACCATAAATCTGGCTGCTTAGCTTGGCTGCCTTGCCCTTCGTGGGCGGAATTACTGCTGCTAGCAGAGGAAGATTCACGCCTGAATCCGTCGGCCGATAAGCATTAACAACCTGCTGGAGAGCAAGACGCTGCTCGGGATTCTCAGTGAAAAGATACAGAACACGGTGGGACATTTTGAAGGCCATTACTCAAAGTAGGGGGCTTCAAATTTTAACTAAAGTTAAAATTAAGACAAATCTATTAAAATAAATTAAGACAAATTTTTACTTTAATATTAAAATTTAAACATTCAGCGTAACCTTCGCTGCAGCCTGCTCCTTCTTACGAGCAATCGCCAAATCGGCCTCGCCACCACCGCCAAACATATCCGTCGGCAAGGCATTCTCCTCCTTAGAACCCGGTCCAAACTTGGGAACCGCTACCTTGGAACCAGCCATACGTTCACGCTTCTGCTCCTCATACAAAGCCTCCTTCTGGGACTCATTCTGCTTGTAGTTCTTCATGAGCGTATTCAACTGGTCCTCCGCATATTCCTGGTCCGCAACATCGGCCGGCTCAGGGTCCCACGGTAGCCAGAAGCCCATCTGGCCAACATAGACGTTGAAAAAGGGGTCCAGCTTCTGGAGCGTCTTCGCACGAGCACCCGCCTCCGCCGCTGTATCATATACACCACGAACCTTAAGGCCACGGATGCTGGTACGGAACTCGTTCTTGGTGAAGAATTCCTCTTCCAACTTCTTCCGATTCTTGAACATAAAATTCTCAAATGCCTCCTGGATCTTTGTTTCCTTAAAATCCCGCATGTTCTTCTTAACGTATTGAGCAAGGTCATCCGCAGCATCCTTAGACAGAGCAGCACGGGTATCCTGCATTACCTTGAGGGCATCATCACGCCACTTCTTGGCATCCAACACGTTGGATGAACCGCTGACATCTACAGGTGATCCGCTAACATCTGTTGTCGAAGGAGCGGCAAGGCCAGAATTTGCCACAAGATCCTCTACCTTCGCAATCGCCTTAGTCACCTGCAGAATCTGGTCCATCAAAAACTTCTCTGATGCTGACACCTTGTATTCCACCTCGTAATTCTCAAGAAAACGGCTGTAGAAGAAAACTTCCTTATTTGCCAACACCTTCTCTGGAGACAAAAAACTGAGGCACACGTACTTCTGTCCCGGAATCTCCTTGTCCTGCTCTAGCCATGTTTGCTCACTATCACTCATTCCTGGATACATTAGACAAACTATCTTTAAAACCAGAACGCAGATGGCCAGAAAAAAATGTCAGACCAGGATATAGCAAATGGACGGTTTCTCTGTGGCTGATGTAATCCAGCGCGTTACCAAGTATCTCTTAGAGGGCCTCGCCGTCGCCGTTGCGATGGTGCTCGTAATGAAGAAGAAGTCTCCGGACTATGAGGAGGTTCTCTCTGTTGCCGTTGTCGCGGCGGTTGTTTTCGGTATCCTGGACACGCTGGCCCCGTCTGTCGGTGGCTCTGCACGGGCCGGTGCGGGCTTCGGTCTGGGTGCGAACCTAGTCGGCTTCCCGCGTATGGGTTAGGTCTCTGACAAAAAAATATAGTTATAGTAGATAAATGTCCGCTAGCACTTCTCTTAGTTTGCTGCTTGTAGCTGCACTTAAGTGGTTTGTTGAAGGTTTGGCTGTAGCGATTGCGATGGTACTCGTCTCACGTAAGTCATCCCCTCAGTGGAGCGAAGTCTTGGCCGTAGCATCAACGGCCGCCCTTGTCTTCGCTGTTCTTGATACGTTGGCTCCCTCTGTAGCAGAGTCATCTAGAGCCGGTGCGGGCTTTGGTCTGGGTGCCAACCTCGTTGGATTTCCCCGGATGCGTTAAATTAGTTTAATCTAATTCATAGCTAAAATTGGAATCGCATTTCAGTATTTCCAGATAGTACGCTTTTACTATTTTTAACGCTAGCATATATATCAATCATGTTAGTTGTAATTTTATCACATCCAAATTTTTCTAAATAACTTGATGTAGCATCAAATTATGTAGAAATTGACTTTTAAAAATTTAGTGTTGATTGTAACCACGCGACCGCAGAATTGCTTCCTGAGAACGTACTCCACCATCCGGATTCCATCTGTGAAACATTGCACGTCCCTCATCCTCATTAACTCCTTCGGCTACAGCATGACCCGGCGGTGCTCCTGAAATCCAGCGATGACGCACAGCAAATTTATCCATAAGCACATTTTCTTTTGTTGTCCGACCATCCAAAGTAGTAATTTCAAGTTCTACATGGGGCGGAACATAGATACTCCCAAGACCAGAATAATAAGCACCCGGTGCCTCATCTAGAACAATACGATAATCACCTAACTTAGTTGTTATAGTGCCACCTGTGCTACGAACATCATATGCCTGCTCTTGATTCGGATGAGGTAAACCTGCTCCGCTAAAACTATGACCACGCGTGGGGGGAGCCGCTGCTCTCCACTTAATTGTAGCTGCTCCACCCACATTTCCGTTGACAACTATTTTGCCATTCTCAACTGAAACGTTCGCATTCATGCTCTAGCAAAGGCTAGTATTTTCTTTACTGGTCGCCACCGGGTGTGCCACGCGGCCCCGAATACGGATAGGCACGGGCAATACTATTTGCTTTTGGAGCAAGCGGCTGCCAGAACATTTCAGGGTCGCCCGCCGCACATGAGTTTATTTCCTGCGAAGCGATAATCGGAAATGTATGGGGTAGTGGAGCCGTATTTCCATATGCTAGACCCTGTGAATCTCCCGCTGCTGAAGCCAGAGAAGGACGGAAAATGCGACCCGTACCGATTCCAGCATAATGTCCCTCAACCGTCTTGCATCCTTCATATGTACATACACGCTTATAGAGTTCAGGGACCATTGTATCTACACATTTATTTGCTCCCATTTTCGTATTTAGGATTTGGTGAATACCCTGCACAAATGAATCCGCGTCCGCAATCATCCGCTGACGAGCGTCATGTTGTCCCCATGTACCAGCAGCCTTAGTAGGATAGGTTTCGCAACGAGGGCGGTAATCAGTGTATGAGCGGCCATCTGCCATACGAGCGGGTGCTCCTTTTACTCGGGGATAACTTGTTGTGAAACAACTCATTCGGCTTCCTCTAACCTACGAACAACATTTTGTGTAGCCACTGAAGCTGGAGCTGATCCAGCGGATGACCTCAAGGCTTCTAGCACCTCAGACTTCTTCATTGACTTTGTTACCCGCAGACCTCTCTTGGCGGCTAACTCTTTCAAGTCCTTTGTTGACATACTTTCAAGAGGCGAATTTGTGACTGTGCTCGTCCCATCGCCAGCATTACCTACAAATAACTTCTTAAATTGAGACTCTTCCGTCGGCTTGGACTTGTCCCACCCCTGTAGAATTTCCTCTTCATTTAAATCAAGTACACCTCCAGGGCGAAGATTGTCTTCTTCATCATCGCCAGCAGAAGGTAGACCAATATCAAATTCGCGAATAGTTTCCTCGACCTCTCCAGCAACAGATTCAGGCGGGTCAACATAGCGTTGGATACCAATTTCCTTCTCTTCCGGTTCCTCTTCCTGACCGGAAGGCATAGCCGAAGCATCAATTTCAGGGGGTGAATTAGCAAGATGAACCTTATGTGCTTCTTCGTCCGTCACCTTACGTTCTTGAAGGGCAAAACGAAGTTCATAGAGAACATTCTCCAGAACACCGAGCTTCCGCTGCTGAGCCTCAATATTTGAGTAGAGCCAATAAGCAACTCCTCCCAGAATCAGAAGAAAACTTGCTGTCAACAGCAGCAAATCTTGCGTGGGAGCATTCATTCTTTTTTAGGCAGAATAAGTTTTATCCGACAAAAGACCGCGTTCTTTTAGAATTTCACGAACGCTGCTCAAGGAATTAATTCCCTTTCGGATTTTATACGTGTAAATAAGTTGGTCCGGGATTTCAGGATGAACTGAGGCTTTTAAGCAGAGTGCTTGACATTGCTTGCCTTCAGTATAGGATTCAGGTAACTTTGTATAATGTGTAGAAATAAGCGACGCATGGCCTTCCATGGAATACAATTTATCCAAGAAAATACGAGATGCTTCTTCACCGTCTATGGCATTTGTTGAGTGGAAAATCTCATCCATTACCAGCAACGCCTTACCCTTTTTGGAAACCGGGTCCAGATTTTCGAGAATTTCTTTCGCAAATTCAATTTCCGCTTCAAAGAGTGAAAGGCGACCCAGTGTATCAGAAGGTGAAAGAGCAGTATGGATTTGCTGGAAAGGTGAAATCTGCATGCGTCGAGCAAAACATATTCCTATGCTTTGAGCAACAATTACATTTGCTAGAATGGCCTTGAGACTAGTGGATTTGCCACCACGATTCGGTCCCGTAATGAGACTATGTGCTGCTCCAGCACTTTTAGATAAATCAATTGTATTAGTAATTGTAGTTTTAGACTTAGACACTAGATGAGGATGATAGAAATTTTCAAGATACAATCGGGTTTCAGGACCTGTTATATAAGTAGGAAAGCCAATATGAGGAAGTGTAGCACACGTTATCATTACATCCAAGATACCGATATTCTTTGTTAAACCCATCAAAACGTGGGGTCTATTCCAAGTAAAACCAAAGACACCGAGCGTGTTATCGTCATCCGGCAGATCTTCATTTTCCGGCAGATCCATGTATTTTGTTATAACTGGTCCAGTTATCCCGGAGAGGTCTTTCCAAATACTTTGAAGTTCCCAAATGAGGGCACCACGCTTTCGCATATCTTGTGTGATTGTGTGGAGATGCTGGGAAAGTGTAACCTGCTGCCAGATGCTAGAGCCGAACATAAAAATAGACAAGCCCCATTGAAGCCATTTTTGAGCCATTTGACTTGGTGTTCCGCCTGTAGACACCCATGGTGGTAATAACATTCCGGATATCATATTTCCTTGACCGCCTTGTTGTTTCAAAATATGCTGCAGGAGTTCCCAGTATTCCGGCACACTTAAATCTGCTTGTGTTGTCATACGGATAATAACGTAAGGAAGAACAACAATTATGAGGGGGATTAAGATACTGACTGCTGGAAGCAACCAGACTTTCCATAGATTAGAAGCCTCTAACCACAGCGGACTCTCGTTTAAAAATGAGGCAAATGAATCTTTCTCCCACAGAATTTGAGCATAATATTCTTTAAGACGTTCATCTTCTATTTCTATTTTTTCCTCTAAGGCCTTCTCAATTTCTTGTGCTCGTAGCAAAAGTCTTAATGCTCTTGATTTATCGTCAGGTGTTTTGCGGAAATGCTGGCGAAGTTTGAGAATAACATTTCGGCGTTTTTCTAGGACTTCAACGTCGTCCATGGCACCTTTGAAATAATCAATCAGCTTGGCTGTTCCCCACTGAGTCTTAGGCCCAATATCCGCAGCTAACTCCTTGAAATCAATATCTGAATCAACGTACTTTCCGAGCATTCTCTGCTTCTTTCGGTGTTATGTATTGTTGGCTTTTTCCGCGTCTTGTATAGAATGTCTCCAATTAAAACACTAAAAAGATGTTCTTCTAAGAACTATAAAACACGAAAGTGTGGTAATTTTCAAGCACTTATGTTTTTAGCAAAGGGTAAAAAAGAGCATTTATTTTTTCGGACTGTTGCTGGTAGAGAAGCATACTATAAGTCCATGCTAAAAGGTAAAAAACAGTTCAGTGGGTTTAAGAGATATTCAGTCTGCTCGTCTACAGCATTTACTCGTAAGCAGCGGAAGTGTTAGCCATCCTATAAGAGTGTCTAACTACATTAAAAAATTTGAATTACACCAGCTGAAAAAACCAAAGCAGTGAAAAAATGACCACTCTAGCAATGTCCTCTTCTTTGGGAATGGAATCCGAAAAAAACGGATATAAAAAAATGTCGGCAATTACTACTATGAGCATGAGTGGAAGTGAAATCCCTGAATCTCTCCTTCAGGTCCTTTCTATCCGGAGTAAACCTGGACTCGTCTGTCCGGAGGATATACGCAGTCGGATTGCACAAATCCGTTCGCGTGTAGAGTCGTTTAGGTCTACCGGAATTGTTAGAAGGATGCCTCCAGATGGAAGGGCGGATTCATTTCCCTCATCACGTAGCCCTTCTCATATGGGAGGGGGAGGGGGAAACAACACATTTGGTCGCAGAATTACGGGCAGGAATGAAGTAGTATTCTGGAATCGGGGAGCACCATCTGTAGCAATTCAGCCTCCGCCATCTTCAGCATGGTCTACATCGCAGACTGGAAGGCCTAAGTTCTCAGCTGCGGGTCTGGTTGCTGCTTCTGCTCCTGTCCCTGTGCCAGCTCCTGCTCCTGCTCCTGCTCATGTTATTACTCATGTAGCACCCGCTGCGCCTATTAATCGTTTTAAGTCACTAGAAACCGATGATGCGGATGAGTCGCCTAGTCCTTCTCCCGCAGTACATGCGACATCTGGATATGTGAAGTTTAAGAGCAAGTTTAAGAAGGATGCTGCTACTGCGAATGAGCTTGATGACCGTATTCTAGGTCATATTCGGGCAAAGATTAATAAGTTCTCAGCACAGAATTACAAGAAGATATTGAACTTTCTCCGACAGAATATGGACTCCGAAGAGAAAATATTTCTTGAACAGTTTATGGCTCTTATCTTTTCCAAGGCAGCAGAAGAGGATACTTTCGTAGCATTGTATGCTCAGCTTCTAGCAGATCTAACTCCTGAATTCCCTTTCCTAAAGGGTGAAATGCAGAAGTTGTTTACGAGTTATCTGGATGTATTCACGGATGCGGAAGGAATGGAAGACCAGACTTCGGTAGAGTACGGCAAGTTTCTTGATGCAACCAAGCGGAAAACACATCGCCGTGGTTACAGTCTCTTTATTGCGCAGATTGCGTCGAAGGGTTTGATTACTGAGAAGGAACTGCTGGATACTACGCTAGCTGTTGCTCGTTCTCTGATTACAAATGCTGCGGATTCCGAGCAGAAGTTGCTTGTAGAGGAGTTGGCCGACTGTTTGACGAATATCATGGGTGTTGCACATAAGTCCCTGAATGCGTTTGAGCCGATGCGGGTCATGATGACTGAGCTCAAGAGTTTGACTGCGAAGGCACCAGCTGAGCTGCCCGGTCTTTCGTTCAAATCCCGCTTTGCTCTGATGGATTGCCTTGGTTTGTAAAAATATCACAGTAAGTAGTAGAAATGTCTGCTGCTAATGCTTCTGTTGCTGTAAATGCTAAGCCTGCTAATGCACCTGCCAAGCCTGGTTTTTTTAATGGTCTTTTTGGTCGCAAGAAGAACGCCCCTGTAAATGTTGGTGCTCGCTCTGAGGGTAACACTACTAACAATGCCGCAATTGCTAAGACTCTCCAGCAGGCCGAAATCAATAAGGCCAAGTCTGCTCCTTCTTTTTTACCGGCATTTCTGGGTGGAAAGTCACAGGCACAGAAGAATGCCGAGAAGGCGGCTCCTACAAAGGAGATGGTTGTAAGCAGTCTTAATAAGCTTGCCAAGACACGGCGTCGCCAGCGTGGCGGTTACCGCGGTAAGACAATGCGTCTTCCCGGTACCCGCAACGTTCTCCGCGTTACGGGCAAGACGGTACGCAAGCTCCGCAATGTCGGTGTCTATGGCCTCAAAAAGGTCGGCAACGGTGTACACATGGTGACGGGCCTCCTCAGCGGTGTGCTCAAGAAGGGCGGCAATGTAGTGCGTAAGATAACACGCAGAAACCGCAAGCAATAAATCGTAAAAAGCCTAATTCTTGTTTTGCTTTGATGGATTGTCTCGGTTTGTAAAAATATCAAAACAATAAGTAGAAATGTCTGCTCCTTCTGCTAACAAGCCCGCGAACACTAAGCCTAAGGGCCTCTTTGGAGGACTTTTTGGTTCCGCCCCTAATATTGGCTCCCGGTCTGCAGGTAATACGAATAGTAATGAGGCCATCGCCAAGGCTGTTCAGCAGAGTGAAGTAAATGCGGCCAAGGCAACTCCTTCTTGGCTTCCTACATTTTTGGGCGGCAGGACAAAGGCCGGTTCCAGTAACGCTGCCATGGGAACCCTGCTTGCGAAACCTCTTAGCAATTATGTTGAGAGGGCACCTCCCGCACAGAAGGGAGCAGCTGCTGGGGCGGCTGAAGCAGCGACTGGGGCGGCTGAAGCAGCGACTGGTAATGCGGCCAAGCGTGTGCGCACGCGTAAGCAGCGGGGCGGTTACCGCGGTAAGACGATGCGTCTTCCCGGCCCCCGCAATGTTCTCCGCGTTACGGGCAAGACGGTTCGCAAGCTCCGCAATGTTGGTGTCTACGGCCTTAAGAAGGTAGGCAATGGCGTACACATGGTCACGGGCCTGCTCGGCTCTGTCGTTCGCAAGGGTGGAAAGACGCTTAAGAGCCTCGGAAAGAGACGCCAGCAGACCCGCCGCCGCCGGTAAATAAATTCATTTGAATGCTGTATGATACAAAATTACACATTTTTTGTCATCTCATGACGCAAAATGCCTAAAAGTTAAAATTTGACGGCGCGGGTGGCACCTGGATAAAAGCAATTCAAGCAGTAGAAGATGCCCTTCAAGAAGATTAATTCTAAGAAGCCCAAGAAGGCTGCTTCAATGGATGATGACAGCAGCGTGGACAGCCACGGTAATCTCCGCAATCTCATTGAGTATGAGGAGGAGGATTCAGAGTACTCTCCTAGTGAGGATACGAGTGAATCTGCAGTTGCTAAGCGTGTTCGCAAGAATAAGCGCGCAGCTAAGAGGGGTGGTCGGGGAGAGGAGGGCCTAAAGGAAAAGAAGGTCAAGGACGTGAAGCAGCGTTCACCAAAGGAACAGCTGAAGGCCAAGAAGAGTAAGAAGCCTCTAGCAAAGAAGAAGAAGGTTGAATCTGAAGAAGAGGAAGAAGAGGAAGAAGAGGAGGAAGATGAAATGGATGAGGAGGAAGACAGGGAAGAAGAAGAGGATGAGGAGGATGAGGAGGATGAGGAAGATGAGGAGGAACTTAAGCACGCGAAGGCTACGATTGACTGGCTTGTGCTCGGTGAAGAGTCTGATGACCCGAATGAGCCTAAGAAGTATAAGATGAAGAAGGAATCTCCGCAGGTTCGCCGTTTTGTGGAAATCTTACAGAAGCAGAATGAGGGCGAAGAGGAACACATTGATAATGATATCACATATTTCAAGACACTTGCTGGAGACAAGCAGACAACTCTTCTAGCCAAGATGGAATCGCGTCTAGTAAAGACCGAACAGGCAGTTCCTCTAAAGTTTCAGATTCTAGAAAAGGCAACGACCCCCGAAATTCAGGGTGCGGCGATGTCCAAGTACACTGCTATGACCAACATTGACCCTTCTTCCACTGAGTATTACAAGTGCAATCACTGGATTAATGGATTTATTCGTATGCCACTTGGAGTCTACAAGTCGCTGCCGGTTTCCATGGAGGATGGCCCCGAGAAGTGTTCTGCTTTCGTACAGGAGATTCAGAAGTGTATGAATGCGGCTGTCTACGGACAGGATGAGGCAAAGCTCCAGATTCTTCAGTTTGTATCAGCATGGCTAGCAAATCCTAAGGCTGCTGGAAATGTGCTAAGTATCCATGGCCCTGCCGGTGTTGGTAAGACTACACTTGTCAAGGAAGGTATTGCGAAGGCACTTGGTCGTCCTTTCCACTTTATTACGCTGGGTGGTGCGACGGATGCTTCCTTCTTGGATGGTCACTCTTACACTTATGAAGGGTCTACTTGGGGACGCATTGCGGAGGTTCTCATTCAGAGCCAGTGTATGAATCCTGTTATCTACTTTGATGAGTTGGATAAGGTTTCTGAGACGCCCAAGGGAGAGGAAATCATTAATCTGCTGATTCACTTGACGGATGGAGCACAGAATGACCGATTCCAAGACAAGTATTTCACGGGTATTGACCTTGACCTGAGCCGCTGCCTCTTCATCTTCAGTCACAATGACCACAGTAAGTTGAATCCTATTCTTAAGGACCGTATGTATAATATTCCGGTATCTGGATTCAACATGAAGGAGAAGACTGTGATTGCGGAGCAGTATCTATTGCCGACTGCTCTCAAGGACCTCAATCTCTTTGAGAAGGTTTCTATCTCTAATGAAATCGTAAAGTATGTGATTGAGAATCACACTGGAGGTGAACCTGGTGTCCGTGAAATGAAGCGTGCAATTCAGACAATTGTTAGCAAGATTAATCTTCTGCGGTTCTACAATGATGAGAAGGCGGTTCCTTTCTCAATCAAGAACTTCAAGTTGCCGTTCACAGTTACCAAGGAGCATATTGAGGTTTTCCTTAAGAAGAAGCCGGAGACTGACCCCAGCATTGCTCATCTTTACGCGTAGTCGTTCCCCGCTAATAAAATAAAACTGTGATAGGATTCAGATTTCCTATTATAGTTTTTTTCTGTTTACCTACGCTTTAGTGTCTTGTGCTTGCGGCTACGAGACATTCCATTGGAGTTCTTTCTAGTGTTATTCATCGCCTTAAGGTTTTCATCAAAACGACGTATATGATTCTGGATATCTAGCACATATCCTAGATTAAAATCATTTGAATATTCACCGTTGCCATTTGTGAATTTAATTATTCTTTCACAGTCTGCATTCACAGCTTCTCTAACCTTTTTCCACTGATTCTTGACATTGTTAGTTTGGTTCTGCAAATTAAGACTATTAAATGCCTTCTGTCTTCCACGGCAAAAAAGACCCGCCTTGCCTCTAGCAACTGGATTCTTAATAGACTTATACTTTCCTGTGTTTGTATTTTTAAGATTATATGTTTCCATTCCTATTCTTTGCTAAGATTTAAGTCGGCATCGTGCCAACCATCATCTCTTCTGTTCCATCCGCAGCAGATTCCTCTGAAAACCACGACTTCATGGACTTCATGCTGTCACTAACGGAATTTACAATTCCAGCAATTTCAGGGGTTGCTGTTTCCTTAACGGACCCTCCTTCTAGAGATCCAAGCATCCCCTGTAAATCAGACGACCATGAGTCAAATCCACCCATGAATGCTAGCAGACCAGTAAACACTGTTCCAACAGCAAATGTAATACCACCTTCAGCCGGAGATGGTAAATCGTTAAACCTATAACTCTTGTAGCCCGCACCCACAATTAAAACAAGAACGCCGCCGGCCAGGGCCAGCAAAGCCTGTACTTTCCAATCCATCATTAATGATTTCCCCTTTTTTTCTGGCTAGTTTTACACGCACACGCTTTAAGCTAGAGTTTCAAAATCATCAATTTCTCCAGTGCCGGGGTTATCTAAATCTTCAGCATCAGCAGAATCTATTCCGCCTACTTCTTGGCCAATATGAATTAATTCACTTTCGCCTTCACCTTCATCCTCAGGTGCTGCGACTCTATCTAGCGGATTTTCAATTGACTTCATTTCACCAACATTGGGCTTGCTTTCATCAAAAACAGATACCATTTCTGAAAATTGTACAGCTGGCTCAGTATCAATCTTGATGCTAGAAATTACTTTTTCATCTTTTTCAATGGGTGTTACGGGCTTAGATGTTACAGGAATATTCTTAACATCTTCTGTTACTACGGGTTTCTCAACAGCGGGAGGCGTAGGAGCAGGAGGCAGAGTTACCACTGTAGGAGGAGAAGGAGGAGAAGGAGGAGAAGGAGGAGAAGGAGGAGAAGGAGGAGAAGGAGGAGAAGGAGGAGAAACAGGAGCGGGAACTTCTTCAGGAGAAGACTTAACCTCATCCTCCACATCCTCGTCACCCGGCTCAGAAATATATTCCTGCAAGATTTTCTTAATGGGCAACATATCACGAACAGCCGCATAGATTGCCTCCTCAATCATTGCTTCTGCCTGCAGTAAATTCTTTTGCCGTTCTACAGCCGGAATTTCTTCTTGAAAAAGGAAAGGAGCCTTCCAAAAAGACTTGGCTGCCTCTGTAAATACACGATGAAGGAAATGATCTAACTTCGGCACAGTAATTGTAAGCTTCTTATTCTTCTTGTTAACACGTACAGATGCCATGACCTTCGTGTGAGCAATAAAAAGAGCCGTCATTAACTCCTCCAAGTAATCACAGCGACTGACTTCAATAAGCCGATTAGTCTCTTCCGCGACCATGTCCTGATTCCACTTGGGAATCTCCGCACACTTCTTCTGAAAACGGGATAAGATAGACTGCTGAGACTCAGCCCATAAATCAGTACGAATCTTACGGAAGAATTCTAGCAGAGGTAATACAAGTTTATTTGCCATCTGCTTCTGATATTCAACGCGAGCCTCCGAGTATGTTGCTGATTCCATTAATTATTCGGCGTTTTCTTTTACGCCGGCAATTCCGCAGATAGACCATCCATCGCAAGTAGAATTGTCTGTGAACGTGTATGAACGCCTCCAGGTGTTTCCATAATCCGACGCCAAAGTTCCATTGTATGAGGAGGTAGGATTGTTAAAAGTCCTATCCGTGGGTCAAATCCGCTGTCATGTAGCACAGTTTCCCACTCAACTATTTCTTTAAGAGACCGACCCTTAAGAGCCGGTGGCATCAGACAGAGTTGATTAAGGGAAAATCCAGCAGCAACACCAAATGCTTGTAGTAATGCCCAACGCAAATTGCCATTCGCAAAGCGGGCCACACCCTTGATTTTCTCTGCTGGAAGTGCAGGAATTCTTCGCTGAATCTCATATTCAATTTCCATCTGAGAAAGCGGAGATAATTGAACAATCTGGCAGCGGCTACTAATCGGGTCGCTAATTGCTGTTGTGTCGCGTACTTCAAAGATACAGAAAATGCTGGCCGAATAGACTTCCAGCATACGACGCAGAAATGCCTGTGCGTCATCCGATAATACTTCAGCGTGCTCGAACAAAATATAGCGAACTACCTTATTAGACCCAGATGACAGTCGGATAAAATGCTTAATAGAATCACGCTGTTCCCGCAGTCCGGAATCCGCATAGCAATTAATAATCAAGAGTTGGTCTGCTGGAGCTACAAGTTTCCAGAATGTTGATTTTCCAATTCCCATAGGACCAACCCATAATACATGAGTCGCTTTCTGATTTGCTACTGTTGTTGCCCATCGTTCAAAAATGCTACCATTTCCCACCAGGTCTTTATAAGACCGCGGTGCGTGTGGATCTAATGCCGCTGTATTCATTCTATCATGATTATGGAAGGTGGATTTAAATCATTAGTGTTTACGTGTGTAGCGGCGTCTATTTGAACGCTGCTTGCGGGTTCTCGCACCAGCCGCTGTTGCAGGCTTAGCCGCATTCTTCTTCGCTTTCCTAGCCTCTTGCCACGCCATGAGTGCGGCCACTTGAGTTGCCTGCGATTTTGTGAAATTAGCAGTAGCCTTATTTCTATTAGCACCCTCCGGTAAACTCTTCTTCAATGCTGCTAGACGCTCATGCTCAGCGTGGGCGGCATTGTAGGCATTATGAGCGGCTTTCTCAGCGGCATTAACGTTGCTCATTTATTTTAAACACAGATTTTATTTATTTTCTGCCAGATGCCCTATCTGCCAAATTGATGACGTAGGGATTCTCATTAAGTGCTTTTACTGAAGCAGGGTTGAAACGGTCGGTTGACATGTCCAATCGGAGAGGAGCACGGTACTTCTGCGTTCCAATGACTTCCGCACCCGAAGGCGGGCCATTTACGCGATAGACCGGCGGCTGGCGGTCATTGATATAATCCGTGTCCAACTTCTTCATCTGAATATTAGTCTGGTCCTCACCACTGAAGAGCGATAGCAGACCATTGCCATTAATGGGCTGACGGCCCTTAGCGACTGTCTCCATCTGAGAATAATGACGCATATTGTATTCTGCATCATAGATACGAGCACGCTGTCCCTCTGTCGTGGCCGCTGAGCCAGTGTACTCGGAATTAGCAGAAATAGAGGCCTTCTGTGTAAATCGCATACCGTCCGGCTTTTGGAGCTGCGGCTTATTAGGAACACCTTGTAGACTGACGTTCATGACCTTATCGGGTTCAGAAAGTGTGTTTCTGCCAGTTACACGAGCAATGTCTTCGGGGTCATAGATAGTCAACTTCTGCGGACCATCTGCGGGGCCCGCAATACCAAGCCAGTCATTATCCACCGTAGTTTCCTTGACTGTTGTACGAGCAATGTCATTCGGGTCATATACAGTCATCGCACCCGGAACACCCGCACCCAACGCTGTAAAGTTACCCGAGCCACGGATGTTTCCGAGCATTTCCTCATTACGGGTGGGCTTAGCAGCATCTTGGAAACGCACACCTGTTTCACGCTGGTCGGGCTTGACGTTGAGACCCATAACCTTATCACCCGTGAAATAACGCTCATTCGGCCGAATTTCAATGCCCCTTTTACCATAGTCGTTTTCAGCTGCATCCACATTGCCAAAATAATTGGTCGCATCTGCGTTACGCCATCCGAATTCACCGTGCTGGCTGACAAGCGGTGCCCTAAAGGACGGAATCTGGTACTCTTTCTTGAAATCCGTAGAAGCAGCAGTTCCGAAGTGCTCCTGTGTTGTCTCAGGGCGAGCCGTGTGCTTGAGAACCTCAATAGAACGCATACGTTCACGCTTATCTGTACCGCCATTTGCAAAGTTGCGTTCACCCTTCGCATTGACATAGAAGCGGTCGGGCAAATACTTGCGTACTTCACCGCGTTCACCCCGATTTGTTACGATTGATTTTCCAGGCAGAATGCTTCCACTGTACGTCTGTTTCGGGTTATTTGCCGTGCGGATTTCATCAGTAGACCGGGGCTTAGCGTAGTCCAAAGATTCAGGCTGCTGGTAGCCACCGGAAGGAACACTTGTATAGCCTTGAGCCAGGCCCCTTCCTACACGAACCGGTTCAAAGGGCTTCTCATTTGCTCGGTTCTGGGGACCTACCATGCGTTCCTGCATAAAATCAGAGTGGGACTCAATGCCATTGGGATTTCCCGTCGGCTCACGCTGGAGGTCAAATAAAGGCCCCTGCTCCTGCTTATTAAACTGCGTGGACGCTGCTCCAGTGTATGTATCTAAGATGTTACGATTGCCCGTATCTGTCATATTCTGCTTGACTGAACCACGAAAGAAGGGAACCATATTGTTGTGTGTAAATTCCGCTGCATCCAGTTCAACACCGGTTAAAGCAGAAACAACTTTCTGGCCACGAGAATAATTGGGTGTCTCTTCTTGACCATCATTACGCATTAGAACCATCGGTGAAATACTCGAACCCGCTTCTTGAGGGGCCGGCGTAGATGAATTAGAGAAAGCCATTGAGCCATTAACTAATTCATTTTGCGTCCCGTAATTTGTAGGCATTCCTTGAATATCGGACGGATACGGCTCCATAGCAATTGAACCACCGGAAGGTAGAGCATATTGAATATCTAATTCACCTGTCTGACGCTGTAAAGGAATAACGGGAGCTGAGCGAACTCTGTAGGGACCATTTGTCTGTGTAAAAGGAGAGCCAGATTCAAAGTTTTCAATAGTAGTGGGTTTCTTTTGTTTTATAACAGCTGGAGCAGTGGGCTGTTTAGCACCCATATAATTTGTAAGTGCGAAGCCGGTTCCTAGTAAACCAATCATGGCGGCAATCTCCATTCTCTAACAGTGGCGATTAATTTTAAGCAGTCTATTTGCCTAAAATTAATATCTATTCACTATTTTGTCTAAAGGGGCTGTGTTGACCGATTCCATGTAACACTAGGCGGGCCAACCGGAGCAGGGCACGCAATATCGCTACGAGGTGAAGTCCATTGGTCTTGTGTTGCGGGCACAACCGCCTTAACCTGTTCACGAGCCACCAGACTATCCGACTGTCCATAGAAGGAATCGCTCCAGTTGTTGAGAGGAGTCGGCAGGGACGGCGAAGGATTATTCGGCTTAGGAATACAAGGGCGGTGCGAATCCTTGGATAGAATACGTCCAGGGACAAACCAATCAAACGGCATCATAACATTCTCCTGCGGGTTCTGGCAGAGGTACTCCCACCGATTCCAGCCAGTTCCTCTCAATGTGCACGGCGGATCACCCAGACGATTGAATGTCTGCGTAAATGAGGCTTCGGGCATCGCGGTAGGCTTCACTCCATTGTACCGATTCGTATTAGGATTGTAGCCTCCGCAGGGGGACTTTACGCTGGGACGATTAATGTTAAATAAGTCAGACTCTACATCAGTGCGTTGGTGTTCAACAAGTTGAGACGCTCCCCATTTCTGGAGACGGGTAGTCGGCTCAGGCACGAAAACTCCCTGTGTTCCATTTGCTGGAGAACCAAGTTGATAGCGTCCTGCACCTGTAGTTATCCGGAGGTCATCTTCATAGTGGCAAGGGTCAGACCGTAAGTGGGTCCATGAATAATCTGTGACAGAAGCCATCTTCGCTCTAATGTTCGCCGACAATTCTTTTGGATAATTCCTCCAGTTTCTTGATTAGATTTGTTTGAAGAGTAATAAAAATAATACTAATTACGATTTCTCCGTGGAATTCTGTAGAAAGATACGGATTATATGCGTGTTTACCGGGAAGATAAAACAAAAATGGAATTGTCTTTACAAGTTTGCGAATGTAAAAAACGCATATTGCTAAAATAATAGTTTGACCCAGAACTTCTAGCATAAGTTCCCAAGCTGATTTGTTCTTATCAAATGCGGGAAATGCTGCGTTTGCCCATGTTCCAACATAGAACGCAACAATACCATATAAAACAGTATACTGAATTGTTTCAGAAATCTCATTAATACGAATCGTATTCAGATTGAATAATTTTCGTATGCGTCCCATAAAATGAGCTTTTCCATAGGGTTCAATTTGTATCATACTTCCTACTTCTGGCTGCGTTTTTAGAAGCGATAAGTAGTTCCTGTCTGCTGATTAAATGTAGTGGGGTAGGCTACACCTTGGTAACTATTCATCTGGCACGTCTGAAGGTGTGTCGGCCGCGTCGCAATGAAACGCTTCTCATCATCCGCCTTGTTCGTGTATGAGATACCTGAAGGCCAATCAGGGCACTGACCTCCACCCAGAGCACACTCAGGCTTATATTGCTTAGCATTACATCTTGTGTTAGGCCGAGTAATTCCATACAAGTCGGATTCAACATCAACCATCGGTGAAGCGGTAACTACACTAACATCATTGCCACCAACTAGGCCGAGAGCATTCCGGCAGGGCTTCTCATGATAGAACTTATCGGGAATCATTGTGTATCCTGCTAGATTTGCACTTTGCTGCTCAGATAAGAAACTGGGGCCAGAACCCAGACCGAAAGTCGCAGGACCTGAATTACCAAATGCGGCAGGAGCATAATTAGGCATCTTCTATTTAGGGCCAAATAATTTTTTGTCCTGCTCTTCGCGTTTCTTTTGCATAGCCTCCACAAGAGACGCAAGTTCAGATGCGGGTGGACACTCTGGAGACTTAACAAGCGGGTCTATCTTTGTGAAACGATTAGCATAACAACCTCTAGTGGGGGGACGTGTTGTAAAATCAGGTTGCTTTTTTGGCGGCATTTTTTTCTCTCTTCTATAA